>Ga0099846_1000357_pt1 | contig 19120 bp, 20 predicted proteins | sample CB_VirMetaG_FD_78180 | JGI IMG/M metagenome (GOLD analysis project Ga0099846, IMG submission 78180) | Freshwater to marine saline gradient viral communities from Chesapeake Bay - CB_1504_1 Viral MetaG | ecosystem: Environmental > Aquatic > Marine > Coastal | place: USA: Chesapeake Bay... | reverse complement strand
GGCGACTGCGAGGGGTAAAGACCATGACCACATATGACGGCAGCGGCACCGGCACTGGCAGAGGCTCCGGCAGCGGCTACGGCTACGGCAGCGGATACGGCAACGGCAGCGGCGACGGCTACGGCAACGGCTACGGCAGAGGCAGCGGCGACGGCGACGGCTACGGCGACGGCAGCGGATACGGCAGCGGCAGCGGCAGCGGCACTGGCAGAGGCTCCGGCAGCGGCTACGGCTACGGCAGCGGATACGGCAAGGGGTAAAGACCATGATCACACATGACGGCACCGGCAGCGGATACGGCAGCGGCACCGGCACTGGCAGAGGCTCCGGCATCGGCTTTGGCATCGGCAGCGGATACGGCAACGGCAGCGGCAACGGCTACGGCAGCGGATACGGCTACGGCAGCGGCGACGGCAACGGCTACGGCGACGGCAACGGCAGCGGATACGGCAACGGCAACGGCAGTGGATACGGCAGCGGCAACGGCAGCGGCACCGGCGACGGCAGCGGCGACGGCTCCGACGCGAAATAAATAAATACCCTATAGCAACAAAGGAGATAAGCTATGGAACGACTGACCAAAGACATGATCGGGAAACACGTCCTCATCCGCTCGGATCACAGTGGAGTGCATCTAGGGGTGCTGGTGGATGTGGAGGGAACTTCTGTGCGGCTATCCGATAGTCGGCGGTTGTGGGAATGGCGCGTAGCCTCGGGCGCAGGCATCAGCCTGTCGGAAGTCGCCATCGTAGGCATCGACCAAACGCGCTCACGCATCACAGAAACCCTACCGGACCTTATCGTGACCGGCGTTTGTGAGGTCATCCCGGCCTACGGAATGAGCGTGGCTACAATCATGGGCGCAGACACAAGCAAGCCCGCATAACAAAGGAGAGAATATCATGGCATATATACCGTTTGTGTATACAGAAGAGATCGCAGGGGCTCACGAGACAAGAGAGAGGCAGTACGGCGGTGACGGGATGCTCGATGCGTTGCGGCGGGCCGTAGAGGCAGCCATCCCCGGGTGCCGTACCACACTATACAGCCACCGCCGCGCGTGGGTGTACATGCCCGAAGACGTCGTCGCTATGGGGCAGATCGGGAGCGGGGTATTTTCGGCTAGGGCAACAACATCCACGTACATGGTCCAGAGCCGGAGGATCGAAAACAAAAAGTACTCCAGCAAAAAGGAACAGCACCACATGGTCCTGTCAAAGTCGCTGAAGAGCGCAACAACGGCGGCCAAAACCTATTTGCGCAGCGTCTCCATGGAGGAACTTGCCCGAGAAGAAGCGGTGCATGCCCGGTACGCCAGCGGGACAGCCCAGCAGGAGGTGCGCCTTAAGATATCCAAGCAGCAGCGGGACTTGTTTGGGGCTTCATTTACGCAGCTGACGCCCCCAAGCCCCGTGCTGAAGACGATTACCGTACTCATAGCGAGGCATCCGGAGTTGTTCGATCCTACCTTCATGGCAGATATCCAAACGTACACGAACACCGTAGCTGAGCACGAGGGTCTGACCCAAGGGTACAATGCGAACTTCGTGGCGGTTACTAAAGACGGTCTGGGGCAGCGGGTGACCGTAGTGCCCGTAGACAACGTGCACACATACACCCCAAAAGTACATGAACCGCAGGTGTTCTACGACGAGGTACCCGAACACATTGCGGGCAAGATATCGGTGCTCAGCATGGTCGAGCCCGACACGTACGTTCCGGGGGTTGGATATCGCCACAAGGCCGGGATGTTCTATGTCTCGAGATAGAGCAACGTATCGGGTTAAGCTGCATGCCTTTAGGCGGTATGCCTCTATCACCCGTATTGGTATGTGCGGGGTTGAAAACTTGGCAGACGGTGTCTATCCTTACCAAGCGTTGCCCGAGTGGGTAAAGGAGCGGCTGGCGACATTGTCGATACTAGCGCCACCGCCTCCAGAGAACCACGTAGAGGGAGTAGGGCAGCGCATCGCAGAAGATACGTTTTGGATTTACGACTGAGGTGAGGGGCTAGCGCCCCTCATCATCGCCAGTTACCGAGGAGTTGACCATGGCCGCTACCCCTGAAGCAAAAGTGAAGGGGGTTGTGGTCCGGCAACTCAAAGCCCTCGGGGTCTACTACTTCTACCCTGTCACCGGGGGCTACGGTGCCAGCGGAGTTCCCGACATCGTCGGATGCTACAACGGCCGGTTCTTCGCCATCGAGTGTAAGGCCGGGAAGAACAAGCCCACAAAACTACAAGAGAAAAACATCGAGTGGATCACAGCCGCTGGTGGCCTAGTGTGGGTCGTCAATGAAGACAACATGCACGAGGTCACCGCTGTACTAGGCGGCAAGTAAACGAAAACCCCTATAGGAGTCAGTTATGACGACGCACAAATATGATACGATCACCATCAGCAACACAATTCAATCTGGCGCGGCCTTCGCGATCAAACACGGGACCGGGGAGTCCTGCTATATCCCCGCAACGGTCATGTTCATGACGAGCGCCAAGCCCGGAGACGTGGTCGAGGCTATTCTGGTAGAGAACCCGAGCGATTTCGTGCGGGACCGTACCCCATACATGGTGCGTTTCATCAAGCCGAAACAAATGGACCTGCCCGGCTTCGACCCCAAAGCCCCTGCAGCCCCTGCAGCCCCGGTGTTCAACCGCGACGAGGTAGAGCGGTACGTGCGGACCGCCATGAAAGCAGGAGGTGTATGGACTGTGGGTATCCTGTTTCAGGAGTATATGCAGGACGATAAGGCGACGCGCGAAGACAATCCACAGGCGTACAATGCGATATCGGCGACCTTACGGGCAATGTTTGACGCTGACGAGTGCGCTAAGTGGTCCATGTGGACCAAGAAGTCGCAGTCAAAGCCGGGCCGTGAGTGGTTTAGCTGCTACCCCCAGAACGTAGACGTCGCAGAGTGGGAACCCGTCGATGCAGAATGACGAGGCGCGATGCTGGATTTACCTCCTGAATAACCGGCAGGCCACCACCGCAGACATGGCCCGCGCATGCAACATACCCCTAGAAAAGGCAACTGAGTATATGGACCGCATATCCTCTGATAACTGGAGAGAGGAGGTGGCTCCCCGCCTCTTACCTCCCGAAGGCGTCAAGTTTGACGCAGACAAACCGCGATATGACCTCATACCCCCAGAGATAGAAGAGGCTCTTGCCAAGGTCCTCACCTTTGGGGCCCAGAAGTACGGGGCGCGGAATTGGGAGCACGGCATGGCGTGGGGGAGACCCTACGCCGCACTACGTCGGCACATGAATGCGTGGTGGGGAGGCGAGAACAACGACCCGGAGACGGGCATGCCTCATACATGGCACGCAGCCTGCTGCCTCGCCTTCCTTGTTGCCTTCGAGGCCCGATTTATCGGGAGCGACGACCGGCCGGTGCCCAACCGTGAAGAGTAGGGTGTCGGGCATCGAATCCGCCGCCCTTAACCTGCGGATAAAGGAGCTGGCCTCACAGGGTATGGGGTCGAAAGAGATAGGGGACAAGCTAGGCTACCATGCCCGGATGATTGCAGCGCGGGTTACCCGGATGCGCCGCGAGCAGGAGATACCGCCTACGCTCGAATGCAGGTCGGACCGAGACACGAGGACAAAGCTCCGAAACCTCTGTCAAAAGTTTGACAGGAACCTCGGGCGGATGACGCAGGTCATGGAGGGCTTGTCCGATGAGCAAGTCCTATGGCTGTACCGGGAGACGCCGGAGGGCTCGACGATAGCCGATTTCGTCGTGGCTCTAATCCGTGACGCGTATGACGAGGATACCCTCAATGGACAAGGATAAGATCAGGCTGATGAACCTGCGCAAGCAGCTGTGGTCAAAGGTGCGCGACGGCGCACCCACCCTGTCTTTGCTTACCCTGATGAACGAGATCAACAATCTGACAGATAAGATTATGGGAGAGAAAGATGAGTGACTTCTGGGACGGGTACGAGCAGAAGCCCTACGGTAAAGGTAACCCCTACTACTACTGCGTGGGGTGCGGTAGGTCTAACGTCCACATAAACGGAAACCTAGCCCGACACGGAAGCGGCTGCACCGAAGTCGAGAAGCGCCGCGCCACCCTCGCACAGGAGGCGGTTATGGCTCTGCCAGAGGTCAAGGGGCTTGCCGAACGTCTTGCTGCCGCGCAGGCGGATGCCCGGGAGGCGGAGGCGTATTCCGCAGAGCTGGAGGCCACGCTGGCAGTAGCATCACACAACGCAACTGCCTTTGGGCATAAGATTGTTGCACTGGAGGCCAAGCTGGCGAAGGTGGTGGAGGCTTTGGAGGCGGGGGTTATCTGCACCACAAAACACGGAGGCGCAGCAGAGTTTCTTCGGATCGCCCGCGCCACCCTAGCAGAACTGGAGGCCAGCCATGCCGGAAAAGACTGAGCGCGAACAGCACCTGCGCAACGAGGTGGGGCAGCTCACCCACACAGTGCAGCGCATGATCCAGCAGAGGGCCGAGATGCACTCAGACCTGAGCTGGCACCGTCAGGATATCAAGGACGCCATCGAGCTGTTGAAGATGGGCACCATCCGCGATGCCATGCAGGTACTACAGGATTCCCTCGCCCGTAGGGAACGGACCAGAGAGAAACGCAAGGGGAAGACCGATGAACATAATAACACTTGACTTTGAAACCTACTACGACCGGGAGTATTCACTGTCTAAGATGACGACCGAAGAGTACATCCGAGACCCCCGGTTTCAGGTTATTGGGGTCTCTACCAAGGTGAACGACGACCCCGCCGTGTGGGTATCCGGTAAGGCGGAGGTTATCCTAGCGCACCTCCGGTCGCTGCCGTGGGCCACATCCATAATGCTGTGCCAGAACACCATGTTTGACGGGGCCATACTGACGTGGCGCTGTAAGATCAAGCCGAAAGCGCTGGCGGATACGATGCTCATGTCTCGCGCCCTGCACGGCGTCGAAGTATCGCACAGCTTGAAGGCTTTGGCAGAGCGCTACGGCGTGGGGGTAAAGGGAACGGAGGTCCTGAATGCACTGGGCAAGCGCCGTACCGATTTTACGCCGCAAGAGTTGGCCGCCTACGGGCGATACTGTATCAACGACGTGGACCTGACACGCAACATCTTCGACCTGATGATGGCCAAGGGGTTCCCGAAGGACGAGTTGAAGCTAATCGACATGACGCTTCGCATGTTCACCGACCCTATCCTTGAGCTAGACCGGGCACATCTTGAGGCGCATCTCGAGCGCGTGGTGGAGCGCAAGCGCACTTTGCTGGCCGAAGCAGGCGTCGAGGACAAAAAAGACCTCATGTCGAACTCGAAGTTTGCCCTGATGCTGAACATGCTGGGGGTCGTCCCCCCGACAAAGATAAGCCCCACAACGGGCAAAGAGACGTTCGCTTTTGCAAAGAGCGACGAGGACTTCCTTGCCCTTGCCGAACATGAGGACGACCGGGTGCAGGCCCTTGTGGCAGCACGTCTGGGCAGTAAGTCTACCCTTGAGGAGACCCGCACGCAGCGGTTCATCGACATCGCTAGGCGTGGCAGCCTGCCGGTGCCTATCCGGTACTATGCAGCTCACACCGGGCGCTGGGGCGGGTCGGACAAGATCAACCTCCAGAACCTCCCCAGCCGGGGGCCGAATGCGAAGCACATCAAGAACGCTATCGTCGCCCCTGCGGGCCATGTCCTGATCGACGCCGACTCTGCACAGATCGAAGCTCGGGTCCTCGCGTGGCTGGCTGAGCAAGAAGACGTCGTGCAGACATTCGCCGAGAACGGTGACGTGTATAAGCGCATGGCCTCCAAGATTTTTGGGGTTCGGGAAGAGGAAGTGACCAAGGAACAGCGGCAAATCGGTAAGGTCGTTATCCTTGGAGCGGGCTATGGCGTAGGGCACAACAAGCTCCAGCTGTTCCTCAAGATGCAGGCCGGTGTTGAAGTGGACCTGCAAGAGGCCAAGCGCATCATCGACATCTACCGGCACTCCAACGCCAATATCAGCCAGCTCTGGAAGGACGCGGATCGCGCTATCCGCATGATGAACCAAGGCACCAGTGTGCAGTTTGGGCGGCCCGGCGTTCTGACCGTAGACGCCGAGGCTATGGGTATTCGCCTGCCGAACGGGCTGTATATCCGCTACACCGGGCTGACCGGAGTACAAGGCGAGCGGGGGATCGAGTATAGCTACGAGACGCGCAAAGGGCCCAACCACATATACGGCGGGAAAGTTATCGAGAACGTTACTCAGGCGCTCGCACGGTGCGTAGTGGGTGAACAGATGTTAAAGATTGCCAAACGCTACCGTGTGGTGCTAACTGTACATGACTCTGCTGTGGCTTGTGTCCGCAGCGAAGAGGCAGAGGAAGCTCAAGCATACATCGAAGAGTGCATGCGCTGGACGCCCGGCTGGGCCGAAGGCCTTCCTGTCAACTGCGAATCGGAGATTGGAGTTAGGTATGGCGGATAATACGAGCAAGGCAGGGGCATGGTCCTTCAGTCGGATGAAGAACTTCGAGACGTGTCCGAAGCAATACTACCACGTGAGCGTGCTGAAGCAGTTCCCCTTCGCAGAGACGGAGGCGACACGGTACGGCACCGAATTTCACAAGGCAGCGGAAGACTACATGCGCGACGACACGCCGATCCCGGAGCGGTTCGCGTTCGCTCGGAAGATGCTGGAGGTGCTCAAGGCCAAGCCGGGGGATAAGCATTGCGAGCTCAAGATGGGGTTGCGGGAGGACCTGACCCCGTGCGGGTTCTTCGACAAGGACGTGTGGTTCCGGGGCATCGTCGATCTGGCCATCATCAACGGCGAGAAGGCGTTCATTGTGGACTACAAGACGGGGAAGTCAGCTCAGTACGCGGATACCGGGCAGCTGCAACTCATGGCCCTGTCGCTGTTCGCACACTTCCCGCAGGTAACCCGGGTGAAGAGCGGGCTCGTGTTTGTCATCGCAGACAAGTTTGTTCCGGCCGACTTCAACGCAGCAGACCATGACACGTTGTGGGCCCCGTGGATCAAAAAATACGCCCGTATGGAGAAGGCGCATGAGACTGGTGTGTGGAACCCCGTACCAAGCGGCCTATGCCGAAAGCACTGCCCTGTGGTAGAATGCGTCCACAACGGACAGCACAGGTGACTTATGCCCTACGTGAACAAGCCCCGCCCCTACAAGAAAGAGTGGGCACAGGAGCAGGCTCGTAATGAAAAAGCCAACCGCGCGGAGCGTGCCCAAGCGCGTCGCGCGTTCGACAAAAAACACGGCAAGAAAGCCCGCCAAGGGCTCGACCTGAGCCACCGCAAAGACCTAGCGCGTGGCGGCAGCAACTCAGACGGCGTGCGTCTGGAAAGCCCGAGTGCAAACCGTGCTCGGGGCGGCGCGCTGAGCAAACCACCCAAGAAGAAGTAATTCTGCGGAGAACCCGATGGAGATCGTGAATAACCGCGCGTTGCGATTGCAACTGCGCAACCCAACAAGCGTCACTACTGTTATCCCCAAGAGCCAACAGACGGGACCGAATGAGGTCCTCGTGCACTGGGGCGTTACCGAGGCACAAGCCTTGCGCGACCTTAACATCAAAGCCCCTGCACCCATCTCTGGGCGGTACGATTGGCCGGGCCAATACAAACCCATGGATCACCAACGCACGACGGCCGAGTTCCTCACCATGCACAAGCGGGCGTTTTGCTTTAACGAACAGGGGACCGGTAAAACGGCCAGCGCTATCTGGGCCGCAGACTTTCTTATGAAACAAAAGCTCGTGCGCCGGGTCCTCGTGGTGTGTCCCCTGTCTATTATGGACTCTGCGTGGCGCGCTGACCTGTTCAAGTTCGCCATGCACCGCACGGTGGATATCGCCTATGGAGCGCCCGCAAAACGAAAAACGGTGATTGCGGGCCCGGCCGAGTTCATTGTCATAAACTACGACGGTATCGGGATTGTCGAAGACGAGATCAGCGCCGGTAGGTTCGATCTGATTATCGTAGACGAGGCCTCGCACTACAAGAACGCGCAGAGCAAACGCTGGAAGGTTCTCAACCGCTTGCTTACTCCTGACACGTGGTTGTGGATGATGACCGGTACCCCAGCGGCGCAGTCCCCTGTGGATGCGTACGGCCTTGCAAAATTGGTAAATCCGCAGGGAGTTCCTCGGTACGCCGGAGCCTTTCGGGATATCGTTATGACACAGCGCACGAAGTTCCGCTGGGAACCGAAACCGGACGCGGTGACCACGGTGCACCGGGTACTGCAACCGGCCATCAGGTACTCCAAGGACGAGTGCCTAGACCTGCCCGACATCATGTACACCAAACGCCACGTACCGATGACCAAGCAGCAGGAGGTCTTCTACAACAAGCTGAAGCGAGACATGACCATGGAGGCGTCCGGTGCGGAGATCACCACCGTCAACGCTGCCATAAACATGAACAAGCTGCTGCAGATCAGTGCGGGTGCGGTCTATACCAACGAGGGAGACACACTCGAGTTCGATATATCGACACGCTACAGCGTCCTGCAGGAGGTTATCGCGGAAAGCTCCAAGAAGGTGCTGGTGTTCGTGCCGTTCAAGAGCACGATTCGGATGCTGACAGATCGCCTTCGGGCCGACAACATCTCCACCGACGTCATCTCAGGGGACGTAAACGCTGGAGCGCGGACGGATATCTTCAAACGGTTTCAGACCGAGACTGATCCCCGAGTACTTGTCATCCAGCCACAATCGGCGGCGCACGGCGTCACGTTGACGGCCGCGAACACTATCGTATGGTGGGCACCCACGGCCTCGCTTGAGACTTATGCGCAGGCCAATGCCCGTATCCACCGGTCAGGGCAAACGTCGAAGTGTACGGTGGTGCAGCTGGAGAGCTCTCCAGTGGAACGCAAGCTGTACGCCATGCTGGATAACCGGCTAGACGTGCATACGAAGATTCTGGATTTGTATCACGAATTGCTTGACTAACGTACGTATTGGTAATATATACCACGTATAGTCAACCGGGAGCACCACATGACAGACGATATCTCCGACCTGTCGGTCGAGAAACTAACGCGCACCTACGTAAAAATCCGGGACGCCCGGGCCGACTTGGCGGCCAAGTTCAAGGAGGAGGAGCGCATCCTCGTGGAGCAGCAGGACGTGATCAAGCGGGCCTTGCTGGATTACTGCACCGAGCATGGGGTCGAGAGTGCGCGCACGTCAGCGGGCATTTTCTACCGCACAACGAGAACCCGCTACTGGACGAGCGACTGGGACTCTATGAACCGATTCATCATGGAGAACAAAGTGCCAGAGTTCTTCGAGAAGCGGCTGAACCAAGGCGCGATCAAGCAGTTTCTGGAGGAAAACCCGGAAGCTGTTCCGCCCGGACTTAACACGGACGTCGAGTACGTCGTAACCGTAAGGAAGAAGTGATGTCGGCAACGTATGCCACTATCCGCGAGGTGTCAGATTACTTTAAGGTGTCTGTCTCTACCATACGCAACTGGGTCCGTAACGGGACCATCCCTGCAGATACCTACATCAAGGCTGGCGAGACCTACCGCTTTAACCTTGATCTAGTCGAGGGGGCCTTGCTCAACACCCCCGAGGGCGAGGCCCGTGCCTCCAACCCTACCACCAACATGAGCGCATCAACCCGAGTCGAGGAGAACGACCTATGAGCACCGACCTTTCCGCCTTTAAGGGCAACCAACTGATTTCGTCTGAGCTGTTCAAGAAGCTGATGGAGGTCAACAAGACCCTTGCGGGGGGCACTGGGGGCACGACACGCCGCATCAGCATCAAGGGCGGCCGGTTCCGCGAGATGGTTAACGGCGAACAGATTCGCGTTAACTCGTCTGGGAGCATGAACATCATCATCCTCAGCTCGTCCAAGATCGGGCGCACGTACTTCGAGGGTGCCTATGATCCGGAGAACCCCACGCCACCAACCTGCTGGTCTCCAGACTCCGAGAAGCCCGATGCAGCCGTTCCGGCAGATCAGCGCAAGGCCGCGTCGTGCCGCGATTGCCCGATGAACATCAAGGGTTCGGGGCAAGGCGAGAGCCGTGCATGCCGGTTCAACGTGCGCCTTGCTGTGGCGCTCGAGGGGTCGCTGGACAAAGTCTACCAACTGCAGCTGCCCGCGACATCGCTGTTCGGTGACGGCAAGAACGGTATGCTGGGGATGCAGGCCTACGCCAAGTTCCTGAGCTCCAACGAGATGCCGATGATCGGCCTCGTGACGACCGTGTACTTCGACGAGAACAGCGAAACCCCGAAGCTGTACTTCAAACCTGCGCGTCCGCTGGACGAAGAGGAGTTGACGGCCGTGCTCAACCTCGCCGAGCACGAAGACGTGGAGAAAGCCACCACCTTGACCGTGTACCAGACGGACAATGCGGACGAGAAGCCCAGCGGCTCCAAGGCGTACAACCCCAAGAAAGAGGAGATCAAGATCGACAAGCCGTCGGATGAGGAAGTTGAAGCCCCGAAGCGGGTATCGTCCAAGTCCGAAGCTCCAGCACCGAAGACTGACAAGCTGGATAGTGTACTCTCCGCATGGGATGACTAACAACAAGAGGCGGGGCGTTACAGCCCCGCCCACTCCCATACAACCGAGAGAGCAGCGGAATGACCACAACAGACTTCCTACGGGGCGTGCTAGCTAAGGATGGCTTGTACTGCTTGTGGGTGTTCAATCGTACAACTGAGCGCAAGATACAGACGTTTCACGAGACGATTGGTGCCCTTGTCGCCACGGCGATGGACTATGACGCACGGGGCTGGGATGTATATTTCGCCACGGCCACCTTCAAAACCGATGCAGGCCGCACAGCCGACAATGTTCAGGCCATGCGTACCTTTTTCCTAGACCTAGACTGCGGGGAAACCAAAGAGTACCCCGATCAGGTGACAGAGCTGCACTCCTTGCAGAACTTCTGCACCCGCATGGGCCTACCGAAACCGCTGCTGGTCAACAGTGGGCGGGGGATACACGTCTACTGGGTTATGGACCGGGACCTGTCGAAGTCTGAATGGCAGGCCATAGCGGACAAGCTGAAGGCGTCAGCTATACAGCACAGCTTCCCGATGGACGGTGCCGTCCCGGCCGACGCTGCCCGCATCCTCCGTATTCCGGGCACGCATAACCACAAGGACAATCCCCCTTCGCCCGTGTCGTTGCTGACGCAGGCCGGGGGCAGCGTCGTATCGTTCGATACCTTCGCTTCGCGGTTCGAGGGGATAGTCACCAAGGCCCGCACGCACATCCCAGCAAAGCACCGCGCAATATCGGATCAGCTGCTGGGAAACCACAAGAACAGCTTCAAGATGATCCTGACGCGGGCGGAGCCGTGCGCACAGATCATGCACGCTGTAACAAAGCAGGCTGAGGTCAGCGAGCCCCTGTGGCGGGCCACGCTGTCGGTTGCCACGCATTGTGAGGATGCGGCCAAGGCTATCCACGCGGTATCTCGGAACCACCCAGACTATGACCCCCACGTGACCGAGGACAAAGCAAGCCGCATCAAGGGCCCCTATCTATGCGAGCGGTTCGAGGAGTTTAACCCGGGAGGCTGCGAGGGCTGCCCACATGCGGGGAAGATCAAGTCTCCTATCGTGCTGGGTCGAGAGCTGCAGGCAGCAGAGACGGAGGAAGAGCGCACGGTCGAGGTGCCCAAACCGCAGGCCCCCGACGAGCCGCCAGAGACGGTAGTGGTCCCGAAACCCCCGACCCCGTACGTGCGGGGCGCTTATGGTGGGGTGTACAAGCAAGGCGTGGATGACGACGGAAACCCTGACGATGTTCTGGTCTACCATCACGACCTGTACGTGACCCGGCGGGTGTACGACCGAGATACTGGAGACTCTGTGGTCATACGACTGCACCTGCCAAAGGACGGCATCCGCGAGTTCAGTGTACCGCAGAGCTCGATCAACGCCCACGACAAGCTGCGCGAGGCGTTGAGTGCCAAAGGAGTGACAGCGCGCAGCAAGAGACAGTGGGAAAACATAGGGTATTACATCATGGATTACGTAGACCACCTGCAGGCCAAAGAGGCCGCCGACCAATCGCACCGGCAGTTCGGATGGACCAAAGACATGCAGTCTTTCGTCCTCGGGGATAACGAATACTTCCCGGGCCACGTGCGCCATAACCCGTCGACAAAGCAGACTCGGGTCCTTGCCGAGTACATGGAGCCACGCGGCACGCTGGACCAGTGGAAAGACCGCATGCAGTTTTTCACCCACGAGGGGATGGAGCTGCACCAGCTCGTTATCTGCAGCGCTTTCGGTGCGCCCCTCATGGAGTTCACAGCTATCTACGGGATGCTGCTGCACCTCGACGGACCTACGGGGTTCGGCAAATCGACGACGCAGCTGGCGGCAGCGGGCGTATACGGCAAGCCCGACGGGCTTATGATCAAGCACGACGACACGATGGCCTCGACGTTCAATCGGTTTGAGGTGATGAAGAACCTGCCGGTATACATCGACGAGCTGACCAACTGTAGTCCGCAGGACGCCAGCACCATCGCCTACTCCCTATCCGCCGGGCGGCAGCGGATGCGCATGTCCTCCGGGGCCAACGAGGAGCGGACGCGAGGAGAGCCGTGGCATTTGACCGCCGTGAGCTCGGGCAACGCCTCAATGATGGCGATCCTAGAGGCCGCCAAGGCTCAGCCGGATGCCGAGCGCGAGCGGGTGTTTGAGGTCAACATCAAGGACTACGTATACCCGCACCCGAAAGCCATGGCGGATGACTTTCAGAACGCGATCAACACCGAGGTTTATGGCGTAGCGGGCCCGGTCTACATCCAGTGGCTTGTGGAGAACAAGGAAACAGCGAAGAAGTTCTTGCAGTCGACGCAGGAACGCCTTGACGCGGCCACCGGGCTCACTTCCAAGAACCGGATGGTGTCGGCCTCTATGGCCGCGTACCTTGCCGGGGGGATGCTGGCCAAGCGGTTGGGGCTCATTGACTTCGACATGAAGCGGGTGTTCGATCTGGTAGTGCGGCTAGTCCGCGAGCGGAAGTCCTATTTTGAAGGAACGCACCGCAGCAGCCTAGAGTACCTAACCCAGTACATCACCGAGAACTGGAACAACGTGCTGCGGATCAACAGCACCCAGCGGGCTAGCCGGAGCGGGTCCACAGAAGACGAGTTTGTAGTCCCGGATGCCACCCCACGCATCTCGCTCGTTGCCCGTTGGGAGCCAGATACCAAGCTCCTGTATCTCCTGCCGAAGCCGTTCCAGACATGGTGCGTGGAGCAACAACTGAACGCTAAGGGCCTGCTGCAGGATATCGCGAAGACCAATGCCGTGGAGTTCAAGAAGGTGCGCATCGACAAGGGGACCAAGCTGAGCCTGTCGGCGATCAACGCCTACGTCATCAACCTTCCCCTAGAAGAGCCGGACAATGCGAGCGCCACGACTGGATGATCTGTATCCCGACGGGATACCCATCTCTGTAGATTGGGACGCATGGGACGTGGGTATGTCTATCTTCGTCCCGTGCACAAAACCGAGCGTGGCGGTCGACCACGCTCGGGCCATAGCCAAACGGAAAGGGTATACCTTGGAGTGCCGGACACGCGTAGAGAACCGCTATTTAGGGGTTCGCATTTGGAGAACTACCTGATACAGTATCGGCACACGACTGCTTCGTGGTTACCTGCTCACTCGGACACTCCCCCGCTGGCTGCTCGCCAGCGGGTTTTTTAGTACCGGGTGATACCGTCCACCATAGCGTCATACTGCTGCACGAGGACCTCGCGCACCTGCGGGTTGACGCTTACGCCGTTCATCATGGTCTCTACCCCTTTGCCCCGGCGCTCGAAGGATTGTTTGATGCTTGCCGGGGTGATAGCTGCCTCCGGGTAGCGCGATGCCGTGGTCTGATTGAACTCCGCGATACGCTGGTAGGCCTTCTGCACCCCCGCCGTGTCCCCGGTGCGAGACGCCACGAACAACTCCGTCAACAGTTTGGTGCGTTTGTCCGAAACTGCTTTGCCTACCCGAGAGCTCTCAGAGGCACGCGTCTGCTTTCGGACATAGTCTGCCATGTTGAAGCCAACAGCCTTACCGAACAGCTCCATAGCCGTCGGGTCCTCGTGCATGAAGTTGCCCTGCCGCGTGCGAATCCCGCCTTCAGTGGTAAAGCGTAGGGTCTGCAGCAGGTTAGAGACTGCGATAGGGGTCATGGACTCGAGGCCTCGCTGGTACTCTCCGGCCATTATGTCTACTGCACCCCGCTTGATACGCGACGCAGTAGCCCACGGCGCACCAAGAACGGTCTGCACAATGGTCTCTTCCGCGCTAGGGTCGGTGTTGAACCGGTTCGCGCGGTACAGCAAGCCGCTGAGCCCTACGCGGTCGGCGACCTCAAACCCTGTCACATGGTTGATAACCCCCTTGTATGCGAGTTCCCCCATCCACAGGCGCGTGGCCTCTTCTACGCGGAGTTCGTCGTCGTCCCGAAGAGCGTTGCCGATCATGGCGTAAAGCCCGAACAACGGGAGGCCCGCCGCCCCCGCCATGAGGAACGTAACCCCGGTGTGGCCGACAAGCTGTTTCATCGCCTGATCTCGCAGCTCTTTGTTCCCCCCGTAGAGGTTTGCGGCGAGCTGTTGGGCGGACCTGAACAGAACGGTGGATACGGTGATGCCGTAGTTCTTGTACATGAACATGACCCGACCTAGCCCCCGCTGCGTGAGGCGCGGTGCCGTGTTCATACTGGCGCTACCGTTGAGATACTGGGCTTGGTACACGGCAGTTTCGGCCGCCTTCTGGCGCTTCTCTGCATCCGACATAATCGCTTCGGCCGGTGTCGGCTTCTGCTCCATACGCGTGAGTTCCAAGTCATACGCCGCGATGGCGGTAACCTGCCGGTTCATGCGCTCGACCATGTGGAAGGGGATACCGAAGAACGCCATAGCCCGGTCGGCGAGCGACCGCGCCTTGCCCATCTCTTCGAGACCAGCAGAGTCGAAGAACTGCGACTTGTGGGACATCCCCCGGTCTCCGAGCAACTGCATGAGCGGCTGGAGGTGTGTGGCGCGTGCCAGCTTTTCCGGAGGCAAGCCGATCCCGGTGTTGACGGTGTAGTCGCCGTTGTTGTCCAGCACATAGTAGTTGTCGAGGGACGGCATGGACTTGAGTGTCTCTGTGGTCTGCCCCCCGAGGGCGACAGGGAGCTCCCCAGTACGCTGGTAGCCGCTACCCATAAAATCCCGTGACGCCCGGGTGATGGCCGAAGTGGCCGCACCGTACCCGTACGTGCCCCCAAGCTGCGGGAAGATCACGTTTGCCATGCCGCTCAGGTTGACGAGGGCACTCGCAGGAGACCCGAGCAGGGTAAAGGCGTAGGTCACCTTGTTTGCGAGGCGGGCCGCACGCTCTGCGAGAGAGTTCTGAGGTGCCATCGCGTTGTCCCCGAGGGCCACAAGCTCTCCGAGCACCAACTGCTGTTTCTGCGAGGGGTTGCCTTTTGCTGCGTTGGCATATTCTTTCTGCAGCGCCCGGATGAGCCGCCCATATTTGAAGCGGGCCGCCGCGCTGGCCAGCCGATAACCCTTCTGCTCGAGCGCGAGGTCGGCGCTTTCGGTGTAACCCGCGACGTTCCTGCGGCGGTGGAACTGCTTGGCCAGAGAGCCTTCCGGAGCGGCCTCCACAAGCGCTTGGGCGATCTCTTGGATGGTCTGGTCCGAGATAGCCTTGTCCGTACCTGCGTGCTTGTTCTGGTACGTGGACAGCAGGCGCATCGTGTCGGCGACGTACATGCTGCGGTCAGTGAAGTTTCCGCTACTGATGTCCGCCGCACTGTACACAGAGACCGCAGGGGTGCCGTCGGGGTTCTTCGCCACACCCGGGGTTTGTCCCAGTTGGGCGATGAACCGCGTCCGCTCGTTGGGGTTGGAGAAGGTCTTCTTGACCGGTTCGGTGGATTGCGTCACCGGGTTGAACATGGAGAACTCCAGCCAGAAGTCTCCCTCCCGCACCAATGGGAAGTAGGGGGTGATCTCGCCCTTGCCGAACACCATGACGTAGGCGCTTTGCTTCAGGGTGGCCGCCATCGCCGGGTCGCCGGGTAGCGAGGAATCAATGTTACCCCGCAGGGTCTCCCAGAGAGAGGTATACTCTTTGGTGTAGAAGTCCCGCATAGCCGCATACATGGTCCGGCCTTCAGCAGACAGCTGATTGTCGAAGATAGTCTTCAGGTCCCGGAAGGCGCGGAGCTGCACAGGGTCCACGTCCTGAGTTGCCCGTGCGGCCGTGCGTGTCTTCGGCGGTTGCGCGTTGAGGCGAGCCACGGCCAAATCGCGGTCGAGGGCGGAGTTGAACTTGAACCGCCGCCGCCCCGTGATTTCCCCCGCCGCGTCGAGCGTCTCGTAGGCAAGCCACCACTTGCTGTAGGTGTCCTCGGGCAACGTCAGGTCTACGCTCTCCACAGAGGATGCAGGCATGAGGGCATCAAGGATTTCGCGGTCGGCTTTGGCGGTCTTGGCGTAGGCCTGCCGCATGTAGTTGACGCGCTCGATGGCCCGGTCATACCCCGCGTTCATGTTCTGGATGGTTTCCAGCATGGCAAAGGGCCTAGCAATACCGACCTTCTTCGCGATCTCCCCAACGGCGAGGGTGGGAAGTAGGCTGAGAAGAGTCTTGCCTCCTACCTGCCCAGCGGTGTCCATGTAGGCAGAGGCATCATCGGCAAATTTGGTCCGGGTATTCTGACGGTCCCGGGCGGTCACATCCATCACGCTGCGGATGCCGTCGGCAATCACGGAGTTACCGGCACCGAGGTTTTTGCTGTACAAGATGTCGGCAGCATTGTTGCGTTCGGGTGTGATTGCCATGTCGATCAGAGCATCTGCAGTGGACAGGGCCGACGGCCGCCCGGTGTTCCGCCCGATAGCTTTGACGAACTTACCGAGCAGGGTCTTGACCCACTCGAGCACGCTCTTGCCGCTGGCTTGCGGGGGCAGGTTCCGCCCCTTCGCGTCCAGCTGCGCGAGGCGCGCCCGGAGGTCGGGGTTGGTCTTCACTTCGGCGGCAAACTCTTCGACCGTGAGCTCGCCCGGCATATAGATGGAGATTTCGTCGATCACCGAATCGAGCACGCGCTGGAGCTCTGCCCGCAGCTGCGAGTTCGGCTTGCGTAGCTCTGCCAGCGTGACCGCGTGAAGTGCCTCGTGGACAAGAGCAGAGACCGTAAGACCAATGTCCTCGTTCAGCACGATGGTGTCTTGGTTGGGATAGTACAGGCCGTAGCTGTCTTTGAGCGCGGCTGCCTCTGTATCCAGCAAGTCCGGATGCGACGCGTTGATCACCGCAACTTTTGTGCCGCGAATGTTTTTCGCGATGGTGAGCATCAGCGCTGCCATTTGCGGATCGACGACGCGATCAGCGACGTAGCGAAGGGCCGCTTCAAGCTGCCCGTTACGCAGCGCGTTGATGGCCACCTGATCCAGCGGCAAGTGCATCTGGTAGGCCTGCCGAAGGCCCTGCATACCTCGATAGGCGGCACTGCGCAAAAAGTCCTGCGACGCCTTCGCCTCTGCGAGGATGGTCAGGACCTCTGCGTCAGACAGGGCGCTACGTTGCTCGGTGGTAAGGTCCGGCCGGGCCACCCGCAGGGCGTACTCCATCCCGGACTCCCCGGTCTTACGGGGAACAGAAGGCCGCCTAGCTGCCGTAAGTTCTTCGCGGGTCGCAAGGACCGCTTTGGGCAGGGCGGGCAGGCCCGGCTGCCTCCGACCGGCAGCAGTTTCGTTTGCTGCCCACGCTTCTGCAACCGCTTCGGTGTTCGCCACGACGGCCATGGCGTTGTTGACCGTTTGTGCGCCCTTGATGGCCTGAAGAGTTTTGCCCTTCTGCACAGCCTCGTTGACCGCGTCTCGCGCCTTTTCTTCCGAGGCGATGCGCCCCGCTTCCGTGGGGGCGTACTTGGTGATCCGACGGCGAGCGGCCTTCTCTAGGCGGCCCACGCGAGATACCTCGTTCTGCACGTACTTGATTGCCGCCGGGGACAGGTTCTTCTGCACCCAGTCCATAGCCTTCTCGGCGACTTTGGGTCCGACGTTGGCGTCAAGAAACGCCGACGCTTCGCCCCAGTCCGGCAGGGTGCCTGCCTCCTGCGCTTTGGTCTTGTTGTCGATCAGCTTGGTTACTGTAGGGTCGGCCGCGAGGTCGCGGGCCAGCAGCTGCAGTCCTTCCGCCACCGTGGGGAACTTGCCAAAATAGTGCTTGGCCGACTCCGCGTTTTCCATACCCGCGAGCTTCTTGTCCGCCGGAGCAATACGCTTGACGCTCACGATATCCGATACGGCCTTGCGGTCGCCTGCAGTGGTGGGGTCGTCGATGTCTCCGGGCTCGGCGATGAAGGCACGCACCTCTTCGCGTGCGGCGGGCGACAACGTGGCCAGCTTGGCTTCCCACGCAACGGTAAGCTCATTGTCCCACCGCCGTTTGGCATCTTGCACCGCATCGTCAACAACAGCCGCCGCGTATGCGGGCCGCAAAGCAAAGCGCTTCGATACGTTGGCCCCACTCTTTTTGTTGGCCGCGCGCCGCCGGTTCGGGGCCGGGGGCGTGTCTGTGGCAAGGGCTTCGCCAATCGCGGCTTCGATCCCGGCCTCTGGGTCGGGTGTGGCAGCAGCTTGGCGCGGCACGGCGTCTATGACTTCGTCGACAAACCCGCCATCGTTGAACAGCTGGTCGTTTACGGCTGCGTACTCTTCCGGCGCGAGGGTGCGACCGGTATCGCGCAGGTGCTGGTTAACCGACTGCACCACATAGTCGTACCGCTCTTGATCGGTGCTGAGGTCCTGATTGCGGTCTGGAACATTTGCCCGGCGGGCTTCCGCCATGGGCGTAGCGTCAGGCACGTACCCAGCCTCTTTGCTGCGCGCGGCTTCGTCCTTGGCGCGCCGTGTAGCCTCAAGCTCCGCTTGGCGGCCAACGCGAACGGGGCTCCCGTTGGCTTCGGCGATGAGGGCGTCAATGAATGCTGTCTGATCGAACGCGTTACCCGTCTCATCCAGCGGGAGGCTGTTTTTCCACTCGGGCAGGCTATCCGGACGAACGGTAAAGGCGTCAGTTTCGGCAATACCGGCACCGGACGGGGCATACATCGCGGACGGCAAACGCCCCGGC
>Ga0099846_1000354_pt1 | contig 19147 bp, 10 predicted proteins | sample CB_VirMetaG_FD_78180 | JGI IMG/M metagenome (GOLD analysis project Ga0099846, IMG submission 78180) | Freshwater to marine saline gradient viral communities from Chesapeake Bay - CB_1504_1 Viral MetaG | ecosystem: Environmental > Aquatic > Marine > Coastal | place: USA: Chesapeake Bay... | reverse complement strand
TAAAAAACATCCTTACATAGATTACATATGTGAAAGCGAAGGATATGGAGAAGTCTTCGCAAATGAATTTTTATATCAATTAGAGACAGATAAAAATTGGGATGAAGTACCATATATTATAAGACCAAAAGAAGATGGTATAGGGCATATAAGACCCAAAAAACAATTCAATAAAAGAAACTTCGAATGGTCTAAAAAAATATTTGAAAGAAACTCTGATTATCTGATGTCTTTAAGGAAAGAGGCGGATGCTAAAACCGCGAAGATGTATTTTCATTATGAAAGTTCAAGGGGGTGCCCATTCGGTTGTACTTATTGTGAATGGGGTGGTGGGATAAATTCGAAAGTAAATTTCAAACCTACGGAAGATATTTTTGATGATCTTGATTTCATTTTTTCCAATATCAAACCAGAATTTTTCACTTTTACAGATGCCAATTTTGGTATTATAGAAAGAGACGTTGATATTGCAAAAAAAATATGTGAATATAACGATACCATAGGTTATCCAGAAAAAATAAACATGTATGGTCCTACGAAAGTAAGAAAAGAGAACCTTTATAAAATTGAAGAAATGTTTGCCTCTAGAGATTTGACGACGATGTTGAAAATCCCTGTCCAAGATACAAATGATATTGTCAATAAAAATATTGACAGGACAGATGATGATTGGAAAACACAAATGGTCGAATATGGTAAGATACGCGACAAACATAATGTTAAGATTATGCTTGAAATGATATTAGGATTGCCTGGTGCCACTTTGGATAGTTACTATGAAGGTCATGAGTTGACACAAGAGTATCGTGTGGATTCACTAAGATACGTCTGGCATTTCTTGCCAACTGCACCTGCCGCAAATAAAAATTATGTTGAAAAATTTAAAATAGAGACAATGAAATTGAATCAAGAATCTTTGTTTAATACCACATTTGAATTCAAAGGCATATTAAAAAAAGATGAAATCATATCCTATAATGGAGAACACAATCTCAATAATGATACAAGATATGTCGAACCTTCTGAAATAGTTGTTTCCACTTATTCATATACCAGAGAAGAATGGTGTGAAATGTGGTTAATGGAAAATTTTATAAACGTATTCGAATCAAAAGGATATCTATCTAACATAACAAAATATTTGAGGCGCGAGAGAGGAATATCTATAGCAGACTTTTATAGAAAGTTGTGGAAGTCTTTCTTGAATAGTGATAATTTTTTGAATAAAAAACAAAATATTGTTAAGAATTCTATTATAAATGAGACCATAAAAAGAGTAACATCCCCTAATAATGTTGAAGATTTTTATTTCTACGATCTTCCAGAAGAGTTTGGTTTGGAACTTAGAATGCAACTTCTGGTTATGATAGTATTCATGATAAACATAAACAGAAAAGACTTTTATAAAGGCATTTTAAATTGGATGAAAGAAACATATGGTGATGACCCAATTCTTGAAGATATGGTTTCATGGACAAATGAAATGATTCTATGGTTGGATTATGACCCAAAACAAGGAAAAGATATCATCTCTTTATATGATTGGGATTCTTGGTTAAAAGGGGAAGAACTTGAAAAAGTCAATACGAAATATTCTATAAATGATCAATATTATTTGGATGGAAGAAAAAAAATAGATTGGCATGAGAAAAATATGAAGGATAGAGTTTTGGATAGATTTTTTGTAATGTGTTCTGATTGTACATCATCTACACATCTTTTCAAAAAATGGGAGACTGTAAATGTCAAAAACTAATTGGGTTATCGTGTGGGAAAATAAAAAGTCTGAGCAATGGCAGGACGTGAACAAGAATATGAATTCTATAATAGATTTTGATAATTTTCTTGATACAAATGATGCAACAAAAATGAAGCAAATGTTCATGAATAGAACAGAAAAAAACCATTTAGATTTCTCTGTTCCTGCTAATATAGAACTTATACCCGAAATGCTACAGTCGCTGCCAATAGCAAAAAAATTGGACGGTCAGTTGTTTGATCAGTTTCAAAATGAAAGTTATTCGTATGTTCTTCAAAAACACGTGGAAAGTAAATACAAACAGAATGACGAATTAGTCATAAAAGAACATCTTTATCCAAATATAGCATTGAATGAAACGAACTGCAAAACATTAAACCTTGATCACATAAAAAAATTATTGGAAGATAATTCTTGGGTTGGTCTAGGAACACTTTTTGAAGTTGCTCAAAATGAATTCGACAAACTAAACATATTATCAAGTTCCGTTTTCTTAACCAGAGATAAAGACACCCACAAAATCGTAAACTTGTCTAAAAAGAGACAACCAAATCCTAAAGCAAAATATTTGTCTTGTGTGACTTATGTGGTGTTCAAAAAACTGTCAGACAGCAATATTATTCTTGGTATATTGAACCCAAATCTAATAACATTAACACATTTTACCAACCTCGAAACAGAAAAACATAAGGTGACAACTCTTTCTAATATAGGTTCCATAGAAGAATATTTTCTGAAACCAAAAATAAAAAAAGGTGTGCTTGTTAACGAGAATTATTTGTTTCCCGAAAATGGTGAAATAGAATTGGAATTGTTTGGTGATAGTCCTTATAAATACTTATATGAAAATACACCAAGGTTTCCATACACAATAAAAAGTAATGTCGAATACGAGATTGATCAAGATATAGTGATAATAAAACCTAGAAAGAATGGTTATTTTGTAATTGAATTTGTCATTGACAGTATGATGAAATACGACTTTGATAAAAAGAATTCAAAAACAAACAAATTAGAATACGTCATATTCGGAGAGTAAGATGGCAACTGAAACAAAAAACACAGACCCGTTTAATGGCGTGGCAACAGATGTTGATAGCAAAGCAACAGGCGAAGAAATTTCAGCAGATTCATTTCAGCAAATGGTTGATATTTTAGACTCACTTTTAGAACACCAGCATAATTTCACAGACACATACATATCAAATTGTGAATGTGAATGTGGTGGTGGCGGAACTATATAAAAGGAAAAAACAATGGCAACTACTACAGGAACCACAAGCGGTGTTACTGATATGGCACCTGCGGAATCAGTAAGATCAATATACACAAACCCATTAAGATCACGTATTCAAACAGGAAATACAATACGTGCTTCCGATTTGAACCTACTAAGAGACTTTATATCTACTGTCAGAAACCATAGACACACTTTAGTAGAATACACATCTATTAGTGAATTTGGAAATAATGGAAGCACAGTTCCAGTAAATAGAACTGCTTCTAAAGTTTACGATTCCTCAAATCAAATATTAGGAACACTGAATCTTCCTAATAGATCAAGGGGAGAAAAAATTGAATCAATTCACCACAACCTATTAAGAATACCTTCAAGAAACCTAAGATCACATACACATCAATTTACGGATAGTTTTTAATACATATGGCATATACATTATTTGAATTACAAGATGGTCGTGAATTTTTCTATGATAGCAATGACAACACAATATATAATGGCAAAGGCGAAACATTAAATTTTTCCTTTGACAAATCTGACGAGTGGTATGAACAACAGTCAAAAGAATGGGGTACAGATCAGAAAACAGATAAACCTGTGTCATTAAGAATTTTATTGGGACATGCGTGTAATTATAATTGTTCGTATTGTATGCAAAAAGATATTGGCGATCCTTCTGAAAGACCGCGAAGTTTGTGGACCGAAACTTTCATTGAAAAATTGAAAAAAAACTTGAGTTTTGAAAAACTATCAAGAGTAGAATTATGGGGTGGAGAACCCTTTCTATATTGGAAAGATATGGTTGCTATCATGGAGTTTTTTGATCACCCTGATAGATATTTTTTCATATCTACTAATGGTTCTGCCTTTGTAGAAAAGCACTATGAATTTTTTAAAAAACTAAAATCACGGGTTATGATAAATGTAAGTCACGATGCTAAAAAGCAGGAATTGACAAGAGGTGTTGATGTTTTCAAAAATCCCAAAAAAGTAGATGTGATGAAAAGAATATTTGCACTTCCGAATGTGAGTTTTGCTTTTGGATGTGTGGTTAGTAGCGAAAATCACGATCTTTTCGAAATCAATGAGTATTTTAAAGATTTTGTGGATAGAGAAGGTATTGTGGGCGCAAAATTGAATTTCATCCCTGCTAGAAATTATGACTTCCACGGAAAAGATGAAAACTCTGCGAAATATATCCTTAGAGGCGAAACCTTAAAGAAATTCAATGATCATATGTATGAATTTTTGAAAGTGGCAACAGAAGATATGGCACATGAGAAAACACTTCCATGTAGTTTGATGTATTCAGATTATGGAGTGGTCCAATATTCAAAATTTCTAAAAAATCAGGCACCAATTGTGTCTACATCAAAATGTGGTGCAGATTCAAATCGAGTTCTGAGCGTAGATTTGCAAGGAAATATTAGACTTTGCCCTCACTCTGACAATCATTTCAAAGCAGGAAGCATAGATGATTTGAAAGATATACGAATTCATGGTCTAGATTTGGAAAGAAAAAATAAGCATTGTATGAGTTGTCACGTCAAAAGATTGTGTAAAAGTTCTTGTCCTATTAAATTTCCAGATGAAGTTTTTTATAGCAATTGCGCACTAGAAAAAGTTTGGTGGGGTAATATTCAACTTGCATCAATGAGACTTTTGTTTGGTCAAGATGTTTCAATGATAAGCACTAATTTATCCAGCATGACTTCTTTATAAATAAAAGAAAATAATTTCACAATCAAGGGACGAATAGGTAATCAGCATGTCTTGGATATTAGTAAACACCACTCCTTTTCAAAGTGTCGCAGATACAAATTTAATTGTTGACACAACTTCACAAGCAATAACAATATTGTTGCCAGCAAATCCGGTTGCTGGTGAATCTTTGACAGTTGGCGATGCAAATGATTGGTCTGATAACCAATTAACCATAGCATCCGATACTACGATAGAAGGTTCTAACAATGATCTTATTCTTAATGTAAAATCAAGTCAATACCAGTTTATATATAATGGTTCAACTTGGAAATATTTCAATATTTCAAGACCACAGACGAAGATTTCCGAACTAAATCAGGCTACCACAGTAGATGTGGATGATGACGATCTTATGCTTATTGTTGATAACACATCAATTGTAAGTACATCAAAATATGCTACTTTTGGAACACTAAAAGGCAAGTTTAATGAAGACACATATACTACTATTGATAGTATAGTAACTGATTTGAATGCGCTCACTACTGGTGACATTTTGAATGTGTATCAGTTGAATAGTGAACCTGCTTCATATTATCTAAATTATGAAAACTTCGATAACACGCCTTCCATACCTACAAAAACGAGTGACTTGACAAATGATGGATCAAACCCCACAGATGGTTTGACCTACATGATAAATTTTGACGGGTTTACTACAGATGATCTAGATGAAGGAAGTATTAACAAATATTTCAATCAAACAAACTTTGACAATTTTTTCAATGAATCTTTTGCTGAAAATTACAGATTATATTCTGGTGATTTTTCTGAAACTCAGTTGCAAGATTCATTTGATGATGTTATCGCTACCCCGAATGTCACATACCAAGCGACAGACACAATTCAATTAAACCAACTTTCAGATGTTTCTAAATTTTATGAAGGTCAGATATTGACTATTTTTGGTGGTAGCATAGACACAGAAGTATTGACAATTCCTACATTAAGTAGCGTTACAGTAAATGGATTTTCTACCATAACTAATCAATCTATATTGACCTATAGGATTGCACAGTTCGATTTGACAAATGGTAAAATATCTGCGCACACCGCGCCTAGTTCAACTGCAACAGTTGAATTTGATTCATTCAATGATGAAAATAATGTGACCATATCTTTCACTAGAAGTTCTGCAAGTAATGGGATTTTGGTATATAGAGATAAAGATGGTGGTGGTTTTAAACTTATAGAAGTTCTAGGACAAAACGAACTTGGAAACTCTACTTCTGGAACTTATACAGACTATGGGACATTTAATTACACAGAATGGTCATTAAAGAACAGCACGACAGGAACATATGATACTTCAACAGGCACAATTCATTTCCCACTAATTTCTTCTGGTGCAACACAAGAAGGATGGGTGGATGTTGAAGTGTTATCTATTGATACGAATTCAGGTGAGATAACACTAACTGAATCATATAATTTCAATAACACAGTTACACTTGTACAAAACGACACATCATTTCTTCAACAAGCAATTGATGAAAGAGATGGAAACGGCATCAATTCTTTGACTATAAATGATAGAGTCTATAACGTCTCCACACTAAGATTGCCAGATGGGTTCTCTTTGTCTGGGAAAGGGCGCAAATCAATCATCAAAAAAATGCCTTGGTCTACAGAAGATAACTTGAATATAGTGTATGCTTCTGGTTTGAATAACTCGAATATCACATTATCTAATTTCGACATTGATGGGAATCAGCAAAACCAGTGGTTGCGTTCAACGATAAATGATTACAATAATGATGCAATAAAAGTTGTCGGTGATGGCATAGATATAAACAAAGTTCATATAAGAAACGTTGCGGGTGGTGGTATATACTCACCTAATAGTTCAAAAATTAATATCAATTCTTCACGTGTAGAAAACTCTGGTATGAATGATTTATATGCATTTTCACCTCTTACTGCCAACGAAGGTTCTGATATAATTGTCACAAACAATACGTTTAAAAATTTCACATCAAATATAGATTTGTCAACTACTTTGACTGGAATATTTTCAAATAATGTAGTTGATAATTGTGGAAGTGGTGTTCTTATATTTGGATCGAAAAACTTTATCAGTTCACCAAACTTGATAAAGGGACCAGCAGGTGAATACATATCTGGACCAGATATACTTAATAGTGAATATGACAGTGTTAATATAAACATAGAATATGGTTCATCTTTCACAAGTGCGGAATTTGTATATCAAGAAAATGGTGATTTGTTTGACCTAACTGCAAATAGGGCAGAACTTTCATATCAAGTCCAAAAATTACGTAAGGTTGATAATGTCGAAGAAGAATATGGTGAGGTGTTAATCAGTTCTTTATCACCATTGGCAAATGTATTTGATGTGAATGTTGAACCAGAGAACGGAGAATTCAAATTTTCCATATCACAAACAAATGTCGATACTCTACTAACAACATACAGTCATTCAACGCTACATGACATTGATTCAAACCATGTTGGTTTGATATACAAAGCACAATTAACAGAATATGTCCCTTCTGGTACAATACAAGCACAAACCGCAAATAACACATCCTACGAAGTAAATGTTCAAGAATATTCAAATCTTTACGAAGGTTCTAAAGTAAGAATGTTGAACCATGGTGGCACACCGAATTTAGATAATCTTGTGGGAACTGTTATAAATATAAATGACTCATTAGCAAGCGGACCAAATCCAAGTCTAATATTGACTATCGAATATGATCAATCAATATCAGCAGAAGGTTCTGGTGGTAACATAACAGTAGAGAATACATTCTTACTCGCAAAAGGAAAAGTTCAATAAAATGTCTAGTTTAACAAATATCAATAATAATGCATCTGTAATCAACGTAGGCAGAACAACACCAGTATCTCCTGGCGCGAGACCTGCATCACAATCTATTCCTGTAGTTGTTTCTACAGATCAAAAACCTATACCTGTCATAGAACAACAAAAAGTGCAATCCGAAGTTGCTCTAAGTTTGTTGGGTATTCCTAGAAGTGAAGTTGCTTTGGGAATTTTTTCCGATGTTAATACATATGATGTAAACCCAAGTGAATGGTCATCATCACCACAAGAATATACTTTTGGACACGGTATCAAACACCTTCCACAAGAAGCAGGTGCGCTTGTACAAGCACCAAAAGACCATCTTGCAGTTCTTTCATCAAAAAGATTTTTCCGCTACCAACCGGGACGTGTTTCAGCAGCAACTTTTGGTGTAAAATCATCTGTTTCTCCAACACCAGATGTTGAAAATGGTGAATACGATTTGAACCCTGCGATAAGAAAATATGGTATTTTTGATAAATATGATGGGTACTATTGGGAGACTAGAGGAAATTTCCTTGGTGATAATTTTGCAACAGTAAGAAGAACACAGTCTCTATTATACCAAACCCCTGTAGTATTTTCAAATACCACAACTAACCAATCTGATTATAGATATGTTGGCAAACCTGCAAATGACCCTGCACCAGAAGTGAATGCAGAACCAAGAGCAGTGGAAATACTTTTTGATCAAAAATATACTATAATTGAGAATGCTAGAATAGCAGCAAGAGATTCATTTACGGGTGGTTCGACACAATATAACCATATCGAAAATAATGCAGATAAATGTGAAAGAGACATGGAGTTTGCTCTTGACGCATATATTTACGATTTGCAATATAGTGGAACAGGACATGCTGTAACTAATGCAACTACGTATAGAACCGCGTTGCTTGGAAGTGGTAATACACTAATAACAGAAGCAGAAGCAGCAGTTCATACTTATTTGGCAGCAGAAATTGTTGATGTTTTGTCCAATGACTATTCTATTTCAACATTGAATGGTTCGGCAACAGCAACAAGAGTAAATGCTTTAAGAGATATTACTGTTGATGCAGTCAATGGTACACAACCAATTTCTGGAACCTTGACTTCAACTTCGACTTCTATTTGGGGCAGAAACAAAATTGATACTGTATTCTCCATATATAAAAGATATCTTGGTTATTTGGTTTCAACTTCATTTGATGATTATAATCCACCAGTAGGAAAAACTCTTGAAGAAATTAAACACAAATGTTTGAGAGATGTTTCATATATTGTAGATGGATATGGTAGAGATTTAGCATATGGTGGAAATGCAGGGACTATATACAATGCACACAACTATTATTTTGCATTGGGAAGTCTAAGCGATTTGCAAGTGTATTCACAAACAGCGTCCGGTGGTCCTTCTGAAATAGAAGCACATGAAGTTGTAAAATTACTATTGACAAAAACAAGTGCAGTAACAACTTCTGATGAACCTTCTGCTTCTTGGGATTTCACCAATGCAAACATTTCAAGTTTTGATTCAGTATTTGATTTATTCGGTTTTGATACCACATCAAGAACAAAAACAAACACCCTTTGTGACATAATAATTGACAATTTCACAACACCATATGTTGGTGCGGTTGATTATGGTAATGCGCCTCAATTTGGTGATTTGGTTGTTTTGAGAGATGGGTTGCTACATATCCATGCTGGTGTTTACGATCCGTCACTTCTTAAAGAAAAAAGAAATGTTCGTGTAAAAGTTAATGCAACAGATGATACGTTGACAGTATCAGAAGGCGAATTTGTTGTTGGACAGCATGTGAACTTCTATGGAGATGCTGGTGGGTTGACAAATGCCAAAACATACGTTGTAAAGACCGTAAGTGGACCTAAGAGCAACATAATAACTCTTTATGACCGTACAGCAGTAAATGATGATACTATTGATATAACAAGCAATGGTACAGACAATACAATAGAACCAAATATACCATTTGTTTTCCCTGACGTATATTCTGTAGGAACAGATGAAAAGGGTGGTGTTCCACAAGGTTCAACATTCCGCAAACAAGATGCTATGTTTCCTTTGATGTATGTTACAAACACTGCAACAAACGTTGATGGAAATGGCAATGAATTGAATACTGGTTTGCCTGTTGATGGTGATGTTTCAGAATTGTTTGTGTTGGGTTACATAAACACTGCAATCGACACAACATCTTCAAATTATGAAATTTTGAAACAGCAAATTGATGCAGTTAATTTTGCATATAATAATTGGATCAAACAAAATGCAGACCCAAAATATTATAGTGTATATGAGTATCGTGTCCCAAGATCAAGATTCAGTTCTGATAAATTAGATGGACAAACAAGAGGTGTTGTTTACAGTGATGTCGCAACTGGTGAATTTGAAGGTCAATCTGGTGTTATAGTAAGACCAGGACAGAGTGTTCTTTCAAATGGTGAAATTTTACAAGACGTTAGTGCTTGGAATATTGATATGTCCAAAGTTACCATGTTGAAAATCGAATTTTCATGGTATGGTGCGGTAGGTGCTATGTTCTTGGCATATGTTCCAGTTGGCAACAACGAAGCAAGATGGGTTCGTGTTCATCACATGAGAGCATCAAACCAATTGAAAATTTCTTCACTTGGAAATGCTACCTTACCTATTACATACCTAACTTATGGCGGTGGTTCTGTAGACAAATTAGGTATTGATGATACCACAGATAAGACATACGGTTCTGCATCTAATCATATCGTGAAATACGGTGCATCATATTATATTGATGGTGGCGATAGAGGAACAGTGAGATTGTATAGTCACACAAATCTTGCTAAATCTTCTGCATATGGAAACGAATACCAAATTGGTACTGTTACACAATCTTCTGATGGCATTGGAAACTACTTCACTATTGATGGTGGTGTAGGTCCAACTGACAAGACATATTTCATGAAAGCACAAGTTTTGACGAACAGTGCATTGGATCAAAACACTAAAGTTGTTTGGGTTGATGGAAATAAAATTTATTTGAGTTCTCCATTAAATAATGTCAATAACGTAAGATTGGTTGTGAAAAGACCTTCGCTTGTATTTGGGTTGAAAGCAAAAGAAAATATATTCAATTCAGAAGCAGTTGGAATTAGAAACCGTGTTCAAGTGTATCCAACAAAGATGTCAACTGGAAACTATGGCGATCAACCATTGAATTTAGATGTTCTAAAGACACCAGTTTTCCAATCAAATACCACTGTTTCTGGCACATTAAATCTAACTAGTTCATATGAAGTGACACCAGATAACAATGCATTACCAGTATCGAATGCTTCATATTTGAATGAAGATGGTAAATTTATTTACGGTTGGTTTATATCAAATGTTGGAACTGTTTTTGGAAAACTATCAAGAATAGGTGGACAGTATTTCTTCACATTAAGGGAAGTTTTCAATGTTCCTGTTGTTCTTTATAGTGGTGTAAATTTCTTGAAAGATGGAAGATTTGGATTTGATGGAACAGATTTCACAGATGACATTTATGAAGCATCTACACAGAAAGAAAGACTGAGTTCTGTTATGATTTCTAATGTAATTCAAACACCAATTCCAGAAACAGGAAGTAATGTAACTTCATTCTTCATAAGTCCTGGGTCTGAACAATTTGATCTTTTGAGTTACTTTGACTACAACAAAGATTATTTGTCTTATCCTCTAACAAATGAAGTAGAAAGTGTATACTTGGCAAGTTACATATCAGATGATGCAAATACATCATCTATTGATTTGAATGTTAGTTTAACTTGGGAAGAACAGTGATAAAAAATGTCAAAACAGATTAAAATTGGTTTCGATAAAACCTCACCTAGAGAAAGCACATTCGACCAAATACTTGTAGATGTGAGAGGAAATTTCCTAAGAGATGAAAGGGGGAATTTTCTCTATACACAAGTTGAAGATGTGAGTCCTTCTTTTTTCAAAGAAAACAATTCAATGTCCGTCTCTATAAACAATGAGGCGACAAAAGAAGTAGGTTTAGGTGGTTATCTTTCAGTAGAAGAACAGTTCCCACAATCTTCTGAGGTGAGTAATTCCTTATTAGGTATTCCAAGGGCAAACCAGCAACAATCTCTTTTGGCAGATGTTTCTGTTTATGGTCTAGAAGAAAATACATGGGAATTTTACGGATACCCTTCACCATATCAACCAGTTGAATGGTCAACAAGGAAAAACCGTATTTACGGAAAAAGATACACACCAAGGTATAAGGAATATGCCGATCAACAAGCGATTTCTGTTGAATCATTCCCTGTTCCTTACACATATCCATTTGGTCCACAATGGGATTCGCAAGGACTATATAATGCAAACTTGTTTACACGTTATTTGCGTTTTGTAGAAACAGGTAACATACTATATGATTATTTCTTGTCAAGAGGTTATTTAAATTTTGCTAAAACGAATTTTCTTTCTAGAAATGATGCACAAGTTGATGGTAATATCACTCTTAATAATGGTCAAGAAGCAGATGTTATCTATAATGACGATTTGAATATAGCATTTTCTGGCATAGAAAACTGGACAATGACTTGGATGGATATAAGAGACAGTAAGTTGATCAATCCAGTAGACAACAAAAAGATTACACCTTCTTTTGTTAATAGTTTATTGTCTAATAACAGTAGAGTTTATGGTTTTGATGATACACAACCAGGATACAGTTCTTCGAATTATTACTATTACCAGTTGCAAAGTAAAGAGGCATTCAGATACCAACCTGGCGCTATAAGCGGTTTCACATTTGGTGCGAAATTAAACACAGACCCATCGAAAACCGAAAACATTATTGAATGGGGTTGCGCAAATGACACTGACCAATTGATGTTTCAAGTAAGTGGATCAAACTTAAATATCATAAGAAGAAGCACAGTTCCATTAACTAATAAGTCACTTGGACTTAACAGATTGACACCAGAAGATCAACATATAGTTGATGTTCCAAATCCATTTGAAAGAGATGATAGTCAAATTTTAACAGATAGCGGAGAATACATTGAACCAAAAGGTTCTGTATATGAAGCAGTGATTAAATCAGAAAGTTTCAATGGAGACCCCCTTGATGGTAGTGGCGATTCAGGATACACTATAAGTTTTAATGAAGTGACTATGTATAAAATAGAATATTCGTGGTATGGTGCTATTGGTGCAAAATTCTATGCTTATATACCTGTAGGTAATGCAGAATGTAGATGGGTTCTTATACATACATTATTGATAGAGAACAGTCTTGACAAACCATCTCTTAAAAATCCTTTTATGCATTTCAGATATGTATCATATTTGAAAGACACATCATCATTACGTGAACCAATATATTTGTTCAAATATGGTGCTTCATATTATATTGATGGTGCCGATGAAGGAACATATTCTTATAACAACTACAAAGCAAGAACAAAGAAAACAATAACAGCATCTAATTCAAGACCAGTATTAGGGTTTTCTTCGAAGCAGTTAATATACAATCGTGATGGCATTGGAACTGAAAGTCAAAAAAACTTTTATGTAGATGATATTTCAATAAACACTGATGTTGACTCTAGAATAGATATACTTGAATGTGAAGGTTGTAGAAATGGATATGGTCATTTCTATGCTACAAGTCTTCTTAATGGAGAAAGTTCAAATATAGAACAATATACCATAAACGAACTTGGGCAATTGTATCATGCAAACACAAGCATTTACTTTACAGAAGAAGACCATGGTAAAAAGATAATTGGCGAAGGTATATTCAGTTCATATCTTGATATAAACCAAACTGGTATTATACAATTTGCTGATATCGCAAGAAGAATTGGGGCAACAAGAATAAATAATCCAATTTCTTCTACAACATATACTACAAATGATCTGATACGAGTAGGTGGCGAAGATATATCACCCATTGGTTACACATTCGATGGAAGAATTACTGGATTTAATGATATAATATCATCATCTGTCCCACTTACAAAAAATAATATCAGAGTTCATTTCTTATGTCCAATCAAAAAAGATGCATTAGGGCAATATAACGAGTTCAGAATAGGGGTGACACCAAAAGTCCCATTAGTTGAAGTCGTTGATTTCGAAACAAATGAAGAAAAACTTCTTTTTAACAGTGCCGTATTAAACCAAGAAGAAGAAATTTATGGTGAGTTTTCACAATACACATCTTCAAAAAATGCGCAAGGCGTTGAAGTTGGTGAGGATGATCGTAGATACGGAAATATGTTTGAAACAGACCCACGTATACCAAGACCAAATGGTCTTAATAGTGGTGATTGCTCTACTATATCATTTGAAATAAGAGACCGCGAAAACAGTGGTGTTGAATATAGAGATGAATTGATATTAGATAGTGGTACTATTACTGGCAATTTTATAGTATTCGAAACAAATCCATCTTTAAGCGTTTTAGGTGGTGAAATTGGAGTATATGATGGAAATGAATTTGTTTCTTCTGGCATCTTTTTCACTACAGAATTAGAAACTTTTACAGAAAGTCTTTTAACAAAATATTATGCTGAAATAAGCGATGTAATTGATCTATCATCTTCCATAAAAAATGGACAACAAACAATTGCTTTCAAAACAATAAGAAGTTTTGGTAGATTTTGGGATAAGACAAAAGTATTCAATTTCAACACTTATGAGTTTTACTTATTCATATCAATGATGGATAACGCGCAAATAAACAATATTGTCATAGAAGAATTTGATGATATTTCTACAACTTCGCATACACCAGATTGGATTGTTGATCCTAGTTCCAACATATCATTATTGAATGTGTCAGTCACCGAAGATTATAATCAAAATTCTGGAAAATTTGAAATGGGCGGCACTACATTCCAAGGAAACACACCATCTAACTTCATTGAAAAAAATAGACTTGATAGTGTAAAATTCGATGATAATATTGAATTGCCTCTGAGACCAGCAAATTTTAAATCATCTTTTTATGTGGGCGCAAACCAGACACAAAAGATAAGCATGGATTATTTGTTTGGGATTGATCGTTTCAAAGTAACGAAAGGCGCTTTGAATAATAAAACTGTATACTTCTCCGCAAAAGCGATAAATAGTGGTGATGTAGGTGAGGTTGAAATAACAGTCAACGGGAAGGAACAGTAATGGCAGACCCTGTAAGAGGTTTAAGAATTTCTCTTAAATTTGGCGACATTCTTGATGCAAACAAAACCTTGGAGAATTTGAATTTGCCCATAACTGATTTGGACAAAATCAGGGGAATTGGTGAAAGCGTTTCGCAAGAAGATTTGATAACGATAAGTGGAAATGATTTAGACATTGAAAAAAATGCAATTGGTATTTTTTCAGAAACATTGTCTTATGAAAATGTACTTAGAAACCTTAATGATTCAAGAAGGCGTATTGGTCAAAACATTAATGTGAATGGTCGTTTTATATCACCAAGTTTCAAATTTAAAACAATTGATTTCGATAACGCAAACCAAATAAAGACGGTAGATTTTTCAACTTCAAGAGCATCTGCATGGTCTTCTTTTGGTGACGCATCATTGTCTATTTTCTATGGTGGTGATGTCAAAGTGACAAATGGTAATTCTGTTGAACTTTCATCTCTTGAATACACCGGAGACATAATAGAAAAAGAATTTGATTCACAAGTTCCAACACACAAAATAAGAATTAATATTGATGGTTCTGAATATGACTTATATGCGATGAAAGGCATACCTCTTACATTCGCAGGTGCTATCAGTTCGGTGCCTGAAATGTCAATATCTTATAATGTTTTAGCGGGAGAAATAAAACCATCTTGGGTTATACAAAATAGCGACAATGATTTAAGATATGTTTATAAAGATATTTCCACTGGTTCAGGATCAAGCAGAAAATCGACAATAAGTTTTTCTGATAGTAGAATATTAAATAGAGAAATAAAAGTCTATTACCCTGTTGATAATATAACTGAAATAAAATTGAATAATACAAGATTGGTTGATTTCCCGAAAGTTGTAATGAACAACTTGGTGACATTTGAGTGTATTAAAAACCAATTCCTAGAAATTCCAGATTTTTCTGTATATGCACCATCACTCACCACATTAAATTTGAGTGATAGCGATATGAGATATTCAAACAATACAGATTTGAATACATTCACACAAGAAGTCGTTAAAAGACTCCCAAGCACATTGGTCAATTTATCATTAAACAATGTCTATTCGGATACTGCTGTTGTTGATTTTGGCGACCCTGTAGATGGTTTGCCTAATCTAAAATATTTCAGTGCAATTGCTTCTTCTTCTAATTCAAGAAGAATGTCAGGAACATCACCAGAGATAAATTCTGGATTGTTGACATATTATATACAAAGCAATAGATTCGATGATATTGCGAATACGGTTTTACAATCTTCTTCTTTGGAAAGAATTGATATATCAAATAATGATAGAGAATTTTCTTCTACTATAGATTTTCCTAATGCATCTAATTTGAAATATTTTAAATCAGGATTGGGTAATAGACATAATATTGTTGACATGTCTGGAAAAAGTTTACTCGAAACATATTATATAGATAATATGTCATTTGTAAATGACAGTGTAGGAACAAATATAGTTAACAATTGTCCATCACTAACATATTTCAGAATGAATAACACGAATGTATCTGGTGCATTGCCTAGTTTTGATACAAACACATCCTTGGAGCGCATAATATCTTGGTCTACGAGATGGGAAGACGCAGATGCAACTTATAGTATTTCAAACACTACATTTGGATCAACTGGTGAATCGGGTTGCAGACCCACACTAATATATTTCAATTTGACAAGTGGATATTTAAGTGGTCCAATTCATGAAGATGCATTGTTGAATATGACCAATCTTATAACATTTAGAATAAGTTCTGAGGGTAGTGGAATAACAGGAACATTACCTAAAACAAATTCATGTCCAAAATTAGGATATTATTATCTAGACAGAAATAAACTTAGTGGTGCTATACCTTCACTAAATTCCAATCAAAGTCTTAGACTTGTGAATTTTAGTTACAATCAGTTCGAAGATTTATTTCCAGCATCAAACCTCCCATTGTTGGGGCAGTTGATAGTTAATAACAACAATTTAATTGGTTTTAATGCTTTGAATCTGCCTTCTCTTTATACACTAAATGCCACAAATAATGCGGTAACAGCACTACCAGATTTTGAGAACATGCTCAACTTAAAATACATATATTTTGGAAAAAATAATATTTCAAGTTATGATAAAGGTTCCATCACAAATTTGGCAAGAATGCAATTACTGGACTTATCAGACAACAACTTGACAACAGGTGATATTGATAACATATTGTTAGATTTGAATGATAATTATGATAACAATAGCAACAGAACAAATGTGAACATAAACTTATCTGGTAATGCACCAAGTTCTGGAACAGAAGAAACATCAGCAATTGTCGCGAAGTTGGCAGCGGCAGGTTGGTCAATAGGATTAGCATAAAATGGTAGTAAGCACATTTCAAGGTTTTGACAAAGACCTAAATCTAAAAGAAACACAAGTAGACAGAGATTTCTTAAATAACTTAGGCGGTGCGCCTATCGCAGATGATATTGGATTATTTGTAAATAATAACAGAAATTTTTCTTCGATAAATGTACAAAGTTCTCAGATAAGCGGCGATACGATAACGTTTCCTTTAGATGTCACATTTGCATATACCGAAGGTACGACCATAACAATTGATGGCACTCCTTATTCAATTTTTGATGTATCAATAAACGAAAATGATGAAATAACAATTCGTTTGAAAAATGCTTCTGACGTAATAGTAGCAAATCCGCCCAGTGGAGACTATATTAGAAATGATGCAGTATCATACGATAATGTCACAAATCTTGTTAGATATAGAGATGTTGTAGTAGAAGATACCGCACTATCATTAGTTTTTTTTAGTGATGATGCAGAAGATATTACAGATCAAAATTCGCGAAACGTTTATTCTTCGTTGATAAATGTTTTCAATAAATACGCGACATATCCAGCAACTTTGAAAGATTATCTATCATCTATTGAAATAAACATTGATTATGCAAATTCGAAAAGAGCAAATTCGATAGTAAAAAATAGAGACTTTTCTACAACATACAAAACAGAAATAAATGGTGTTGCAGTTGTCAAAGACGAAGATGGACTAAATGACACTAGTGTCAGTTCTTCTAACCCAGGAATTTTTATTTTAAATACAGCAACTGGATCGTTTGCGAGAATTTTTTCAAGCAATGAAAATGTGTGGGAAAAGATTGGTTCTGATCTTGTTGCGGACACCAAAGAAATTTCAATTCAAAATCTTGTTTTCGAAGATGAAATAAAATTGGAGACAAACGGCGTTTCAATAACAACAACAGAGAGTGGTGATGTGACAAGTGATTTCACACACTTCATGAAAGTATTGATAAACGGCGAAGAATACTATCTCTGCATGAAACCGGACGTTTAAACACTGTCTGCTAGAATTTTGTAACCATTTGCAAGAACAATTGTGGTATCATATGCAGGGGAAGAACCTGCACTTGAAACAGTGGTATTTGCTTCTGAAATAATATTTGCAAAAACTACGTTAAATTCAGTCGGAGATGTTGACTTTATATTATTCCCATCTGTACTTAATCCAGTATCAATTCCCAAAAATGGTGGTGATAAGTCAATAGGTAAAACACAACTTTCTTTGTTCGCAGAAGTTCCAGATGGTGCAAAAATAATTGTAGAACCAGATTGTATTGTTTGGGTCACTGAATTTGAAATAGTAACATCATTACCAACTATAGATAGAACTGTTGTTGCAGATGGTATATATCCTTCAAATTGTACAACTTGACCACTAACTATACCATCAACAGAACCCAAAGTCAATGTGTCAGATGTAGCATTTGCGGTCAATACCTGCCCAAAAACACCATCACAGAAAATTTCTTTTGATCTATCAATAACACCAGCATTAGCATAAACAAAGACGTAAGCGTCCGTTATACCAAGATTTAGAAGTTCTAAATTGTGTAGATGAAATTATTTCTGTTATTCTTACAAAATCTGTTGATAAGGTGGAAGAAGTTATACATATCATATCAACTCTTAAATTCGAAGTATCACCCTCACTTATCGTGACAACATCACTTGCAGAAGTTGCAACATAATAATCAATTAAACCATTATGATTTATAACTTCCACAGACACACTAGTTTCTGTGGAAGGCATTGATTGGTTTACAATGCGCGTAGTAGAAATTGAAGTTGCACCTATTGTATCTTTCAATCTGAGATTTTTTGGTATTATGCCACCAATACCCATTTGTGTTGGGTCAGTTGGAACTATGTAATTGCCCAATTCAGTTTGAGAAAGCGAAGAAGAATTTCCGATAATATATTTGTTATCTAATACATATTCTATGGATAATCCGCTAACATTTGTTATTTGTGCTAAAGAACTTATAGGAGTGTATACTGATTGGAAATAGTTTTCATTTTGAAAATC
>Ga0099846_1000348_pt1 | contig 19287 bp, 20 predicted proteins | sample CB_VirMetaG_FD_78180 | JGI IMG/M metagenome (GOLD analysis project Ga0099846, IMG submission 78180) | Freshwater to marine saline gradient viral communities from Chesapeake Bay - CB_1504_1 Viral MetaG | ecosystem: Environmental > Aquatic > Marine > Coastal | place: USA: Chesapeake Bay... | reverse complement strand
CAAGGGCCGCCTGCCGCTGTCGACGCGCTTCGAGCGTCTGGACGGCCTCCCGCACGGCCTGGCTGTTGAGCCGCGTGGCCTGCGCCGTCTTCTCCTCCTCGGCACGCAGGCGGCGCTGCGCTTCGGCGGCTACATCGGTCGCGCGGGCCTGGGCGCTACGCGCCTCGATGTCCTGCCGCAGCGCCGTCAGCTCGGCGTTGCGGTTGCCGACGCGCGCCACTCCCTCCTTGTTCTGCGCGGCCAGCCGGGCGCGCGCCGCGGCCTCTTCCTGCGTGCGGCGCGTCGCCTCCGCCTGGATCTCGTTCGACCGCTGCACGGCGGCGCCGTAGCCTGCGACGTTCGTGGCCGCCGCGTCGTACGCCTGGGTGGCTTTGCCCAGATTCGACGTGATCTTCGCCATGCTCGCGCCGACGTTCGCCGTCGACACGCCGACGGCGTCAAGCCGGGACTTGGTCTTGTCCGCTTTCGCGGTAAAGGAAGTCAGGCGGCGCTCGGCCGCGCGGATGTCCTTGTCGAGTTCCTTCAGCCCGCGGCCGTCGACTTGCTGGTCGGACGACGCCGCCGCGCGACGGCGAAGCGCGGTGAGGTTCTGAATGTCCTCGGAGATCTGTTTGATCGCCTTACGTTCGTCGATGTACCGCTGAAGCAAGCCGCGACGATTGGACAGCTCGCGGGCCAGAGCACCGGCCCGCTGCTGCTCGGTGACGAGATCGCGCATCGAGCGAGCAGCCAGGTCCGCGGACTTGGCCTGCTCGGCTTGCGACTGCGAAAGGCGCTCGACATCATCCGTGATGTCCTTGAGCGCCGACTTCGACAGGTTCTTTGCTCGGAGTCGAAGATCAACGTCAACCGTCTTACTCATCCCAGTTTCTCCAGTGTCTTTTGGAACGCCTTAGCGCCTTTCTTGCTCTTGACGCTTGAATACGCTTGCGCTGCCAGGGCCGCTTCCGTGCGGTAGTTGCTGTTGATCCGAGCCGTCGCTATCTCCGTCTCTACTACCAGATACCACAGGGGGTACAGGCATGCTTCCGATTGCCCCTCCGACTCTAGGAAGGAGACGCGCTCGAAGATGCCGTCGAGCCACCGGCCGAAGACTGCGGACCGGGTGCGATCCTGGGACGCTTCTTGCTTCCGCTGGTCAGCGTCCCGCTGAGATCGACCAGCAGCAGTACGTTTCCCACGAAGCGCCTGAAGCCTTCGGGGCTATTGAACGTGAGCCTGGCCATCTCGGCGAGGATCTCGAACTGGAGCGGGAACGGGTACGAGTCGCGCACCAGCTCCCAGTCGTCCGGGGAGTCGCACGCCGTTGCGATCAGGCGCGCGAGGAGGTCAGGCGTGTGGACGCCGACCTTCGACACGATCTCCGGCCAGATCGTCATCAACTGATCGGCCGCCGCGGCTGCGTCCTTCGTGTCGATCTTGGTTTTGTCCAGATCCTCGATCAAGGAAAAAAGGCCGGCGAGGTCTTCGCCGACCGAAACGAGGAGGTTGGTGATGTCCGCAGGGGCGAGGCCGCGCACAGATGCGACGACCTCGCCATTCCACGAAACTTCCACGGTGGGTGCAGCCTGCAATTTCTTGAGCATTATGGGTCTCCCGACTTAAAGCGAGTTGCTTAGACGCCGACGCCAGCGCGGCCGTTGGTGTAGATGACGGCCGTGTCGTTGTCGCGCTGGAGCGCCTCGACGGTGAAGCCGAGCTGCTGCCAGTCATCGCCCTTGAGCGCGTAGTCGCCGTCCGGGGCGAGCTGCACGTACGGCATGAAGTAGTCGAACTGCACGCCCTTGCCGTTGAACGCCTTGAAGAACAGCTCGCCTTCCAGGCGGGCCTCGGTGCCGGCGACGATGCGGTTGTACGAGACCGCCGGCACGGTGTAGGTCACGACTACGTCGGAGGTGCCGTCATCGGTGACGACGGTCGAGCCGGCCAGGATGGTGAACGAGCCGGTGTCGCCGTCGAAACGGATGTCGACGTTCTCGACCAGTGGCGTCGCGCCCACCACGGCGCTCATCGTGGTCAGACCGCGCAGACCGCTCGGGTTCGCGGTGGACACGCCGAGCTGGTAGCGACGATTGCGGACGACATCGGTGAACGTCTCTTCCTCACCCGCGGCCGCGACCTGGGTCACAACGCTGGCCGAGCCGGTGAACCACTTCGCCAGGTTCTCGGGCGAGATGTGGTCGGTGATGAAGGAGCCGGTCAGGTTCTTCTCCAGCAGCACCGCATCATCCTTCTGGCGGATGCCGTGGTCAGCGTCGAAGTGATCGAGGGTCTCGCTCTCGACGCCCAGGTTGAACTCGGGGGTGTTGCCGAAGTACATCTGACCCCCGGCCGGGGTGCGGGTGCCGGGGATGAACGGCTGGAAGTAAAGCTCGCCGCTGCCCAGGGTGTAATTCTTGTCGGGGAACATTGTGTTTCTCCTTAGTCCAATTTATACGGATCGTTGGGGTCTTCGACGAGTTTGATGACGATCCGCATCCAGAAGAAAGCCTTGGAGGAGACTTGCTCTATCGGCGGTCGCGCAATGCCCGGCTCCATCGTCATACCGGCAATCAGGCCCCCGAGGCGCCAGTGGGGGTTGTTAATGTCAGCCGCGGTCGGCGGCGGTCGGAACGAGATCTTCGCCAACGCCTTGCGAACATCGGCCATGAGTTCGTACGCAGGGTCAGTCGGGTTTTCCTTGTCGTCTTCGGCCCAGCCCTGCACGAGCAGCGTCCAGTCTTCCTTGGTGGTCGGGTGCGCGTTCTCGCCGCCGGCCATGCGCGGGTAGCGATCCGGGTCGACGTTCTCCATGATCGTCACCAGGGGCAGCGGGTCGTTGTTCGTGGTGAACATCCGACCGCGGAAGACCGCGCCCGCGAGGTCGTGCTTGTAACCGTTGTCGACGCTCACCTCGCCTGCAAGAAACGTGCAGAGCGCCTTGAGCACCGACAGTCGCTTCGAGTCAGACATTCAGACGCCTCCCGATGTGATGTGCGAAACGGTTGGCGGCCTGGATGCCCACGTCTTCGGCGATCCGCTCGGACACGCCGCGGAAGACCTGGCCGACCGACGGAGCGTACAGCAGGTACACGCCGTCGCCGATGGACGCCATCTGGTTCTTGTTCTCCACGCGCTCGCCTTCCTTCAGGCGGATCGCTAGGCCGATGTTCGCGTTCTCAGACGACACGACCGAGTTGCCGCGGCGCAGGCGCAGGTAGAAGCCGCGCTTGAGCGTGCTCGACCCGCCGGACGCCTTGACGCGGACACGCGGCGCCACGCGCTGCGCGCCGAACCGCGGGGCGCCCTGCCCAAACCGCGCCAGGCTGGTCGGGCGGTCGCGCGCGGTGATGACCGCTTCTAGGTTGCTCGCGTCGGCGCGGCGAGTGACTTGCAGGCGGCCAGCGTCGATGTAGCCCGCCTTGAGGTTGACCTCGCGGCGGACCTGCTCGGAGCCCAGACGACGGCCGTAACGGGCCGCTTCGTTGAGCGCCAACGCGGCCGCCGGCTCGACCGCAGCGCCCAACGCTTCGAGCACTTCGCGGAAGCCGTCAAGCCCCTTGGCCTCGATCTGGTACGTCACGGGAGAACCTCGCTGACGACGCAACGCACGTAGCGGTTGCGGTCCTTGTTGTCGAAAATGTGGTCGATCACGTAGATGCGTCCGCGCCCGAGATCGACCTGTTGCTTGTACTGCGGAGCGAACTCTTCGGTGTCGAACACCAGGATGTGCTTGCCTTCAACGGAAAAGGCGTAGCCCTCTCGATCAAGATCGCCGAAGGCTCGACTATCGGCACTGTGCAGACGTACGTTCGCAGGGCCGATAGTCGAGCCGCCGGAAGAGACGACAGCCGGCAACGCAAACTTCGCGTGGATCGCAGCGCGCGAGCCATCGCGAATGTCGTCGAGGTTGCCGGCCATCGTCTCGTCCTCTTATTACTTGGGGGCGTCGAAGCCGTCGGCCTTGCCGCCGCTCTTGGCGGCCGCCTTGGCGTCGGACTTGACCTGGACGACGGCCTTGCTCTTGAGCAGATCCGGCAGGCTCTTCTCCAGGGCCTTCTCCTGCGCCTTGGTCAGCTCGGCGCCCGCGTCGATGCGGGCGGTGCCGAACTCGTCCCGGTACAGGATCTCGTGTTTGGCTTTGTAGCTCATGGGTCACTCCTTGGTCTGGGGTAAAGCCCGGCGTCCGAAGACGCCGGGCGGTCTTTACGCTGCGTGGCCTGCGCTTACGCGCCGAGCACGTTCACCGACATGCTGGCGTCCGGGCGGCCCGGAATCATCAGCGGGGCGCTCTGCGTCATCACGAAGATGCCGCTCGGGTCTTTCTGCGGCCACATCTTCGGGAACTTCGCCATCGGCTCCCAGTTGGCTTCCTCGTCCATGATGGCGCCGAAGGCACGCACGCCTTCGACATCGCCGGTCAGGACGACCAGGCCGTCCTCGACGAACGGGACTTCGACGCCGTCGTTGTCCTCGTACACGTCGTTGTAGACCCACACCTGGACACCGCCCGGCAGCGTCATCACCGGGTACGCGACCTCGCCCGAGGCGTTGACCTGTTCGGCCGACGCGAGCGAGCCGCGGCGGGTTTCGAGCAGGTACTTGATCTCGTCGGTGGCGAAGAACGCAGTCTTGGCCGCCGGGGTCAGGGTAACGCGGGTCAGACGACGGCCGCTGCGGCGGAGCATTTCGGTGGCCCAGGCTTCGATGTCGGCGGCCGGGGTGGCGGTGGTCGGCTGGTTCCAGCGGGCGCCACCAGCGAGGGTCTTGGTGTTCTCGGCACGGCGGCCGAAACCAACGGTGACACTCGGGTAGTTCTCGCCGACCACTTCCACCTGGCCGTGGACGATGGCGTTGCAAGCCATCCACTCCAGGCGGCGGTCGATGCCCTCGGACTGCTCCAGGAGCGTGTCGGCGATGATGGCGTCGTAACGCTCCTGCGGAGACAGGGAGCCGCCGATGCCTTCGCCCGCCATGCGGCGCAGAACGCGCGCCGGATCGAGGGCGTCCTTCGGCTTCAGGTAAGCCGGCTTGAACTTCCGCACGCTCTCACGGCGCGAGAGCATGGGCTGGCCCTGGACGTTCGGCGCGACGAACGGAGCCAGGCGACGGGCCTTGTCGACCACGTCGAAGTCGATGAACTCGGTGGTCGAGTAGTGGGCGCGGGGGAAGCACAGATCGAGCCAGTAGCTCGACTGCGGCGGGAAGTTGCGGATGACGCCAGCGAGTTCGTGCGTCTCCAGGATGTCGAATGCCATGATCTTGATCTCCTACGGCAAAATGTTTCGGGGTTGTTGTGCGACTGTCTCGCGAGAGATCAGTTGGCGATGACGGTGATGTTGCAGACGGCGGTCGCGGTGTTGCCGGACTCGTCGGTGACGGTGAACTCCGGAGCGAAGTCGCCAGCGATGGCGTCGTTGAGCGGGCCGGAGATGACGCCGGTAGCCGCGCCGAGGGTAGCACCGCCGGGCAGAGCGCCGCCGGTAAGTTCCCAGGTGCGGGCGCCGTCGCCGCCGGAAGCCAGCAGGTTGAGGTCGTACGAGTACGCCGCCAGTTCGGTGCCGTCCGGCAGCGCGCCGCCGGTGAAGACCAGCGCATCGCCCGCGCCGCCCTCGTTGCCCGGGCCGACGTAGTCGGACTCGTCGCCCGTACGCTTGTCGCTGTGCAGCAGGCGGCGGTACTTGATGTCGGCGGTCATGGCGGTCATGGCGACGGTCTCGGTGGTGCCGGCCGGCCAGTTGATCGCGTCGATGTTGAACATGCCTTCGGTGTAGACCGCGGCACGGCGCGCGCCGGCAGCGATCTCGTAGGCCGAGATGGCATCGACGGCGTTGCCGGCCGTCCAGGCGACGAAGGTCGCGCCGCTGCGGGTCAGCGGCACGTACTGGCCGATGGCCGCGCCGAGGTTGAAAGCGAAGTCCTGCGTGGAGACGGGCGGGGTGTCACCCGCGAAAAGCTGGGGCGGAAGGCCCAGGTCTTCGCCGTTCGCACCCGAAGCGATGTGGATGGTGTTCATGCGTGTTTCCTTGTGGTCAGAGGTTTGCGGGGGCGAGGCGCGAACGCTATCGCCTTACTTCTTGGTCCGGCCAGTGGCCTTCGCGTGCGCGGCGGCGATCCGGTCGGCGGCGCTGACCTTCTCCCCGTCGTCCTTGCCGTCGACGCCTGCGGTCTTGCCTTCGTCGCCAGACATCGCGTCCGCCAGGGCGCCCTTGCCCGGAGTGGCTTCGGTTTCGGGCTTGTCCTCGGCGGAGGCCGCCAGGGTCTTCTTCGCGTCGTCGACGGACATCTGGGTGTTGAAGGCGAGGTGGTTGGCGAGCTTGCTGCGCTTGCCGGCCTCCTCACACGACAGGATCGCGGAGATGCGCTCCTGCGCGGCCTTGGCGCCTTCCTGCGCGCCTTCAGCCTTGCCTTCATTTCGCGCGGCGGCCAGGCGAGCGGCTTCGTCACCCGCACCATTCTCCGCCTTCTTCTCGGTGTTTTCGGTGGTCATCTTCTTTACCTCTTTGGTTTGGGTGGAGGCCGTACCGACCTCCGCGAGAAACGCAGTATAAGCCGCGCGGGGCGACATCACAGCGTCGATGAGCCCCGCCGCCAACGCTTCGTCGGCGTCGTATACACGCGCCTCGGTCGCGCGCACGGCCTCGGCGCTCATGTTCCGGTTGGTCGAGACCAGCGCCACGAACTTCTCGTAGCTGCGCTCGACGGAAACTTGCAGGGCCTTGCGAACGTCTTCCGGCAGATCCTCGTAGGGGTTGCCGTCGACCTTGTGCTTGCCCGAGTAGATGAAGGTCGGCTTGACGCCCCACTCCTGCATCATCTTTTCGTAGCTCATGTGCAGCATGACTACGCCGATGCTGCCAACGTCAGCCGACGGGGTCGCGTAGATCTTGCCGACCGCCGAGGCGATGGAGTAGCCGCCCGACAGCACGCGCGAGTCGACGACCGCGGCCATCGGCTTCTTGCCGCGGGCCTCGCGGATCATCTCGCACAGCTCGAAGTTGCCGGCGACGTGGCCGCCATACGAGTTGACATCGAAGATGATGCCCTTCACCTCGTCGTCGCCGAGCGCAGCGCCGACACGCGAGGAGATGTAGTCGTAGCCGGTGGCCCAGCGGTCGCACCACGGGTCGCGGTGCAGGAGCGCGCCGTACACCGGGATGACGGCGATGCCGCCTGCGAAGATGAAGGGCTTGCCGGAGGCGTGCTCGTTGCTGCCGAAGAACGCAGCGCACGTCTGCTCGGTGGCGTCCGTCGCCTCGGCGCTACGCGCAGGCGCAGACGCGAACGCGATCAGCTCTTGCGCGTGTGCAGGCGAGACGAGAGAGGGAGCGCGCGAAAAACGCTGCACCTGCCCGTGGTTAATCATCGAATCCGTCATTGCTCGCCCCTTGGTTATTGTCGTTGCCGCTGGCGTCGAGGTCGTCCGGGTTGCCGGACGTGCTCGCGCGCGTGGAGGTCAGGTCGAACGCGAGGTCCATGCTCGCCCTCATGCTCTTCTCGCGCTTGGCCTGCGCGTACACGTCGCGGAAGTCCTTGCCCAGACGCGAGCACTCGATCTCGTAGGTGGACAGACCCGACGCGATCCGCATGATAGCGGCCTGCGTCTCCTTCAGCTCGTCGACCTGGCCGCGCGTCGCGCCGATCCACGAAGCCCGCGAGATCGCCTCGCGGTTCATGCGCTCGTAGAACCAATTCGGGTTCTTGCGGGTCAGCGCCTTCGTCGTCTCCAGGTGGCCTTCGACGATGGCCTCCTCCAGCCAGTTGCCGTACGCCGCATTGGCGGTGCCGTCGGCGATGACGCGCTTCTTGGTCTGCACCGAGCGCAGCGTCTTGTTCGTGGCCGCGCGCAGCGACGAGTAGTTGGTCTTGGAGTAGTCGTGCGTGTACTCCTCGTAGCTGACGCCCAGGGTCGCCGAGATGTAGCGGTTGAGCGACTCCTCCAGCTTGTCGCCCATGCCGCCCGTAGTGCCGACCGGAGTCAGCTTGAGCTTCGTGCCGGGGAACAGATACGGGATCTTCGTGCCGTCGATCTCCATGTTCCGGCTTCCGCGGGAATACTCGGAGATCGCTTGCAGCAGCGACATGGACGCATTGGTGCGCTGGTCGCCTTCCGTCGCGCCGATCATCTCGAAAGCCATCTCGGGCGGCAGTTCGGACTCGATAGCCGCGGCGAAGCTGGCCTGCACGATGGAGTTCGCCAGGGCGACCTCGTGGAACCGCTTGCCCATGCGCGTCTCTTTGAGCGCGGCCACGAGATCCGCGACGCCGCGGGACTGCTCGGCGCGCGTCGCTTCCATCAGGTGCAAGGTCTGGAGCCGACCCCACTTCTTGCGGATCGGCCAGTAGTCCCAGACGTAGTTCTCGCCGAGGCGCGAGCTATCGTTCGCGACCGCGCGGCGGATATAGAGGCCGATCTCGGCGCCGTCTTTGTCCAGGCGTACGCCGCGGCGGAGGAACTTGGTGTCCTCCAGATCGTTCGGGTTGCACACGCGGTTCGCGTCGATCAGTTGCATCGCGGTGCGGAACGGGCGGCGGCCGCCCATCCAGTTCATCGTGCCGACGGTCTCGCCGCCTGCGAAGAAGCAACCGATGGACAGGCGCACCATGTCGGTGAGCGTCTTGCGGCGCTCCACGTCGATCCACTTCATGTCGGACTCGGCGTAGAGGGTGAACATCTCCTCGACTTCAAGCTGGAACTCTTCGGCCCAGACTTCGTCCAGGCCGAGGTAGCGGAAAGACGGGTTGGCGTTGAGCCGGAACTGCTCGCCGACGATGGAGTCTTTCTGCGTGTTCGCGGCGCCGATGGTCGGGCCGTTGTTACGCAGGAGGTCGAGCGCGCGGCCGTCGAGCAAGCCCTTCTCGCGGGCGAGCAGTTGGTCGGCGGAGTTGATGCGGGGGTTCCACGAGGCCAGTTCGCGGCCCAGGCGGTCCGCGCCCTCGAAGGCGCCGCCGCCCAGGCCGGCGGTCTTGGTCAAAACCGAAGCCCCATTTACAGTGACGCCGGAGCCTTCGCTCCGGCGATCTGACGGGCTATCGAAGCCGTCGTCGAACCCGCTCACAGATAGACTCCTGCGGGCCGGGCCACCAGGCCGCACATCGGCGCCTGCCCCAGTTGCCCTTTGAGCCAGTTGATGTACGAGATGAGGGCGAAGCGGTTGCTCGACGAGTAGACGATGCGCTCGCCGTTCTGGTCGTAGAACTCACGGACTTGCCCGCCGATCATCACGGCGTGGTAGGCCGCCTGCGCTTCGGCGAGCTGGGTCTCGTAGAGAGCCCGCTGTTCGGTGGTCAATGTGGGCATAGGTCAGGCCAGCTCTGCGGCAACGTCGGCGAAACCATAAGGCTTGCGTCCCCCCTTGTCAACAGAGCCGTTTGCTGCTAGGCCGTCCAACGTCACCAGGGGGTTGTTTTTCCACGGCGCCAGCCAGGCCGGCGGGTCTTCCCAGTTGACCTGGTCGACCTTCTGCCACACGCACGCGCCGATGAAATACGCGCACAGATCCCAGGACTCGTTGCGGCGGTTGGCCTTGTTCTCCCAGCCGCGGGCGCCCTTCGTCTCGACGGTCAGCTCCTCGAAAAACTTGATGTCGAGCCAGTCGGGGAAGTCGATCTTGCCGCCGCCCGCCGTCTCGCGGTCGAGCATGTTGTTGAGCGTGTCCTTGAGCGAGTTGGAGTTGAAGAACAGCACCGGGATCTCGCCGCGCGCTTGCGCCAGTCGGTCCTTGCGCTTCGTGTCCGGGTAGGAAACCGCGGCGCGCGGCGCTCCCGGCGAGTGCTCGCCCTTGACCGGCATGAAGCGCGACGCTTTGCCCTCGCGCTTGAGCTTGCGGTAGAAGTCGTACACCTTCGACGTGACGCCCTCTTTACCGCCGGAGTCGCAGAACGTCATGCGGATGGCCATCTCGCCGCTGTCATCGACCAGGCGGTACTTACGCTGCATCACCTCCTCTTCGAGCAAGTCCCAGTCTTCGAGGTAAGCCGCCGGCTTGACCCACAGCCTCTCGCCGTCCTCGTCTGTGCGCTTGGATTTGAACACCGGGTAGCGGTCGATCACGACGGCGTCGTACCCGACCGGCGCCGGCCGGATACCCATGATCTGAACCTCCCAACGGTTCTTCTGCACGTCGACCATAGCGAACAGCGCGCGCACGTCGTTCGGGACGAGTTTCTTCGGCAGCGGCAACGCCTGGTCGTACAGATCCTCCGCGAGCCGGTTGGTCTCGTTGCCGCGCGGAAAGTACGGATCGCCTTGGTCGGTGTTGACCGTCGTCTTGAGGTCGTCCTGCGACCCCGTCGACAGGAACTTCTGCTCGGCGTTGATGAACTTCACGACGAGATCCCGCCACGAGATGTACGCCGCGGCCGGGCCGCGCAGCCAGTACGTCGCGGACGACGAGGTCGTCGGTGTGCCGTAGCGCGTGCCATCCGGTCGGATCTTCTCCCCTTCGGTCAGCCACACACCGCGCGAGTTCATGCCTTTCTTCTCGGTCGGCGCAATGCGGCAAGCGTTCGCCGGGCACTCCATGTAGGCCGTCTCGCCCGCCCTCTTAGGCGTCAGCGCGGCCTTCTCCCCGTCGACGACCTTATGCGTCTCGTAGCGCAGCAGGCCGAAATGCCCCTCGAAGAACTCACCGCAATGCGGGCAGGGCCAGTACCAGCGGCGGCGGTCGCCCTGGTTGTATAGACCCAGGATGCCGTTGCAAGGCGGCGCTTCGTGCGGCGAAGACTTGCTCGGCTTCCACTTCGCATCCTCCACGTCGCGCGAGGGGGACGAGTCGACGACCGTCATCGCCATGCTGCCGAAGGTCGTGGTGCGCTTCTGCGCGAGCAGGAAGGGCGAGCCCTCGTTGTCCACGTCGTCGGGCATACGGTCGTACTCGGTGAGCATCGTCACCGGCACGGGCTTGGACGCCATCTCGTTGCCCGACGGCCAGGAGATCGACAGCATCATGCCCGACCTGTAGGTCTTGTCGTGCGTGTTGTCCGCGTGCTGGCCCGACAGCAGCTCGGCCTTGAGGTAAGGCGAGTGACGGTGCATACGGTCGATGCGGCGCTTCGAGAAGTCGCGCGCCGCGCCTTGGCTGGGGCCGAAGATAATCACGTCCATCGGGTTGCACTTCACGATGTACGCGCACGTGTTGATGATGACGCCTTCGGTCTTGCCGGTCTGCGACGGCCCGCAGAAAACGACCGAGGTGTGGTCGCGGCTCATCACCATGTTCTGCGGCTCGACCATGTACGGCGTTTCATCCGGCTTGTACGGGCCGGAGTAGCGGGGCGGCGCATGGATGCGGACGTATTTCACCGCGGCTTCCGCCACGGTCAGGCGCTCGGGCGGCCGGAAAATACCGGCGGCGTCGAGAACGATCTGACCGAGATTAGCGGGCGCCTTAGAAGCCATCGTCGAACCCATCGTCTTCTTCCGGCTGCGCCAGCTCGCGAGCCGACACTACCGCCGTCTCGGTGAGCGACTGGCCGTGCTCGTCGTCCGACAGCACGTAATCCCTGAACTGTTCGACCAGGCCCGCGTGCAGCGACTCCAGGAGCGAATCGCTCATCTGGTCGAGCAAGGCGCGCGCGCTGGCCGAAAGCTCCTCCTGCTGCTCAACCTCCTCCTTGAACATCAGGATAGACATGCGGCACGGCTTGAACGCTTCGCCGAACATCTGCACGACCTTCTCGGTGCTCCAGAGGTTGCCCATCTTCTCCTCGACTTCGAGGCGGGACTTCTGGCCTTTCCAGAACGCGTCTTGCAGCAGCGGCGGCATCTTGGCCGGCGTCATCGAGCGCAGGATCGCCTCGATGTCGACCTTCGGGTCGCACAGCAGCGGGGCCACGTCGCGGAGGTGGTAGCGCAGCGGGTCTTTCTCCGTCTGCCCCTTCGGCCTGGCCGGCATGACTCGGCCGATCACGCGCGACTGCACGGTCTTCTGCGCCATGCCGAAGATCTGGGCCAACTGCGGGATTGTCGCCCCGACGTGGATCAGCTTTGCGTCGTCTTCGTTTCTAATGGACATATTTTTCGATCCGCTTCTTGAGCGCGTTGAGGAGCGCCTCTTGCATGTTGTCCTTCGACTTCAGCGCCGCCACCACGTCTTCGTCGATAGTGCCCTCGACGATCAGGTGATGGATCATCACCGGCTTGGTCTGGCCTTTGCGGTGCAGGCGCTTGTTCAACTGAATGTAGTCTTCCAGGGAGTAGGTAAGGGTATACCACACCACGTTGTTGCCGCCGAACTGGAGGTTCAGGCCGTGGGCCGCCGACTTGCGGTGGGCGAGCATCAATGGGATCTGGCCAGCGTTCCAGCGGTCCTCCATAGCGGGGCTACCGTCGAACAGCTCCGAGCCCTTGATCGCCGCCAGGATGCGACGCACGTCGGACTTGAACTCGTAGGCCACCAGGAGGGGCTGGCCGCTGTACTCGTCGAACAGATCAACCAACGCGTCGAGCTTGAGCCGGTGGAAGTCGTACTCGACGCGCCCGGCGTCTTCCTCGTTGTAGACCACGCCGCTAGCCAGTTGCAGCAACTTGGTCGTGATCGCCGCGCCGTCGCGCGCGATGAGCTTCTTGTCCTCGGCCAACTTGAGGATGTAGGTGCGCTCGAACTTGTTGTACTTCTTTTTCGTCGCCTCGTCGAACTCCAACATCTTGTGGTTATACATGCGAGGCGGCAAGTCGCCGTAGTCTTCCTCGCGCAACGTGAAGACGATGTCCGAGATCCGCTCCTCGATGATCTTCGCCGCCCACCCTTTTAGCGTGTAGCCGTGGCCGTCGAAACTCGGGTGGAACCACCGCTCGCGGAAGGCGCTGATATTGCCGCCGAGCCGCTGGCCGCCGTCGAGGACGTAGATCTGCGACCAGAGGTCTTCGTAGCTGTTGGCCGAAGGGGTGCCGGTCAGCTCGACAAAGTATTCGACGCCAAACGCCAAACCCTTGAGCGCGCGCCAGCGGTTCGTGCTGCTCGACTTCACCTTGCTGCTCTCGTCGACGACGATGGCGTCGTACGGCACGTGGTCAGGCGCTTTCCAGCCTGAGCCCTGCACCTTGATGTCGTCACCGGCTTCGTACTTCATCGCCGTCTTGGCCCGCGCTTTCGCCAGGCGGCCGACCTCGACGCGCAGGAGGTGGCCGTCGGGGGTCTTGACCACGTCGCCGGCCGCCAGGGGCTTCTCGCCGCCGATCTCGTCGACCAGGGCGTACCCGCCGTCGACCTCTCGCACCTCGCCGCCGAGCACCTTGACGACGCGCGGCACGTCGCCGCCAAGCTCCTTCAGCAGCCACGGCAGCAACTCCATCGACATGATGTGCAGGCACGCCGGGCGAGCGAGCAACTCGCGGCGCTTCTTCGGCGTGCCGCGGAGGATGACGTAGGACTTGCCGCGAAGATGGGCCCACTTCGACAGCTCTTCGTTCCACACCTTGCGCGAGACCTGGGGCGGCGCGAGGATCAGCGTGCGGCCGCACTCCATCGCATCGACCAGGTCGCACAACGCGGTGAGGGTGATCGCCGTCTTGCCGAGACCCGGGTCGACGAAAAGCGCACACCGCTTCTTCTCCTTGATGAAGCGAACGGCCGCGCGCTGGTAGGGGAATAGCTGTTCCCGTGTCCTCACTTCGGCCTCACGGGTTGGTGGCGGCGCTGCGACGGCGGTACGCCGTTGACCTCGTCGTCGATGATCTCTTTGCCGATGCGGAACTGGTGGACGCTCGTGTAGACACGGTAGCCGAAGCCCGCCATCTCCTGCGCGACTTCCATCTGCAACTCGGTCGCGTTTTTACCGGGCGCCTTCAGCTCCATGTAGAACGGCCCGCACATCGGGTGCGACGGGTTGCGGTCGGGCCAGCCCTTCTTCCCGGGTGAGGTGCTCTTCGGGAACATGCCGCCGAGCGACTCCATGTAGAGGCGCAGATCCTTCTCAAGTTTTGATTCGAGTCCCTTCGGCATGTCAGCTTTTCCTACGCAGCGACGCCCACACGCGGCCGTGGCGTATGGCGGAGACGTGGTTGGGGAGAACACCGTACTTTCCCGCCAAGGTTACGCCCGGTTCGTCGCTGTCGAGAATTGTCTGGGCCTGCGACCTCGTTAGCTTCCTACGGCCGTCGGGCATCGTGCCGTGTGCGTACTTGTCGTGACTGTTCTCTAGTGCGGTGCCCCAGGTTAGGTTGGTCGCTCTGTTGTCGCGCCGCTTGCCGTTTTTATGGCGCGCTTGCACCTGCGGGTACTTTCCCGGGCGAGGGCCTACGAACGCGCTCAAGACAAGGGTGTGGACGTTGATCTGTTTTCTCTGGCAGCCGTTCGCCAGGGTGACTTTCTCGTAGCCCGAAACGCAGAGGCTAGGCGTCAATACGCGCCCCTTGCGGAGCGCCAGGCCGCCGCATCGCGCGGCTACGAGCATATCTTTGGATCGAACACGCCCGGCGCTGCTGACTTCGTACCGCCCCCCGAAACCTGCGACTGGGCGCCACGCTTCACCCTTTCTTGTAGAACGGCCCTTCATAGCCTTCCGCCTTGAGTGTGAGCCCCGGAGCCCACTTGAGTTTTCTCGTCATGCAGTCTACCAGTAGATCCAGCGCGCCGTCCACGTCTTCGTCGACTTCACATCCGATCTCGTCGTGGAAATGGAAGACCGGGCCGAGCCCTTCTTCGTCTGCGTTGTGTAGTCCCGAGGCCAAAACATCACACGCAATGGCCTGGACCGCCTGCTCGATGAAGCGGCCGCCGTGGTTGCTGCGACGCACCCACTTCTGCGAAGTCTGGCTCAGGCGCTCGTAGGTGAGGCCGACCTTCTTCACTTTGACCGGCTCGCCCGTCTCTTCGTCCTCGAACTCAATCTCGACGGTCTCGATGCGCGGGCGGCAGTAGTGGATGCACCGACCGGACGGCAGGCGCATCCGCAGGAACGGCGGCTTGAGGTCGAACACGATGCGGCCGCCGAGCGTGCTCTGCGGCTCGCGGGTGTTGACGCACTCCAGCGCCGCGCGCTCCAGCTCGTACCACGCCTCCACGATCTCCGGCGACAGGCCGCGGTAGATCTTCACGGCCGTCTTGCATTGCGCCTTGGTCAGCTCGATGCCCATGTTGTCGCCGTAGCCCCACAGGCCGGTCTTCTCCAGGTCGCCCTTCGAGTTGACGACCTCGCGGCCGGCGCCCATGCGGTAGCCGCAGCCGAGCGCAGGCGGCTTCGCCCAACCGCGTTGCTCCTTCGTGACCTCGTCGTACGGCACTTCGAGCCAACGCTCGGCGAACGCCTTGTACGCGTCCTTGCCACTGGCAACAACGTCGAGCCAGAAGCGGCACCCCGTGAGCCATGAGATCACTACCAGCTCGATAGACGCGAGATCGGCGACGACGAACTTCTTGCCCTCCGGCGCTTTGATCGACGAGCGGATCGACGTGATGATCGCGTCGAGCGGCTTCTCGAAGAAGAACTCCAACCCGTCGAGGTCACGTTCGGCAATCATCTTACGGACTTGGGGTAGGAACTCTTCGACGGGCTTCCAAGGGCGCGGCATGTTCTGGCCCAGGATGCGGCCCGCCCATCGGCCCGTCGCCGCCGCGCCCCGCAACTGGAAAACGCCGCGCAGGCGCCCGCCCCAGGAGGCGCGCTTGATCGCGTCGAACTTGGCGACCGAAGTCTTGTTCGAGTCGAAGCGCATTTGCAGCACTTCTTTCGCCTCGTCGTCCAGCGCGGGCTCGTCGCGCATGGCGATCATCGCGCGGTTCTTGGCGATGGACGCGAACGGGTAGCCGTGCGCCTGAAGCCACGGGAGGAGCTGATCTCGGGAGTTCGGGTTGGCGAGCCCGGTCTTCTCCTTGAGCCAGGCGACGGCGGTGGCCTTGGCCTGCGCCGCGAGGTCGAGCGCAGCGTCGATGAAATCGTAGTCGACCGGCAGGCCGGTCTGGTTGATGCGCTGGTCGAGCACCCACAGGCGGTCGAGCGCCTCGATGTTCTCGGCGTACCGCATCATCACCTTGTACGCCTTCGCCTCGGCGACCACGTCGCGCCGGCAGTAGTTGACGAACTTGGCCCAGTCGACCGGGTGCGACTGCCACGTGGCCTTGGCCGACGGGTAGCAGAACAGGCGGATAAGCCGGTCGCCTTCGCTGTCCTTGTGAAACTCTTTGCCCAACTGCAAGGCGTCGCGGACCAGCGTCTCCAGCTTGCCGGGCAAACCGAGCGATTGCGCGAGGATCGCCACGCAACGCCACTGGCTCGCCTCGGTCGGAATCTTGAGGGTGTTGCGGGTGATAGCGACCTCGAAGGCCGCGTTGAACGCGAGCTTGCGGATCTTAGGGTCGGTCAGCGCAGCGCGCAGCTCCGCCGGCATCGGCCCGAGGTGCGGCTCCCACACGCGGACGAAGTCGCCGTCGCTGAACTTCCAGGCGAGCATGAGCACGCGCGTCGACGGGTCGCGGGAGTAGACATCCGCGCCGCACTTTTTCAGGTCGACCTTCGACGAACTTTCGTAGTCCAAATGTAGTTCGCGCATCACTTGACCCTCTCGTAGTGATGCCCGTGCTTTATCGCGCTGACCATAGACTCCGACAAGCCGTACAACTTGGCGATGCTGCGTCCGGTCTCCCGGCGCGCGAGTCGAGCCTTGATGTCTTCTACCTCGGCGCGCGTTACTTTTCGCTTGCCGTGATCGAGAACGTCCTTGTTGTTCGACGAGCGGGTGCCGTACCGGAGGTTGGCCAGGCGTGGGTTAGACCTATCGCCGTCTTTGTGGCACACCTCCATCATCGGCGCAGGCCCGAGGAAGGCTAGCGCGACGAGTGAGTGGACCGTACGCGTCTTGCCCCGGCCAAGGGCCACGGTCGGGTAGCCGTTCGGGCCGATGCCCGGCTTCAGCATGATGTCGTTCTGGACGCTGTAAACGCGGCCCTCCGAACTGACCCGGTAGAGACCGACGAAACCCACCACGCTTCTCCATCGCTCTTTCACGGCCTGCACTCCATGTACGCCCTCACGAACTCCGCCGCTTGCTCCGGGTTGATCGCGTTGCCGTAGGCGCGCAACTGCTCCATACGGCCGGGAAACGCATCAACCAGCGGGAATGTTCCGGGCTCAACAGGCCGCCACTTGGCGTCCCGGCCGAGAATCCAGTCAGCATATCGCCAGAAGCCGTTAACCGGGCCGGGCCCTCGCTGCAAAGCCTCGCCGCGTCCGCCGGGTCTAGCCCCGGGTTCATGCCGCGGCGGATCTTCGCCATCGGGTCTTCTCCGCGGCCTTGTGGCTTCGCTACCGGCGTCGGCCACCCGCACAACACCGCTTGCCTCGGCAACTGATCGTACCGGGCCTTGCCGTTGTCCTTGCGCGGCGCGATGTCCGCTCCCGAATCCTTCCAGTCGCGCGTCGTTGGCGTGACCCACCCAGTAAGTGCGGTCGCGGATGTGCGGGGCGCCGACGCTCGCAGACGGGAAAGCCACCGCTGCGCCGGCGTAATCCATGCCTTCCAGGTCTGCGAGTACAAGGTCGAGCCAAGGTTCTGCGTCCTTGCTTGCAACCTGTTCACCAAAGACCTCTGGAGGGCGACACTCGCGGATGAGGCGGGCGAAGTGAGGCCAGAGGTGTCGCTCGTCTTCGAGCCCTTCGCCTTTGCCCGCTTGCGAGAACGGCTGGCAGGGGCAAGATCCGGTCCAGACACGTCGGCCTTCGGGCCATCCGGCGAGCTTGAGCGCGAGCGGCCATCCGGCGATGCCGGCAAAGAAGTGACACTGGCGATACCCGGAAAGATCAGCAGCCGTAACCTCGACAATGCTGCGTCGGTCGACGCGCCCGTCAGGGATGAGCCCGTCGAGGATGAGGTTCTCGATCCACGTTGCGGCGTAGTCGTCGATTTCATTGTAGTAGTCCACCCTGCACTCCAAAACAAAAACCCCCGGCCTATCGCTAGGCCGGGGGCGGTCGGGGGGACCCATGCGCGCAGCACCGTGAACTGCGCGCGAGGCCACCCTACACGCCGGAAGTCCCGGCTGTCAACGCCCCGACTTAGTCGTCGAAGCCGTCCTCATCGAAGCCGCTGTCGTCGCCACCTTCGGCGTCGAAGTGCTCGTTGATGTCCGGGCGAGCCTGGCCGAAGCGTTCGCCCGGCCCGGCGTACTGCACGCCGATCAGGTTGGCGTTGATCTTCTTGCCGTACTTGTTGTCCTGCTTCCACGGGCGGATCAACACATGCACGATGCAGCCGCCATAGACGAGGTCATCGGACTCCTTCAGCGGCTCGCGCTTCTTGCCGACCACCTGGGGGGCAATCGACTCGCTCGCCGAGACGACGTACGCGCCTTCGTACTCGGGCTTCGCCAGGTCCTCGCCTTTCTTGAGGAACAGGTTGGTGCCCGGCAGACGGACCTTGAACCAGTCCTTCTGCAACTGGACGAGGTGCCTCTGGAGCTGCTCGATCTCCTTGCCGTGAGTCGACTCGGGCATGATGAACTTGCCCGAGAACTTCGGCTTCTTGCCCTTGGCCGCGTCTTCTTCCGTCTGGAACGGGGTGAAGATGTGCGGGTAGGACAAGCGAACGTCCATGATCTTGATCGTGCCGTCTTCGTTGATCTTGATTTTGCTCATTACCGTTTCTCCGTATTACCGTTTTTAAAAACCATCGTCATCTTCGACATCAAACTGCTCGATGACGCTGGCGTCGTTCCTGTAGAGCGGACGTGGGTCTGTTGCGTCCACCACACAGGGCCTTCCGGGCGGTCGCGTGACCAACCCGTCCAGTTCAGGCCACCACTCGGCCGGCAACAGCTTCTCGGCCTGGGCGGGGGATATGACCTCTTTCTTGATGCTGCGGTCTTCGTCGATGCCCTTGCTCTTGAGGTACTTGAGCACGGCCGCCTCGTCGGCCCACGCGCGCTGCGTGCGCGACGCGACCAGCTTGAGCCGGCCGGCGGTCTCGCCGCGCGCCAGGCGCCGGAAGACCTCCTTCTCGACCGCCTCCGCGGCGATCTTGTAGAGCGGCGCCGCGTAGTAGGCCGCCATGAGGTTCTCTTCGGTGAGTGCCGGGAAGTCGGCCGTCGGCTCGCCGGTCAGGTCGTCGAACTGCATAGCGACGTGCTTCTTGCGCTCTTCGTAGAGCGCCATGCCGGGCGTCGACGCGCAGCGGTGCGCGACCTTGCAGAACTTACAGCCCTTCTCGCTGACCTGAAACGGCGGGTTCGGCGCGAACACCAGGGTCAGCCGCTCCTTGATCTTCTGGCCCCAGGCGAGCAACTCCTCGACGGTGAGCCTCCACTCGTCGAAGTGGTTGAGCCGCGGCTGCGCGATGCGGATCACGACCTTCTTGAAGTCGTACTCCCAGTT
>Ga0099846_1000347_pt1 | contig 19352 bp, 20 predicted proteins | sample CB_VirMetaG_FD_78180 | JGI IMG/M metagenome (GOLD analysis project Ga0099846, IMG submission 78180) | Freshwater to marine saline gradient viral communities from Chesapeake Bay - CB_1504_1 Viral MetaG | ecosystem: Environmental > Aquatic > Marine > Coastal | place: USA: Chesapeake Bay... | reverse complement strand
TCTGTTCCACTACGGCCGCCGTAACGACTTCGTGACCGATGGATGGGAGCGCAAGCAGTGCATCCAGTTCGGTGCGCTCATGCTCGACCTGATGGTGGAAAGCACGGGGCTCGTCGCCATCGAGCATGAGACCACGGTCAACAAGGGCCAGGTGCGCCGCAACCGCTATGTGCAGGCGACCGACGAGGCGCTGGCCTTCCTTCGGGACAGCCATGAGCATGCCGAGCTTCTGCACCCGTTCTGGATGCCATGCGTAGAGAAGCCTCGGCCGTGGACATCACTCTGGGAGGGTGGCTACCACAACCTTGAGGTCATCCAGAAACCTGCCATCCGCAGCAAGAACGCTGACTACATGTCGGCGCTTGAGGGGGCAGACCTGTCGCCGCTGTTCGCGTGCATGAACACGCTTCAGGAGGTGCCGTGGCAAGTCAACGCCGATGTGTACGAGGTCATCGACCATCTGTACCAGTCCGAGATCTATGTCACGGGAATGCCTGACCAGCCCATGGACCCGCCGCCGAAAGCGACGGCAGACATGAGCGTGGAGAAGCGCCGTGACCTTGCGCGTGCTGGACAAGCCCACAGGGAGCAGTTGCGCAGCAACACCAGCCGCAAGGTCTACATCGCCAAGACCCTGTACACGGCCAAGCTCATGCTGGAGCAAGACAGGTTCTACCTGCCTTGGTTCGCTGACTTCCGAGGCCGCCTCTACTCACATGTGAGCTACCTGTCCCCGCAGGGCGACGACATCGCCCGCTCCCTGCTGCTGTTTCGCGAGGGCGAGCCGATCACTACAGAGGCAGGCGAGAACTGGTGGAAGATCACCGGGGCCAACCTCGCGGGGCACGACAAACTCAGCCTCGAGGATCGTGTGGCTTGGGTCGATGACCACGAAGACCTGATCCTGCAGGTTGCCGACGACCCGCTCGACTGCATGTGGTGGGCCGAGCAGGACGAGCCGTTCCAGTTCTTGGCGTGGTGCTTGGAGCACGGCCGCTACAGGCATGACCCCACGGCGAACATCCGCATCCCGTGCCACATCGACGGGTCCTGCAATGGCCTCGCCATCTACAGCCTGATGCTGCGGGACACGGTCGGGGCGTGCGCCACCAACTGCAGCGACGACCCTGAGCGCCAGGACATCTACATCGAGGTCGCGAAAGCCGCCAAGAAGAAGATGCTGGAGAGTGACCCCGAGTTGGCGAAAAGTTGGCTCGATTACTTCGGGGGCGAGGTCCCGCGCAAGCTGGTCAAGCGCCCCGTCATGATCGTCCCGTACAGCGGCACGCGCCACAGCGCGCAGCAGTACATCATGGACGAATATGCCGCGTTTGCGAGGAAGCACGGCGCGCCGTCGTTCGTGCCCAAGGACCATGTGCCCTTTAGGGACCTCGTCTGGATCACCGCCCGTGTGTGGGAGGCCATCGGGGAGGTTATCAGCGGCAGCCGCGCTGCCATGGAGTATCTGCGAGGAGTGGCCGACGCCCACACCCTTGCAGGCATTCCTATTCGCTGGACCTCGCCGTCTGGGTTCCCCTGCTTCATGCACACGAAGCCCACCAAGGACTGCGAGATCCAATTGGCATCGCGTGGCAGGGTGCGCGTGATGTACAAGCAGGAGATCGAGGGCATCGACAAGCGCAGCCAAGCTGACGGCGTGGCCCCGAACTTCGTCCACTCCATCGACGCTGCCTGCCTGCACGGCATCGTGCAAGCGGCCAGTGCGGCGGGCTGCTCTGACCTGAGCGTGATCCACGACAGCTTCGCGACCACCCCTGAGAAGCTCTCGATTTTGCGCCGCCAGATCCTTAGTGTGTACCACAGCATCTTCAGCGGGAACCTGCTGGCCGACTTCGACCATGAGGTCAGGCAGCACCTGCCCGCTGAAGTCAAACTCCCCGAGCTACCCGCTCAGGGGACCTTCGACATCAACCTACTCAAGAAAAGCCGCTACTTCGTCTCATGAAACGAAACACGCACGCTGGGCCTAAGCCCATCTACATCACTACTCCCGCGGGTGTCGCTCAGTGGCCCCGTCTCAACGAGCCTGACACGCGCTTCGATGAGCTTGGTGTGTACCGCACCAGCCTCATTGTCGATGGCGACGAGGGCCAAGAGCTTGCTGATCAACTCCAGGCCTACTTCGAGTCGGCCATGAGTGAGTTCCAGAGCGGCAAGAAGAAGCTGCGCGAAGCGCCGCTCCCGTGGGAAGCCGAGATTGACGAGGACACCGGGGAAGAGACCGGGCGCTGGATCTTCAAGTGCAAGCAGAAGGCTGCTCGCCTGAACCCCGCTACCGGGGAGAAGGAGCCCCTGTTTGTTCAGCTTGTTGGCGCTGACGCCAAGCCGACCGATGTCCAAGTTGGAGCAGGCAGCCTCATCAAGTGCCGCGTCATGGTCACGGCTTGGCATGTCCCGGCGCTTGGCGTCGGACTGAGCCTCAAGCTTCTGGCTGTGCAGGTGCTCGAGGCCAAGTCGTACAGCGGAGACGCCAAGTCGTTTGGCTTCCGTGACGAGACGGCCAACTACGCCAGCGCTCCCGCCTCTGCTGCCCCGGCGGCCGAGGAAGAAGAAGAGGGCGACGAAGACTTTGCCTTCTGACGACAAATGCAAATGTGGCCGCAGAGCAGACAGACTGTTCTGCGGCCTGCCACACTGCGACCAGTGTTACGCCGAGTTCATGTCGCGCAACGGCAGGATGGACAAGGCATGCGAAGAGCAGTTCCAGAGAGGGGACCCGCTCAAGTACAGCAGAGCGCCGTACCTACGCGACGGTGGGCTCAAGTTCAAGAGGCACCAACTCTATGGTCAACTCCCGCCAGAAAGGCGCTCGCGGTGAGCGAGATGCCCGAGACGCCGTCCGCGAGCACTGGAACAGTCCGAACTGCATACGGGCGGCGCAGGCGAATGGAGCATTCAGCGCCGATCTGCTACATGCGCTGCCCAACGCGCATGTCGAGGTGAAGCGCTACAAGAGGATCGCTGCCCTGAAGTTCTACAGGCAGGCGCAGCGTGACTGCGGTTCCGAGCTTCCCATCGTGCTGATGAGGGAGGACGGTGACACAAACTGGTTCGTACTTTTCAAGATTCAAGACACGGGGGACTTCGTTGACGCATTCATCACTAACGCAACTCAGTCAGGCGCAGAAGATTCTGGACTACCTGCAGAAGGGGACCAAGATCAGCCCAGTTGAGGCGCTTACTCTCTTTGGGTGCTTTCGTCTGGCAGCGCGGATTGGAGAGCTTCGAAACCAAGGGCACAACATCGTGACGCAAATCTGCCGCGATGTGAATGGGCGGCGCTACGCCCGCTACCACCTGGAGCCCAGCCATGGCGAAGAAGAAGCGCGACTACAAGAAGGAGTACCGGGAGTACCACAGCACGCCCGAGCAGAAGAAGAACCGCGCCAAGCGCAACACCGCACGCCGCGAGGCGATGCGTGATGGGAGGGTCAGCAAGGGCGATGGGAAAGAAGTTGACCACAAGCGGCCTCTCTCAAAGGGCGGCGGAAACGGCCGCAAGAACCTTCGAGTGGTCAGCCGGAAAGCCAACCGGAGCAAAGGAAACCGAGGACGCTAACTTCGTCCGTCACACTTCCTGCGACGAGTGCGGCTCGAGTGACGCTCGCGCCGTCTACGAGAAGGCGGGCGGTGAGCAGTATGAATACTGCTTCCGGTGTGAGAAGCGGTACGGGGGCAGTGGGCACCAGCCCCAAGAGCCTGCGCCTCGCGAGCTTCTGACGCTTGAGTACATGGCGCTGCCTAACAGGAAGCTCCGTGAGGATACCTGTCGCAAGTACAGCTACGGGGTGGGCAAGCACCGAGGCCGTGCCGTGCAGGCTGCCACCTACTTTGACAGGACTGGCCGCGCCAAGTGCCAGAAGCTCCGCACGCGGGACAAGGGCTTCACCATCGTCGGTGACAGCAGCAGCATGGGCCTGTGGGGCCAGCACCTGTTCCGCGACAACGGCAAGCGGGTCATCATCACTGAAGGTGAGATCGACGCGCTGTCGTGCGCGCAAGTGCTGGGACTGAAGTGGCCTGTGGTGTCGCTGCCCAACGGCGCTCAGTCAGCACGCAAGTCGCTGGCTTCCGCCATGAACTGGCTGCAGGGCTACGGTGAGATCGTCCTGTGCTTTGATCAGGACGAAGCAGGGCTGAAGGCAGTCGAGGACTGCGCGGCCCTGTTCAAGCCTGGAACGCTCAAGGTTGCGAAGCTGCCACGCAAGGATGCCAACGAGATGCTCGTCGCTGGCGAGCAGGAGGCTCTTGTGCGCGCCCTGTGGGAGGCGAGTACATGGAGACCAGACGGCCTACTCACGGGCGAGAACCTCTGGCAAGAGGTTATGCGCGAGGAAACCTGCAGCAGCATCGGATACCCCTGGGAGGGGCTCAACGACAAGCTGCTTGGCCTGCGGACAGGAGAGCTAGTCACCATCACCGCAGGAACGGGAATCGGCAAGAGCGCCGTGGTCCGCGAGATCACGCACCACCTTCTGAGCAAGGGTCAGTCGGTCGGCTACCTCGGACTCGAAGAGCCCGTCAAGCGTACCGTGCTGGGCGTGCTGGGCATCGATATGGACAAGCCTCTGGCGCAGCATCCCGATGCAGCCGACACCGACAGCATCAGGGAGGCGTTCGACCGCCTCATGGGGCGCGCAGTGTTCCTCGACCACTGGGGCAGCTTGGGCAGTGGTCTGCTCATGGGCCAGATCAGGTACATGGCTGCGGGCATGGACTGCAAGTGGATCGTGCTCGACCATGTCTCGATTGTGGTCTCCTCGCAGGAGGAGGTCAGCGGCGCGCTGGGTGAGCGGCAGGTACTCGACAAGGTCATGACCGAGTTGCGCCTGCTGTGCCATGAGCTAGACATCGGCATGCTGGTGGTGAGCCATCTCAAGCGCCCCGAGGGCAAGGGCCATGAGGAGGGCGCTGCGACCAGCCTTGCGCAGTTGCGGGGCAGCGCGAGCATCGGGCAACTCTCAGATGCTGTGATCGGGCTCGAGCGTGACCAGCAGGCTGAGACGGATGCAGCGCGCAACACCACTACGGTGCGTGTGCTCAAGAACCGCTACACGGGCGACACCGGGGTGGCGTGTTTCCTGGCCTACGATCCTTTGACGGGCAGGTTGCAGTCAACCAGCCTCGAAGGGTTCGAGTCCGATACCGAAGAGGTGCCCTTTTGAACGATGACCTAGACATCAAGCTCGCCATGCGTAACCAGCGCGTGGAGGGCCATCTGCAGGATGCCCTGCTGAAGGTGATCAACCACCACATCTACGAGTACCCTTCGCTGACTGAGACCCAGATTGTCGGCACCCTGCAGATTGTTCTGCTCGACTACCACCTACACGGCATCGAGGAGCAGATTGCCGACAAGATCATTGAGGCCATTGCCGACCAAGAGGAAGAAGAGGACGAAGACTGATGTTTGTTTGCAAGTCAAAGTACAAGGCTCTCCAGAAGGAGAACGACGACCTGAAGCTTGAGCTTCAGAAGGTCAAAGCAATCAGGAACGCCTACATGGCGGTCCTGTCTGAGATCGGCCAGACGCTCATCGACAACGGGGCCAGCCCGAATGTTGGCCTTGTGGCAGGGGTCGCTGAGTTGGCCTCCAAGTGCTCGATCACTTGGGACAGCCCTGCCGAGGAACAGGACGAAGGCTAGACGCCTCTGGGGAGGAACACACACACATGATTTTCGCTGACATCGAAACGGATGGTCTGCTCGACAGCATGACCAAGATCCACTGCATCGTCTTGAAGGACGATGAGCGCATCCTCGCGTTCCACAATGACGAGGCCATCGCGCCCCGCAACGGGTCCATCGAGGATGGCGTGGCATACCTTGTCCAGAACTCTCGCCGCGGTGTGGTCTTCCACAACGCTTACGGGTTCGATGTGCCCGCTATCACCAAGCTGTACCCGCTGTTCAACCGAGCATGTGACGGGTCCGTCATGGACAGCCTGCTGGCTGCCCGTGCTGTGGTCCCTGATCCGAGCCACATTGACTACAGGATCAGCGACTACCCGAAGGAGCTAGTGGGCCGCCACAGCCTCAAGGCTTGGGGCTACCGCCTCGGCGTCCACAAGGACGAGATCGAAACGGATTGGGCGCAGTTCACGCAGGAGATGCTGGACTACTGCATCAAGGATGTCGAGGTGCTCGCCAACCTGTGGGCCGCGCTGAAGCAGGACTATTGCCTGGACATCGGCATCTACCAGCGCGAGTTGGCTTTCATGCAGGCCATCGGGCGCATGAACCGCAACGGTTTTGCCTTCGATGAGAAGGCTGCGGCACAACTGTACGCGCGCCTGTCCAGCCAGCGCGAGGAACTGAATGCCAAGGTGCAGGATGCCTTCCCTGCACAGCGGGTCAGCAAGTACAAGCGCCGACCGAAGAAGCTGGACCCAGCGCTCCACGAAGAAGACGAGAACGGCGATGTCTGGAAGATGCGGCCGTTCAATCCGCAGAGCCGCGCACAGATTGCCGAGGGGTTCATCCGCAAGTACGGGTGGAAGCCGACGCTGTTCACCCCTGCGGGCCAGCCCCTCATGGACGAGGCTGTCCTGTCCAAGATGGACTACCCGGAAGCCAAGGCGTTCTCTGAGCGCATGCGCGTGTCCAAGATGATCGGCATGCTTGCGGAGGGCGAGCAGTCTTGGATGAAGCTCGTCAAGGACGGGCGCATCCACGCGGATGTCAGCCACAACGGCACAAGGACTCACCGCTGCACCCACAGGCGTCCCAACCTTGGTCAGGTGGACCGAGACCCCGAGATGCGCGCACTCTTCATTGCGCGGCAGGGGACGGTGCTCTTGGGCTGTGACCTGAGCGGCCTCGAGCTTCGGTGCCTCGCGCACTACATGGCTGACAAGAAGTACACCGAGGTGCTGCTCGACGGTGACATCCACACCCACAACATGGTTGCGTGGGGAGTCAGGGACCGCAGCCTAGGCAAGCGGCTCACCTATGCCTGCCTGTATGGGGGAGGCGATGCTCTTCTGGGTGACATCCTTGGAGGCGACCAGAGGGCAGGCACCGCTGCTCGCAAGCGGTTCCTCAAGAACTTGCCTGCCCTAGACAAGCTCATCAAGAATGCCAAGACCGTCGCCAAGAAGCGCGGTTGGCTGAAGAGCCTGGACGGCAGGCCGACCTTTACTCCTGAGCATGCCGCCCTGAACAGCCTACTCCAGAGCGCAGGGGCCATCCTTGCGAAGGAGTGGGTCACCCGCGTTGACCGTCTTCTGGACAGGTACAACGCCCGCATCGTCGCCATGGTCCATGACGAGGTCCAGATCGAGTGCTGCCCCGAAAACGCCGAGGAGATTGGTTCCTTGGTGGTTGAGGCCGCAGCATCGGCAGGGCGCAGCCTCAAACTGAGTCTGCCGATGGCTGCGGAATACAGTATTGGGCAAAACTGGGCAGAGACACACTGAGGTCACCACTGAATACCTTGCAGGCTTCTTCGACGGAGAGGGCTGCGTAGCGATAAGGCAGAAGGAAGCGAGGCTTGAGATCGGCCACACCTTCAGAGAGGTTCTGGAGCAGATTCGTGCCGTGTATGGGGGAACGGTCAACGGCCCCTACACGCGCAAAAACCACACTAACTGGAAGCCCAGTTGGCGATGGCAAATATCAGGCGAGGCTGCCAAGCAGGTTTGCTACGCAATGTTGCCGCATTTGAGAGAGAAGAAGGCACAGATCGAGTTGTTCCTCGAATGGCACGACGCTCTGCCTATGGGCCAAGCACGCAAAGACATTGCGGCGCTTTGCCGGGAAGCCAAGAGAACCACACATGACAAAGACTCTTCTGATTGACGGGGACATCATTGCCTACAAGACCGCCGCTGCTGTGCAGCTTGTGGTGGACTGGGGTGACGATGTCTGGAGCGTGACGGGGAACCTGAAGGAAGCACAGCAGGTTTTCGTGACGCAGATCGAGGAATGGATGGAGGCTACGGGGTGTGCCCAGTTCAAGCTGGCATACACTTGCAACCCCACCTTCCGCCACAAGATCTACCCCGAGTACAAAGCCAACCGCAGTGGCACGGTCAAGCCGATCCTGTATCGGCCCCTGATCGAGTGGAGTTGTGACAAGTTCAGCCACCTCCGCTACGAGGGGCTGGAAGCCGACGACTTGCTTGGCCTCAACCAGTGCGATGACACGGTGATCGCAAGTGCTGACAAAGATCTACGGACTGTTCCAGGATTTCACTTGGACCTTGAGACTCTGGCTGTGGAGACAGTAGACGAGCAAGAAGCCGACAGGCGTCTGTTCACTCAAGCTCTCACAGGAGACGCCACTGACGGTTATTCTGGTCTCAAGGGTGTGGGACCCAAAACAGCCGAGAAGCTGTTGGGCGATGCTACGACTGAGTCTGAGCTTTGGGCTCGAGTGGTTGCTGCCTACACCGACAAAGGCATGACCGCCGCTGATGCGCTTCTGAGCGTCCGTCTTGCGCGCATCCTTCGGCGCGGAGAGTACGACTCCACATCCGACCAACCCATCCTCTGGGAGCCTGCGCATGTCGAAGAGCCTGCCTTGGATTGACCCTCAGTTGGTCGAGGGGCTCCAGAGGATGTTCCCCAACACGCTGCCCGACGCAGCGATCAGCACTCAGGATCTTGCTCGACTCATTGGTCAGCAGGATGTCATCCGTTTCCTCCTCCGAAAGATGGCCGAACAGGCCGAATAGCTATGTGTACCAGCGACTTCAAAGACGCATACGACTTCGTGGAGGACGAGATCATCAAGCCCCCGATTGATCTGTTCCAAGCTTACTACGACTACGCAGAAGATCTGGTGACGGGCAAGTCCACGCAGAACCCTTTCCAAGAGCTTTATGAGCCTCTGGAGGATCTGTACAAAGGCAACTTCGCCCCGCCGAACATCTTTGGCATGGGCAGCGACAACCGCAGGACGCGGCAGATGACGCGCTCACTTGAGGGCTATTTCAAAGAAGCCTTCCGTCCTGACATGAGCATCCCGCAGCAGCCTGCGCCTAGCTCTCCTGTGCAGCCCACGGCGTCCACTCAGGCATCAGCCGCCCGCGGGACGCAGCCGAGTGCTAGGACCTACGGGACTGGATCGCTTCGAATTGGCAGCCGTAACTACGGGGGCGTGTGATGGAGATGACCACTATTGCTGGCGAGTTCCAGCGCATGCTGGGGCGGCGCGACCCGTTCGAGCGGCGCGCAGAAGACTGTGCCCGCTACACGCTTCCGGCCCTGTTTGTCCCTGAGGGGCACACTGAGACTACGACGCTGCGCGAGCCCTACCAGAGCATCGGCAGCCGCGGGGTGAACAACCTCGCGTCCAAGCTCCTGGTCTCCTTCTTCCCTCCGGGCGTGGCCCCCATCCGCCTTGTGCCTGACGAGTACCAGCTTGAGCAGGTAGCAGGCATCGGCCAAGCCAGCGCTGAGATCCAGCGTGCGCTTCGTCGGCAGGAGAAGGCTGTCCAGAGCGAGCTTGAGACGACGGGCCTCCGCGCCATTGCTCACGAAGCCTTCCGCCAGCTTGTCATCGCAGGCAATGCGCTGGTCTACCTGCCGGATGATCTGGCGGATGGGCGCGTCTACACGCTGCGCGACTTCGTCTGCCTGCGTGATCCGCAGGGCCGCCTGATCAAGATCATCACTCGAGAGAGTGTGGCGTTCTCGGCTCTGGGCGCTGATGAGCAGGCCCACATCGTGTCTGAGAAGGGCGACAACATCTCGGACGACAAGGAGTTCGAACTGTTCACCTCTGTGGTCCGCGTGGACGAGGACACCTTTGAGGTGGCCCAAGAGGTCGCTGGCAAGATCATCGAGGCGTCCGAGGGCACCTACAAAGAGGACAGCCTGCCGTGGATTCCGGTGCGCTGGAACCGCGTGAGCGGTGAGTCTTACGGGCGCTCCTATGTCGAGGAGTACCTTGGCGACCTCCGCAGCCTCGACTGGCTGCAGAAGGCTGTGGTCGAGGCCAGCGCGGCGTCTGCGCGCCTGCTCTGGCTTGTGCGCCCAAACGCTATGGTGTCCGTGAAGGATCTCGCAGGCGCGCCAAACGGGGCGTTCATCGAGGGCCAAGAGGGCGATGCGGTCGCGCTGCAGGTCGGCAAGCAGGCTGACTTGGGTGTGACCTACAGCGCCATCCAAGGCATCAACGAGCGCCTGTCTTACGCCTTCGCCCTCAACAGCGCGGTGCAGCGCCGGGGCGAGCGGGTTACCGCCGAGGAGATCCGTTACATGGCGCAGGAGCTACAGGATCTCCTGTCTGGCGCTTACACCGTCATCAGCCGTGAGTTCCAGGTTCCGTTCATCCGCCGCGTGATGCAGCGCATGACGGACCAAGACCGCCTGCCCAAGCTTCCTGAGGATGTTGTCTCGGTCCAAGTTGTCGGCGGCGTTGAGGCTCTTGGCCGTGGGCATGACCGCACGCGCCTGCTTCAGTGGGCGCAGAGCGTTGCCGCTGTTGCTGGCCCGCAAGCCTTCGCCCAATATGGAAACGCCCGCGAGTTCATGGAGCGGTTGGCGCATGCTGACGGTCTCCAGCCCGAGGGTCTTGTCAAGTCTGAGCAGGAGCTTGCTCAAGAGCGTCAGATGATGATGCAACAGCAGATGGCTGCTCAGACTGTTCCGGGGGTCTTGCAACAGACCACCAAAGCGATGATTGAAGGCAACACACCACAGCAACAGCAATGAGTGAGCAGCAGGAAGGGGAAGTCCAACAGCGTCCTGATTGGCTTCCTGAGAAGTTTGCAAGCGTCGAGCAGATGGCTACGGCCTACAAAGAGCTTGAGAAGAAGATGTCTTCTGGCGGCAGGGCTCCTGAGCCTGCGCCCGAGGAGGCGTCTGATAGTGAATTGCCGCCCGAGGTTTCTGCCGAGGGGAGCGACGACCCGTCTGAACTCAAGATCAGCGACACGCCCATCGAAGCCAGCGATGAGTGGCTGCAGGAGTTCAACAAGGAGTTCCGCGAGAACGGCAGCCTGTCGGAAGACAGCTACAAGAAGCTCCAGGCTAAGGGCCTCCCGAAGCAGTTTGTGGACAGCTACATCGAGGGCCAGCGTGCTCTTGTCCAGCGCCACACCTCTGAGGTCTTCGGCGCTGTTGGTGGCCGTGACGAGTACGCCAAGCTCATGCAATGGGCGCAGCAGAACCTGTCTGAGTCGGAGGTCAAGACCTTCAACCAGATGGTCGTCACGCCGTCCATCGAGCAGGCCAAGCTTGCCGTGATGGGTCTCAAGGCTCGCCGCGACAGTGCTCAGGGCTCGCGCCCGAAGATGCAGCAGGGCAGCGGTGCGCCTCAATCAAGCGCTCGCGTTGAGCCGTTCGAGAGCCTCAGGGATCTTGTCGCGGCCCAGAACGACGCTCGTTACACCACCTCCCAGAAGTACCGCGACGAGGTCGCCCGACGCTTGGAGGCGTCTAACCTGTGAAGTACCACGCAACTGTTGAGGCTTACGAGGTCAAGACTGTCCGCACGAAGGCGCACAGCATTGTCAAGTACGAGCCCGAGGGTCCTATCCGCGAGTGGCGCGGCACCTTTGTCTACGACTACCCAGCGGGCAAGATGAACCAGATCCGCTTGGGCGAGGTCTTGGTCATCTGGCCGTGTGGCATCCGCCAGACCTACAACAAGAAGCACTTCGAGGAACTCTTCACTCCCCTCGAGGACACCACTACCCCCAAACCCAAAGCGCCGCGTGCGCGCAAAGTGATCCTTGATCCTGAGGAAGAGGAATCCTGATGGACTTCAACGACTCCAAGTACATTGTGACGGCTGTCTACGACGCCACTGGCGTAGCGAATACCGTTGTTTCCGAGGCCATCGACGCCGCAGGGTACGGCGCTATCCAGTGGCAGGTTGAGCAGGTTTCTGGAACCGTTGCTTCCGGTCACCAAATCAAGATCCAAGCAAGCGTCAACGGCTCTGTCTGGAGTGACATGCGCACGCATGGCGGGGGAGCGACCAGCAACCAAGCGGGCGTTGATCACTCCGCTGGCCTTGTTGCCACCTATGGCATTCAAGGCCGCTACCGCCTGATCCGCTTTGCGATCAAAACCGCCAGCGGAAGCGCTGCGACTGCGCGCCTGCACATCCACCTTGGCCGAAGCTAACCATGCCTAAGAAACCTGATCCTCGTCTCAAGCGCGCTGGCGTGAGCGGCTACAACAAGCCCAAGCGCACGCCGGGAGCCTCGAAGAAGTTCGTTGTCGTCGCCAAGGAGGGCGACAAAGTCAAAACCATTCGGTTTGGCGACCCGAACATGAAGATCAGGAAGAGCAACCCGGAGGCTCGCAAGAGCTTCCGAGCACGCCACAAGTGCGACACCGACCCCCCGTCCAAGCTGACGGCGAGGTACTGGTCCTGCCGCAAGTGGTAGATCGCCCTCCACCCCTACAACCTCAAGCGTGTGCTGCTGGCCCCCGTGCGCGGGGATAACCAGGGAGCGAAGAGTTTGAGGGTGCCAACCCTTTTCTGTTCCCTCTTTGGCTGGGCTACCCAGCATAGGTAACCAACAATGGTTTCAACGACTGCAAGCCGCCTCGGTGCAAGCCTGGGCGTGAACGGCGCTAACGGCTTTGCCGATGAGAACGCCGCACTTCTCCTCAAAATCTTTTCCGGCGAAGTTCTGTCTATCTTCGACAAGAAGCAGATCGCTCGCGACATGGTCCGCTCTCGCCGCATCAGCGGCGCGAAAGAGGCTCAGTTCCCGATCATCGGCAACGCCGCTGCGGGATACCACGAGCCGGGCAAGGACATCTCTGATCCCGCCACGGGTCTCATGCAAGAGATCCAGCACGCCGAGAAGGTCATCAAGATCGACTACCCGCTGGTCGCTCCTGTGTTCGTCTCGGAGTTCGATGAGGCCATCAACCACTATGAGACCCGGAGTGAGTACGCTCACCAGCTTGGTCAGGCTCTCGCCAACAAGTGGGACAAGCTCCTGCTGCGCGTGATGTCCAAGTGTGGCGATGCCGCGGCGACCGTTTCCGGCAGCTACGCTGGTGTTGAGATCGACGCCAACGACGCTACCTACACGGTTGCGGAGTTCATTGACGATGTCTTCCAGGCCAAGCAGACCTTTGACGAGCGCGATGTCCCCATGGAGGATCGGTTCCTGATCGTTCCGCCCGCTTGGGAAGTCGCCCTCATCAAGTCTGACAGCAAGCTTCTGGACCGTGACTTCTCCCCGAGCAACGGCAGCTACGCCCGCGCTACGATTGGCCGCATGGCTGGCATGACCGTCGTCACCAGCAACCATGTGCCCTTCGATGCCACGGCCCCCGGTGCCGAGGCTGGTCAGAAGAACAGCAACTACGCTGGCGCTGAAGCCCTCAAGGTGCAGGCCCTCGCGGTCACGCCCGAGGCTGTCGGCCAAGTGTCGCTCTGGGACATGGAAGTCCAGTCGCAGTACTCTGCTCTCCACCAGGGAACCTTCCTGATGGCGCGCATGGCCTGCGGTGCGGACATCCTCAAGCCCGAGTGCTGCATCCCGATCATCAACACGAACGCGGCCGCTGTTCAAGGGCCGACCGCCTGATGATCTCCTGAACTAGGGGAAGAGTGTCCGCTTCCCCCGTTCTCTTCCCCTAGAGGTGGGGAGCCCCGCTTGTGTGTGTGCGGGGCTCCCTGCCGTTTCCTCCACCTTGACTCCTGATGGCTGCCACCTCATTCAACAAAGCGGTAAACACCCTCCTGTCTGTGATTGGCGAAGCTCCCGTCAGCAGTGTGGACGAGGGACACATGACTGCGGTCATGGCGAAGACGACCTTGGAGGAAACTACTCGAGCAGTCCAGATGCTGGGCTGGCGCTGGAACACTGAGCCAGTGACGCTTGAGCCCAACGCGCAGCTTGAGATCGCCTGCCCCTCCAACACACTTAGCGTCCACTTCTCGCGCCAGAACGCGAATGACACGCTGATCCTGCGGAACGGTCGTCTCTACGATCTGACCAACCGGAGCTACAAGTTCACCGCCGGGACCAAGCTTGAGTCTGAGCTAGTCCTTGAGTTGCCTTGGGAAGAGCTTCCCGAGGAGGCCCGCCGCTACATCACCATCAAAGCTGCCCGCCAGTTTGGTGACCGCATCGTGGGCGACCAAGCCATGCACGCCTTCACGCAGCAAGAGGAGTACGAAGCTAAGGGTGCCCTGTGGCGCGCTGAGACGGGCCAGCAGTACCGTACCATCTTCGACAACTACGACAGCCAGAAGGCCATCTGGCGCGCATTTGGAGCTTGACGCATGGTGCTGATCAAACAGGTCACGGGGAACCTCTCAGGAGGCGTCACCACGCTTGCAGAGGCGCACAGGCTTCCTAACCAGACCCGCGAGCAGATCAACGCCGAGCCGTCCGTTCGGGATGGTCTCCGCAAGCGCGCCAAGACGGACTACCTTGGCAAGTTCGACGGGGACTTTGACAACGCCAAGTTCCACTTCGTCACGGGCTCGCCGCTGTTCACTGGCGGCCCCACGAAGCACATGCTCGCCGTCAAGACTGACGGCGTCTCGGCAGTGGATCTGAACAGTGGTGATCAGCTTGGCATCTACAAGTGCACCAGGGACTCCAACGGCTTCATCACTGGCGGCGCTCCGGTAGTCTCTGCGGACTTGGCCTACCTAGCTGAGAACAGTCCTGATCCTCAGAAGGACTTCCAGTTGCTGACTGTCGAGGACGCGACCATTGTCCTCAACAAGAAGGCCGTCGCAGCCAAGGGCTCCACCTCTACAACGCGCCCTGACCCGAACGACTACGCATACTTCTTCTGCAAAGGCCTGACTGGTCAAAGCTCTTGGACCAAAGGCGCTGTCACGCTTGCCTTTGAGCGGTGGAACCACAACAACGCCGGAACAACCACATACCGCACTACCATCCCTCAGGCGTTCTCCCTGTCAGGAACGACCTATACCTACGACACTCAGTTCGGCAACCCTGCCGACATGTGCTCGATGGTCCGCATTGCCTTTGCGGGGGAGAACAGTTGGGTTTCCCCAACCACTGCGGCATCGTCCGATTTCATTTTTCCGCACACTGACGACACTACTGACTTTCCCACGGTCAACAGGTCAGTCACCTACAACACCTCAGGCAGCAACTCAGCCACCTTCAAAATCTACCCCCACGCCGTTCTTCCCATCAAGATCGGGCAAGGGTCAGGATTCATTGAGGGCAGCTTTGAGGCGGGCTACAGCGGCGGTGATGACTTTGTGTCGTTCTTCTACGGCACTGTTCCGTCGCTGGACAGCCTGCCGCTCATGTGCCACAACGGCAAGACCGTCAAGGTGCTGGGCACTCCGACTACGGAGTACGATGACTACTACCTGACCTTCCGCACTGACAACGGGGCCTACTGGGGCCGTGGCGTGTGGGAAGAGTCCACCTCTCAGCCTTGGATCAAGTACGGACCAGACCCTGACACGATGCCTCATGTGCTTGTCCGCAGGCAGGACACCACTCTGGGCACGGTCACCGGTACTTCCCTCGCCTACTACTACGAGTGGGCTCCGATGGACGGGACCGTCACGGACATCAATGACGGCGATGGCTGGTCCACTCGCGAGGTCGGTGACGACATCACCAACCCCCACCCGGCGTTCTTCGACAAGACCATTGCAGCCATGACGGTCTACCAAGGGCGTCTTGCGTTCTGCACTCCTGAAGGGGATGTGTGCCTGTCTGAAGCGGGCAAGATGTTCAACTTCTACCGCACGGCGACTTTGGCCCTTCTCGACTCAGACCCGATCATTCTGACGGTGTCTGGTGGGGATGCTGGCCGATACCGGCACCTGATCCCGTTCTCTAGGGAGCTTCTCATCGTCGGTGACAACGCCCAGTTCAGCCTGAACAACGGAGGCGGCGTGGTGTCTCCCGCGACCGTGTCGATTGACCGTGTCTCCGGGTATGAGGTAAGTGAGTACGCAACTCCTACGGTCCTTGAGAACACGGCTGTGTTCGTGTCCCAAGGCGAAGCGCGGACTCAGGTCTGGCAGATGTACCGCGAGAACGACACCGCCTACAACGCCATCGAGTCCTCGGATTCAATTCCAGGCTACATCACCGGGACGGTGAGCGGAATCACCACAAGCAGCGTTGTCGGGGCCTACGCTCTCAACAACAGCACGCAGGACTTGCTGATGCACAGCTACTTCCGCCAAGGCAACCAAGTGGTGATGCAGTCTTGGTGGAAGATGCGCGTTGCCGGGGCCAGCCGTGTCAACTTTGCCTACTTCTACGGCGACACGCTGTACATCTCGGCAACCCGCACCACCGATGGTGGGACAGAGACCGTCGCTCTGTCGTATGAGCCCGACAACGAGACGGTGTTCAAGGCTGACCTCTTCAACGCGCCTGAGGCCGCGGACCTGGACTACATCACAGGTACTGGGGTCACCGAGATCACGGTGCCTTACGGCATTTCGTCAGATGACACGGTGTTCGCCTACAACACCACCGACGATGTCGAACTGACGGTACAGTCCGTGACGACTGGTGCCTCTTCTGCTGTGATCTCGGTCGTCGGGGATGTGACCACCAAGGACTTGGTGTACGGCATCCGGTTCGACATGTCTGTCCGTCTGCACCATCCGACCCTCCCCATCCGCAACACGGAAGGGAGCCAGTCTCCTGAGCGCGCTGCTCGAGTGCTGATCAACAAGATGGACATGACCTACACGGACACCCGCCCGTTCGAGGTCAAAGTCGAGTCGCCTTACAGGCAGACGCGGACATACTCGCGCCCCGCCACCTTGATTGGCAACCTGAGTTCGGTGCTTGAGAACCCCCGCAACAGCAGCGGGGTCCTTGAGCTTGGTATCCACCTCCCCACCGAAGAAGCTGACATCACGATCAGCGACACCAGCCCGTGGCCCGTGCGCTTGGAGAACATTCAATGGGAAATGAGCTACAGAGCACGATCAAAGACTTGGGCAGGACGGTAGTCCGTAGAGCCAACCACAAGGATGTGGTGTGGATCTCAGAGCACATGCGCCGTGATGACATCCGAGAGGTCATGGCGGTCGGCAAGACGCCCTACGAGTCTCTCAGGGGAGGCCTGATCAAAAGCGTCCGATGCATCACGGTCGAGTTTGACGGCACCCCCGTGCTGATGGCTGGTGTTGTCGATGACATGGATGCCCCTGGGATCTTCGGCAACATCTGGATGCTGGCGACAGACGACCTGAGCAAGATCCGCAAGGACTTCCTGCGGCACGGTCATGAGGTGGTTGACTACCTTGGTCACGGCTACCAGCACATCGGCAACGGTGTGGCCGCGTTCAACAAGAAGCACATCCGCTGGCTTTGCTGGATGGGCTTCCGCTTCTACAACCAGTTCAAAATTGGGGATGTCCCTTTCTACTCCTTTGGCATGATGATGAACCATGTGTGATCCTATACCCATCACGATGGCTGCGCTCTCTGCGGCAGGCGCTGGGGCGAGCATCTACCAGAGCCAACTGAATGTCGAGGATGCCAAGCGCCGCAGGGCTCTGGGCTACGACAAGCTGCAGATGCAGAAGGGGCAGTTGGATCTGCGCAGCCTGCAGGAGGCGAGCGCGGCGGCCGTTGAGATCGAGCGCGTGCGTGCGGATGCTTTGCAGGCTATGGGCACAGCGCAGGCGGGCATGGCTTCCCAGCTTGGTGGGGGCGCGTCCTATGACGCGGTGATACAAGCTCTCAAGGTCGGCCAGGCCAAAGAGGTCTCCATGATTGAGAAGAACCTCGACTGGACGCAGCAGAGCATCGAGCAGCAGAAAGCAAGCATGGACCTCGACTGGCTCATGCAGCCCACAATCTTCGAGCAGTCTGATCTCGCGTCGGCCTTGCAGATCGCCACCGCAGCTACGAGCGGCTACGCTCAAGGAAAGTCCTTCACATGAGCCCCCGTCCCGACACTCAAGGGCGGCAGAGCCAAGGCTCTGTCCCGCGCCTTCGCCCGGTTGCTGCTCCGTCAGGCGGCGGCTTCACTACGGGCGGCGTGGACGCAGGGGCCATGGCGAGCTTCGCCTCGATGAGCGAGTCCCTGAGCAACTCGATTGCTCAGATCGGGCGTGCTCAGAAGCGCCGCGAGAAGGAGGCAGAGGCTGAAGAGTACACCGCCGGTCGCGCCGCAGGGGCAGCCACTCAAGCGGGTCCCGCCACTGAGGCCGAGCTTGTCGCTCAGGGCGTGATCCCCGAGAACGCCAGCGAGGCTTGGCGGCGAGGGTACATGAACATTGCGGGGCGGCGCTCCAGCGCCAAGTTCGAGGCTCAGGTGCAGGAGTGGATGCAGAGAAGCCTGAGCCCGGAAAACCTGTTTGACGAGAACGGTGCCCCCAAGGCGTACAACGACCCTCTCGAGGATCTTGGCAGGCTTCAGCAGCAGTTCCGGTCGCAGAACCCGCTGTTTGCCAACCCTGACTTCTCGGAGGGCTTCGACAACCAAGCCATCCCGATCATCGAGCAGACGGCGGTGAAGTACCGGGAATTCCGCAACAACTCCGAAGTCGCCGCTATTGAGTCTCTGGTCACTTCGGAGTCTTCCAACGCGATCTCGTCTGCGTTTGAGGCTAGTGGGGGCGTCCTGACACCGGACATTGCTTCACAGCTTGTCGAGTACAGCAAGAGCCTGAGCACGGGCTACGGCATCCCGCTGTCTAAGCGCAACTCTGAGCTACTGTTCAGCGCGCTTCAGCAGTTTGTCACCGAAGCCGCCGCAAACGAAGACATCGACCTTGATGAGGTCGGGGCGTTTGTCCAGCAAGTGGTCGAGATGCCTGGAATGAACGGCACCTCGTCGTTCCTTGACGATGACGAGTTCTCGTCTGACACGCTGAAGCTGCTTGACTCGCTGGATTCGCGGGCAGATGCGCAAGCTTCGCGCAACCGGAGGGAGAAGCAGGAGCGCGAGGAGAAGTACACGGTCAACATGTACCGTGACTACGGTGGCCTCTCAGCAGATGAGATCATCGCGCTGCGAACCGACCTCGCCAAAGGTGAGGGCAGGTTTGCCAACCTAGACCCTGAAGAGAGAGACTTCTACCTCACCCAGTGGTCTGCCCTGCGCAACGACGCCGACACCCGCGCAACCATTACGGAAAAGGCAAGGGCTAGGGCTTCTGACCAAGTTGAGATCCAACTGCGCAGCGGCCAGTTTGAAAGCTTTGCCGAATTTCAAGCGCATGTCTTGAGCATTGATGGCGTTGACAAGAAGTCACTGCTGAAGGTTGGTGACGAATACTTTGACGAGGTGCGTGCCGAAGAGCGCGCAGACACAGCGGAAGCCCGCCAAGAAGAGGCTGAACGCCGCGCCAAAGAGAGCGACCGCAGGACCCGCGTTGCTGGGTATGAGGACCAAGCCTCAGGTGTTGAGGACAGTTGGACTTCTTA
>Ga0099846_1000339_pt1 | contig 19453 bp, 19 predicted proteins | sample CB_VirMetaG_FD_78180 | JGI IMG/M metagenome (GOLD analysis project Ga0099846, IMG submission 78180) | Freshwater to marine saline gradient viral communities from Chesapeake Bay - CB_1504_1 Viral MetaG | ecosystem: Environmental > Aquatic > Marine > Coastal | place: USA: Chesapeake Bay... | reverse complement strand
AATTTCCCGGATCACTAGCAGATAGGCTTACATCACCCGCAGCCACAGTAACAGCCTCAGTGTTGCCTGTTGCTATAAAGTCAGAGTCAACAAATGAATAGTCATACTCGTCAAGCACATATATTGATCCTGAAATACCACAGTCGCTAGCCGCATCTCCAACAAACGTAAAGTTTGTAGCCACTGTTGATGCGTGGTATCCGTCAAGCTGTGCACTCAACTCATTGTATGTATTACCGTTGTACGAAACCTTTATACCATCAGGTACACCACGAGGTTCAAATGTGATCACAATAGCACCAACGTCTGCAGGAGTTCCTCCAACATTCACCGCAATGTTATACAATCCATCACTACCTAGGTATGTTATAGCATCTCCACAAGGAAGGTTACACGAGGGACATGTCTGAGCAGGAAGCAGTAAGCATCCTGACAGCTCTCTTACAATAGTCCCATCAGAATAAAACCCATCAGCTGCACATGTAGTTAACCCTGCGTCTGTATATACAGCAGTAGAGTCAGCTAATGTATTCCCGTCTAAATAATATAATGCCATATCTTAAATTTTATTCTTCAATAATTGTCCACTCAGGACCGCTTACAATAACCAACATCTCCTCCTTTGTGTAAGGCGTTAGCCCTTGCGGGGCTATACTCTCCTTAAACATCATTATACCCTTGGTGTCATCCAAAGACATTCGTATATATATGTTTTGACTACCAAGGCTTTCAATCATAAGAGTCTTGTAGCCATCAATGTCGTCCTTTAATACAATATAATATCTCAAATCCTCTATCATGTCGGGTAGTTTACTTCATCTAAATTAGCTGCACTCATATTGAATGGCGTTCCATTATTAGTTCCAATTATATCATTGACAATTGTTGTAGGGTCATCACGCTTGTCCATACACCAATGGCTTACAATGTCTGAAGCAAAGCTTGCCGTTGTGATGTCAATCGGTAGACCACCGTTGTATAACTCTGTCACCTCGGCAGCACTTAACTCTTTTGCAATTACTGTGAAGTGGTTAGCGTTTCCGTCAATATAATCCGCTCCCATAAGTGTCAAAGGTGATGCTTGGTTTGTCATTCCGGTATAAGTTCCGGAGTTTTGGTTTCCGGTAATAACTTCAACGCCATTTATATAAATTTTCATACCGGCATTTGTTTTTGAACCGTCATAAGTACAAACAATATTTAGCCAAGTTGACAAATCTCCGGCAAGGTCAATATAACGTGTCGACAAATAGTTAGACGTGTCTGTAAATAATTCAAAAAATATTCTTCCGTTTTGGTTCATTCGAAGACGATATTCGTCGTTTTTATTAAAAAACATTTTGCTTGAGCTTCCGGTAACACGATCTAAATAAACCCAAATAGAAAATGAAAAAGCTTGGTCGGTTACGCCATCACCAAAGCTCAAGTCGTCAGCGTCAGGAACTTCAACAAACTGATTGATTCCGTCAAATATAAAACTTGCCTGTAGTGAACCATCACTACATACACAGCAAGCATCAAACTCATCAACACCATAACATAACTCAGCCTCCGTACTATTAGTGTAGTCGTATATCAAGTACAGATAATCACCCGAAGGAGGCATAGCAAAGCTAGCACTGTGCTGTGTTAGTCCAACAATAGTCGATCCGCTTATAGGCGTAGCCTCAGTAGACAACCCTAATAGCGTGTTTATCTCTGCAGGAGTATTATTATATAATACATTACTTCTATGGTATCTGAAGTTGTCTGTCAATACATCAAACCTAAATGTGTCAAAGCTATATTGATTGCATATCATTGTAACATTCGCTGCATCACTAGGTATATAACCACCACCTTGAGCACCTGTTATAATATTGTAGTATGAAACAAGAGGGTATGCCCCTGATCCAAAATTGACATAATTGCTGTGCAGTGGTGATGTAAACGTTCCATCATTCCATCTGTAATCGTTATGTATCGTATCACCCGAATCAGCATTGCTTGTTAAAGTAACAAGAACGATGTTCATAATTGTCTTTTCAGGACACTTAACAGTCAGGTTTATAGTAAAGCTTCCCTTTGCAGTTAACGAAACAACACCCGTCTCGTTTGATACTGAACTCTTATTAAACGTTAATGTCCCTGATGTATTTATAAAACCTGTGGTATAGTCAGAACCATTATAGTTTGCATTTACCGAAAAAGAACCATCACCACCAACAACCTCATAATCAATATCAACGTCACCAACATATTCACCAAAGTCATAACACGCACTATACGGCAATGTCGTAGAGATAGATATTGTCCTTGTGCTACCACACTCAATACAGTCAGTATCTACAGGCAATGCTATTGTGTTAGATGACAATACATACTCATTCATATACGGATCGAATCCACCAAGCTTCTGCGTTTGGAATGAAACGTTGAATAGGTCTCTAAACCAACTACGCATTCCTTGCATTGATATGACAGTCAATTGGTCAGCACCTGTAAGACCACCCTTCAACTGAATAACAGCACCACGCTTTGCATCCGTGAAATACTTATCAGCACCAAACTGAGCAAAACTCTCAGGGTTGTGTGATATACCATACTCTTCAACACGAGCGATCTGCTGACCAACAATTTCAGGCACTGATGTTATAGCACCACCACCTGCTGCGTCAGACAGTACATTCTTGTTCACCTGAACGTAAGATATTTTATCCTCTTGTAGTGTAAGTATGTCTGTCTCTCTAGGGAATAGTTTCATGATAGGACCATACGACATCTCAAGTGGCTTGAAGTTTAACAGCCCTAGGTTGAACTCATTAAGTCTATTTATGTTTGACTCAGGGTTATACACGCCACTGTATGTAAGGTCAGAAAATCTTCTCTCTTCTCCATATACCTCAGAGTCTGTAGTCGTAGCACGATTACCTAACACAAGCTCCTTGCCTGCTATTGAGTCCTCAATCTTGTAACTCTCTACACCATTACCAAAAGCAAAACAGTTAAAGAAGTCTGTCTTAACAATACCCGGAGTGTTTGTCCCAAAGTCTTGGTCTTGTATATTACCCAAGTGCTCACCATCTGCTGTTATACCGAACGACTCTGAAGACTCATACCATAAGTCAGGCTCTGCATCCTGAGGGTCTGACTCAAATACAATTAGGTTGTCAGAACGAAGTACTTCAATTAGAACATTTAGTTTTACTTTTTTTCTCCTATCATTAACACCATAACTACTCCTTACTACGAAATAATTTCTAGTTCCATTACTCCATATAACTGAATCGACCTGTGCATTTGGTGTGGCTGCTATAGGATACGTTCCTGATGGGTCATAGTTTGGACCTGTTGAAGCAGTTCCATCATTATCTGACTGAGCAGATAATGCTACAGCTATATTGTCTCCCTCAAACCAATCCTGAAAATTAGTATAGTCTTGAGATGCTGTAAATGTAGCGTCTACTTTCCAAAAGTTTTTATCAGCAGTTACAGTGTCCTTTCTTTTATTTCTAATTTTTATTCTAATCTTACTTCCTGCAGGTATGTCATAATCTATATATGTGCCGAGGTTAGATGGATCTTCAATGTCTATAGGATAATATATATATCTCCTTCCTGCTCCTTCTGTTGAGTGTGTATTATCGGTTATAAATGAATTTGGAGCAAGTGCAGTGCTGAAGTTATTTGCACGAATCTTCATGTATACACCTGCCGGAACATAATCAATAAAATTACCTTCACTATCTATTGGTTTAGGGTCTAAGAAGTCTCTTGGTTTAGCCTCCTTCTCTAGCACCGTAACCCATGTACACTCATCCTTAGCTCCTTCTGTATCCTTCTTTACAATAAGCTCATCACCAACCTCAATCTTCTGAGAGTTCTGCCCCTCTAATAAGAAGTAGTCAGCCCCTGACGTTGTGTCTCTGAAGAAGAAGTTTGTGTATATTATGTCATAGTCCTTCTTGTCAGGCTTGATACAGAACTTGTATCTTGTCGCCCAATATGGAGCTTTCTGTGTTATTGGTATAGTTACATCAATCGTGTTCTTAAACTCAGACGCACTACAAGGAACGTGTACATTATTCTGTGGACTAACCAATGCAGTTGTGCTTCTGCCATACTCATCCATGTATATGATACCAACCTCATACCCCCTATTGCTATGCAAACTAAATGGTGCACCTACTTTTTGGTACTCTGCAGATGCATCAAGTATCCTGTAGTACTCATAACTTTCGTGAGTAATTGCATCTTCATCATCAACGAATAACATTGCAGGAAGTTGAAATCCAATTGTAACAAAGATTGGATGTGAAATTACTCTAATTGGCTCATCTACCTGAAGAACACCACTCTTATACTTATACAAAGTAGGAGTTCCCGATAGTTGGTTAGGTATAGTACAGTTAAATATGTCTGTGAATGTAGCACCATTACAAGCGTCCTCTACAGGCTCAATATTTCCTACAGTACCAACCTTACTTAAAAAGTCAGGGTCACTTGCTAGTGCATATACACTACTAAAGTCTTGCTGAAGCCTATAAGTGAATGATATGATTTGTTCTGTAGTTGTCTCAGTTGGGTATGGAGTATCACCCGACCATTGTGCATGTTCAAACCTTATGGTTATATTAATCAGTGCACCTGCCACTAGATCCAATCCTGAGAAGTTAACGAATATTCTTGAGTCAATAATCTCTGTGGGTATATTATTGTCAATGTAATAATCTGACTCAGAAATTCCATATGCCAACTCTTCTAAACCTACATCCTCACTAGACAGTGTGGTTATATACTCAAGCTTTACAAACTCGTCATTCAAGTCTACTAACTCATAGTCCTCTAAGTAGTTCCCATAGAACAATCGATTGCCCATAAGCGTCTGAGCCTGTGCAAGCCTAGGCACGTTATCATATAGCCTGAGTATCTCAGAATCAGGAAGTATTGTAAATATCTTACTGTTTGTAAACACATAGGTCTCATCCGAATTATCAGTAAGACCTAGCTTAGACTTGTCAATCTCCTCAATAATCTTTATCACAGACGAGTTCATGTCCTTAAACAATAACTCAACAGACTTAACCAAAGGTCCTCCTGTGTTGTAAACAATCTCGCACTGATTGGTTGTGTTCAACATACCATCATTCAGTGATGTAGCAATGTTATAGTTAAATGTCCCCGGCAAAAATGTCGGCACTGTAAACTGAGACGTAGCCGAGTACTCGCCATCTGCATACTTATATCTGTAAGCAAAACATATGAACCTGTCCTCTAAAAAGTTTTCCTCAGAACTTGTAGTCAATGGAATTATTGTAGGCGAGTTTATAGGTGGCTTCTTTATAACAAGTATAGCCTCGTTTGTGAAACCATCTATCCCCGCAGATGGAAGGTCATACGTTGACTTTACGTTTATCTTCCTTGGTTGGTTGTAGTTGTCTGTGAAGAACAACAAGTCCTCAATCTTATTTACTCCCGTAATTAAATACTTATCGTTGAAGTTCAACGTAGTATTTATACCTCCCCCATCATTGACAGACACAACGTGGTATACTATCACGCCCGTCTGTACATTTAATGAGACAATCAAGTCAAGCTTGTTAGTAGGTGACGCTGTAAAACTAGGGTCATGAACGAACCAATATATTGTCTCATTCGATCCGTCATCAAAAGCACCAATACAACGAGCATCATCACTCAGCTCATTGCCGTCATAAGCTAATGTTGACAGCCTACTGTTACCCTTTGAGTTTTCGATGACCCCAACCTCAGAACCTTCGGTAGACCCCATCCTAATATTAAGTGCGTCAATGTACTCACCGTTTGGTACGATACGTTCATCGAGCGTCTTATTCATACGACCCAAAGTAAAATTTCTTGTAAAGTTTGCCATACTACTTAATCCACTTATCTTGTCCCCTTAGTGTCTGTAATAACCTTCCGGGATGTATATTGCTAATTCTTATCTTTGCGTTTCTTAATAATGCACCCTTCCTTCTCCTAACCCTATCCACAACATACTCCTGTACGTTTAGCTTTGAGCTTAGTATTGCATACTCAATGGCTGCGTATATGTAGTCCTCAAAGAGTTTATTAACTGAAACCCTAGAGTCATCTCCATTCTCCATTCCGTCAGACACATACTCAAGTATAACTAAGTTGTCCTTTATGCTTGAGCTGAAGTTTATAACGCCTGACTTCTTGTCAATAGTAAATGTTGGGTTGGCGTTTGCTGTCTCAGTATTAAGACCAAACCTAGCACCAATCTGAAAGTCAAAATACCAACAGCCATCAACATTGTACCCCGGTAGTCCATTGAACTGTGGGTTGTTTTGGTCTAGGTATACACTCTTCTTAGTGCCTGTAATCCTGTCATAGTCTATGTTTGAAAACTCAGGTCTGAGTATGTTGCCGTCAATATCAAATAGTATATTGCCTGAATTGTCCTGCAGGTAAGCGTTAGCCGTCTGCGTTTGGAAGTTCTCTGTAAGTGGGTATAGTACGCCATCCTTATACATAGAGATACGAACCCAATTCACATAGTCAGCAGGTAGCACATACCTAAGGTTCTCACTCACGTTCAACTCCAATACCTTGATCTCCTTGAACGCATCGTAGTTTAATTCTTGTATCGCACGCTTAGCATGGAACAATACCTTGAACCTCTCCTCGTTGTTGACAAGGTTGTGGTTTCCTGCATACATCAACATAAAGTTGTTGACTATGTCGTACAGTGAGACATACTGATACGAACCCCAATTAGCATCCTGAGGGCTGTTACCATTATTGTCATAATATTGATATTCTGATATATATGCCATTATAATTCTTCTTGGTTATTTTTTTGTTCTTCTGTCTGTCCAAAGTTGTATACGTCAGCCTCTCTTATTGAAACGCCTGCATACTGAAGTATCTTAACAACCAAGTCAGCCTCAGCATCCAACGGTAACTCAAAGTCTTGGTAGTCAGCATTAGACGCATCAAACGAAGGCTCTCCATTAATCAAAGATACATACGTCCAATTAGGATCTTTCGGGTATCTTATGTACTGAGATACCACCCTCCCTACAAGATTTATTGTGTCAGGGTATACATCAATAGCTGCACCCTCAAGTGTGTACGCAGGGAATAATATACTTGGGCTTATCAACATAGAATTGTTAAGCATAGTAATCTTGCTGTGAGTAACCTTCTCAGCCTCGTTGAACCTAGTACCCTTCTTATATATAGTATACGGTCTAAAGGACGAGTCAAAGAAACTGCCCGTAACTAAAAGGATTGTGTCAGACAACACGCTTACTACTTTAACATACTGAACGCCTCCATTCTGAACGGCAACAATGTCGCCCGGACTAACTGACGCTGTGAACGTAGCATTAGAGTCAATCACCTCATTGCCACCAACAACAGAACCTGTTGTAGTACCTGCAACTAAATAGTCTGCATACACCAACACTTTGTTGAGCATGTAGTAGTCGTCACCCGTAGTCGTCTCTGATGGCGTAAAGTATTTATTTAAAACCTGATTAACTAACCCCTTTGTCTCTGAGAATACATCTATAGCCTCCTCTACTGTTTTAGTAATGTCAGCATACCCTGTGCCTGATGACCTTGCATTCTCCTTGTTTATCTGATAGTTGTATGAATAGAAGTAACTCTCAAACAAGTCTAACTGTGCCTGCTTTGCAAACAAGTTGAAGTCAGATGGAGATAGATACCCGTAATTATTCTTATTAAGAACAGAGAGAACTGTATTTCTAACTGTGTTTATCATCCTAAATCTTTTTACAAAGATAAGGAAAAAAAAATAGGTGTCTATTTTTAGACACCTATCCAATATTAATATATAATAACCCTTAACCCTCCAAGATACTCTCAAGCATTTTGAGTGACTCAATGCCATCATCGCTTGTCAAGAATGAACCAACAATGTAGTACGGGTCTTCACCGTAAGGCACTGTAACCATCCTCTTCTTATTTGAGCTTGTGTTAAACCACACCTCCTTCTTATTCTTTCTAAACGTCAACAGGTTGTTGTCGAAGAATAAATGAATCTTAGCCTGTAGCTTCAACATAGGATCTCCCAATACATTAAGAAACTCCTTCGGCTCTTTCCTTGCGAATACTAAAATGTCTCGCTTCAACTCAGCAGTTGATACCTTTGAGATGTCAGTGCCAAACAAAACTCGTGACACACTCTCAATCATATCAATGTCTAAATTACGAGCGGCAATCAACGCATCAACCTCTTCGTTCAAGTTCTCAATATCCTTAGAAGCATCCTTCTCCTTGTCAACCTCTACGAACTTTCTTCCATTAAAAGGGTGGTAGTGTAAGAACTCTTGTAGTACAGGGTTAGTTCTGTCAACCCTAAGCATACCATCGATAAATATAACAGGCTCTAAAATTGCATTGCCGTCCTGCTCATCCTCAAATGGACTCTTTTGATTTCGTGCATAGCGTAAAGCACGGTTCATGTTTTTATCCTCATCGAAGTACATCAATGGGAATCTTCTTGTATTTCTTGTTGGCAGCGTGTATGATAAAGGTGCTGCATTCCTTGTTAACTTGTAGACCTTGTCTACGTTTTTTGTTACTGTTTTCATTTTATTAAATATTATTTGAATTAAAAAAAAGGAGGGCATCAAAGACACCCTCCATTGTTATAGTCCTACTTACTCAGAGAATAAGAAGAAGTTGTTAGCACCTAAAGTACAAACAGCTCTTTCAGAAAGGAAGTGTACTTCCATTGCATCAAGGTCGCTGTTCATAGCTCCACCTGCAGAACCTGTAATCCAAGTCTTGTAACGTCTGTCCTCAGTCTCAGAAGCTCGGTAACGAACGTGTAAGAATGGACGCTTAGCGTTCTTTCCTAAAATTTGGTCATACACAGATGTTGAACCTGCAGGAACTAATAGACCGTTAACTTTACCTGAACCTGTAACGCCTGACATTCCACCACGCATAGTTGGATCGTTCAAGTATTTCCAATCAGACTTGTAGAAGTCATACCCTCTACGGAATCCTGTGAATCCTAAGTTCAATGCCATAGTTTCATCGTTGTCGAACAATCCGTAAGATGTTCCACCTCCACCGTAAGAGTTTTGACTAGCTAACATGTCGTCAATACCGAAAGAAAATTCACGGTTAACAAACAACACGTTCTCCTCAATAGCACCCTGTGCATCTAGTCGAGATACGATAGTATCGAACTCAGCAAGAGTGTCAGGGAATCCACCGCCCCATACGTTTCCTCGGTTTTCTACAACGTAGAATACACCTTCAGAACCTTTAGCGATTCCTGCTGCAGCATTCGCAGCGTTATCCATAGGTACTGCTTCAATCATTGCAGTCTCTAAGTAGTCATCGAAACGTAGACGAGTCTCATGCTCAGACTTCAAATACCAAAGGTATCCGCTTGCACCGTTCTCAGTGGTTACCTCAACCCATCCGATTTGAGCCATGTCAGAACCTGACACTGCATACTTATCTTTGATGATAATTGGAGAGTTTTGGAAGATTTCATCGTCAGCCTCTAAAGACCCTTGCATTCCTGTAGTTCCCTTCTTGAACTCAGAACCGTAGATGAATACGCTTAATGTCTGACCCAAAGCAGGAACTTGTCCACCTAATTCGTAGTAAGCCACATCAAATGTACCTGCAGCAGTATCAACCGCTGTAACGATACCCTTGTTTGAACCTGTACCCGCATTGTCAGAGATCATAACGGTCTGACCTATACGCACTGCAATAGAACCATCACCCGGTACTAATGTGTCACTTACTGTAATTGTAGCTGTATCAGAACCTGCAGCAGCAGCAGACGTACAATCAACATACTTAGTATGTAATCGTCCTTGCTCTGCCCACTTAATAAGGTCTGAGTTTGACGGCATTTCTGCTCCTACCATTCTTAGGAATGATGAAACTGTACGATTGCCGTATCTTTCAAATTCTTTCTCATATGTATCAGGAAGATACTGATTCAAGAAATCGAAATTCGTAATATAATTGCTCGCTAATGGTACTTGCTCTGCACTTGGCTGTAAAGCAAATCCCGGAGTTGCACTAACTGATCCTGCCATTTTTTCTAGTTTTTAGTTTTTTAATTGTTTAGTTTCTACTTTTTATTTTCAAGCCTCTACCCGTTGAAGGATTTACGGCTCTGATTTTGACTCCTCCATTGTTTGTAACCTCAGGCGTGTTGCGTGTTGTCATGTTTATGTTTTTTGTTTTACGCATCACATCCTCAGTCGCATACGCCTTGCCCTGCTCATAAAAGAACTTGGCGAATTTCTCAGGATTCATCGCTACGGCTAATGACTTATGGTATCCAACTGCATCCTTTAAAAGCCCATCGTCATCCAAAAACTTCTGAATAAAAGTTGATGGATTCTTTTGAGCATTCAACAATTCCTTTGAATCCCCCGGAGAGTAGATGACCTTGTTGTCTCCATCAACAGAGAACTCAAAACCTTTGAACTCTCCTCCGAATACCTCGTCAGTCTTCTGCATAAACCATTCAGATTTACGCTTGGCTTCCTCTTCGTAAGTTGTCGCCTGTTGAACATATTGCTTATAGTCTTCCAATGCCTTCTTGTCTTCCTTAGAAATAGAACTCCCGCTTGACTCAAGAGGAACTCTGTACTTTTCTTTCTCAGCCTCAAAGTATTGTTTGGCTTTAGCAATTGCCTTTTTCTTTTTTAACTTAATCTTCTTTACTGATGACTCATCGTCAAAGTCTTCATCATATGAATACTCCTCCATGAGTGCCTCGATGTCTTCCTCATCAAGACCTTCCTCAGTAGCAGTTAAGTAATCTTTAAGGAGTTTGTCGGGGTCGATATTGTCAATGTCTCTATTCAACTTAGAGAAGTCTTCAAAACCTCTACCCGTCTCCTTCTTATATTTCAAATAAGCAGCCACATCCTCAGGGAGTTCTTCAGCCTCTTCTCTTTGCTGAAACAAATCCTCAACAGATGTAACATCCTTATTGTACCTATTCTTAATAAATGAAAGAACGTCTTCTTCTTTTAATTCTGCGGTAACTTCAGCTTCAACGTTTGTTTCAACTTGTTCACCAACTTCCTCATTAGTATGCTCAGTAGTATTAGTGTCATTGTTTTGCTCTTCATGCGATTTTAATAATTCACTTTCTATCTCCTGAACAGACTTCTGCTCTATGCCGTCAATGGCTTTTACTTTAAATTCCATATAATTAAATTTTTTACAAAGTTAATAGTTTTTTATTTTATATTTTTTATACTACCGAGGAGAGAACTCAGCTAGGTCAAACCCATCCAAACTGTCCTCATTAGACTCAAAGTTTAGTGGAGGTAAGTTATTCTTACGTTGGTTGATCAGCTTACTCTGCTCTGTGTTCTGCTGACTGATACGCTTAGACTTAGCGTCCTCCTTCATCTTCTCTCTCTCAGTCAAGCTTGCAACCTCCATGCCTCTCAACTGAAGGTTCATCTGAAACTCTCGCTCCATCAGCATCAACTTCAACTGAGCCTCCTGCTCTCGTAGTTGCATTCTAGTTTGCAACTCAGTCTGTGAAGCCTGCAACTGAGCCTGTGCTTCCATCTGAATCTTCTGCATTGAAGCCTGTGCTGCCATCTGCTGAGACTGCAGCTGTTGCTGTGCCTGAATAGCCTGCTGTTGCATAGCCATCTTCTGCTCACGCTCTTGCTTCATCTTACGCTTAACCTTCAGCAACTGATTGGCTAGCTTCAGATTCTTAACCTCCCTGATGTCTATCGCATCCTCTAGGTTTATGTCACCCTTAGATAAAGCCATCTGAACATTCTGCTCAAGTAGTGCCTTCTGCTCTTCGTCAGGTGCTATCTCAATGAATATACCAAAGTCATATAGGTATAAGTCTTTTATGTCGTCAAGGATAGACACGTTGTACTTGCCTATCTTGTTTATAAAGTCATCCTTGAAGTCAGAATACTCTAGTATATCACTTATTCTGTATGTCAACGCCTCTGATAACGACCTGTATATATATAGACTTCCGTCAAGTATATGTCTAGTTGCAGTGTTTGAATTAAGTGCAGCCAACTTCTGTAACCCAACCAAAGAGTCAGGGTCAGGCATGCTACCGTCTCTCGCTTCATTTAAGCCTGTTACAGTGCGTAACATATTCATGTAATGGTTATAGTTGCCTATAAGCATTTGAGCCTTAGAAGAGCCTGAATTTGATGTTAGCTGTTGGATAGGAACTCGTGCGTTGTTGAACTCACCATCCTGTGTGTATGAACGACCAATGACACTACCCGTTTGGAAGTATAACCTTAATGCATCCTCAGGGTTATATGCAGGCCCTGTGCCAAGGTCAACCTCGTTCAACCCGTCTGCATCAATAAATACACCGTCAGGTACAACCTTAGATATAACCTGCTGTAACTTTAAGTGTGTAATCTGTATCAAATCTACGAACGGAATCATGCGTCTAACCAAAGACTCAATAACGCCCTTATACATCCGAGGTGCAACGGCTACATAGTTTGGTAACGCATGCTGACTAGTTGACTTAGGTCTAACCATATTCTCAGCAAGCTCCCACTTCAGTAAGTAGTTTGTTCCCATGACCATTACTCCGTCATACCAAACATCAATAGTCTTCTCAATCTTCTCGAAGTTCGCCTCGTCCATCATCTCCTGTGGTGGATTGAATTGGTCATCCTTCTCAATAACCTTAACCGCACCCGTATCATCGTTCTTCTTCTTCTTATACACCATCTTCTTGGTGGTCTTATAGTTGAAGTACATCAACGTAACAGTGTCTCTGTAGAATATATCATTGTCATAATACTGAGCAGTATTGTAATAGTCATACCAACTCTGCCCACTCTTAGATATTTCTTCTAAGTCTTCCTTGGTTAACGTAGGGTCTATCTTTATTAACTCAGTTATTGGAACTGTTTTAATCTCACCCCAATAAAAGCAATCCTTAAAGTGAGGATCTTCGGTGTAACTATACACCACATTTGCAGGGTCTACATACTTTATCTCAACACCCGAACCCGGAAGGAACTCATGCTTTGCTGTTGCTATACCTAAAACAGTAAGATCATAGTCAAGCCTTTTCCTGAGGTCAATATACTTGTTCTCTTCTAGCATTGTGTTTATGGCCTGCTCCTCAGCTATCTCAATAGCCGGCTTGTAATTAAGTTGCATGTACAACGCCAACTCCTCATCCGTAGATGGAAGCTCCTCAGGGTCTACAGTAAACGGATTGACACCCGCCTTCTCTTGTATAATATCCAAGATAGGTTTGGCTGCCATCTGCCCCTGTATCATCGTCTGATACCTGCTCCTTTTTGATTGGGATATTGCATCCTGTGCATAGGCATTAACCTTGAACAGCCTGTCAGACATTCCGTTAACAACAATGTCTACAAACTTTGGCATGATAGGCACAGGTGTCCAATCTAAGTTAAGGTAAGATAGGTCTCCATTAATAGCCAACTCATTCTTATACTTGCCAACAGGTTGCTCACCCCTTGCATATAGTCTTAGTCTGTGAAAGTTTCTCCATTGGTCATAAAACCTACATTGGTTTCCATCCTTCTTAAACCACTCGTATTGAATAGCCTGACCAATTTGTAACCCAAAAGAATCTGAACTCTTCTCAGCATCAGAAACAAATTGGCTTGGAAATCCTGTAGCGGAAATGTTTATCTTGACATCCTTCATGTAATAATTTGACTTATTGTTCCCTTGTTATTATATCTTGCAAAGTTAATGTTTATTTTTGACTCTTTTTTTTCAGGCTGATATAGGTGTTTCTGACACGCCATAATCGCTAACCCTGAACTTATTGACGCATCAAACTTAGTCCTGTTGGTAATATCAAACTTTGCCCAATCCTCAAGCGTCCTTGTGAATATCATAGACCCATACTCATCAGATGGTCTATATGAACCCTCCATGTCAATGCCAACATACTTCTCAATGTAGGACTCTATAGCTGCTGCGTGAGCCTGCTTTACATCCTCGCTAGTGTTAGGTATACCCCCAAGCTCTCTCTCTGTCTTAGAGAGCTTCGTATAGTGCTTATCGGGTCTGTTCAAGCAGTACCCCCTGTACCCCCTGTTCTTGAAGTGGTATAATAGCCTTGGCTTGTTGTTCTCTATAAGTATAGGCATACCATAGAATACACAAGCCATCAACACATCCTCGTAAAATATCTCAGCAGTCTGAGGTCTAGCTATGTACTCCAAGAAGAACTCATTGCTAGGTGCGTCATCCATGTTGAACTTTGTGAGACCATGGAGTGCACCGTTCGATCCACCGCCACCAACTACTCCTGATATGTCATACGAGTCACAGCCAAATGCACCTAGGTGCTCATTTGGTGGATACATGACACCGTTCCTCTTTATAGGAGTGGTGTGTATCTTTGAGCTTGGTGTCCAACTCACATAGAACCTTCCACTCTTGTTCGGTGAGAATATAACCTTCGTGTCCTTTATACCGTCCTTCCAACTAAATGATCCACGAGTAACGTAGTGCTCCATAATAATAGAGTCGTTGTAGTCTATCTGCTGATATATCTTTGTCAGGTTAAATATAGACTGCTTGCTCTCATCCCTGAATGCATGTGACTCAGTCCTTGGAAACTGACGATAAAACTCGTTTAATCCGTCAGCGTCATTCTTTAAAGAGTCAACCTCAGCCTCCCAATAGTCTATAGCACCGTATGATATTAATTCATTGTCTATACCCAACACAGGCTTCTCAGGAGTTCTGAACACAGGCATACCATACCTGTCAATGAATCCCTCCATGTTCCACTCCATTGGTATAAACAAACTATACATCCCACTCTTGGTCTGTCCATTAGCACTACGCTTCTCAACGTTTGAGTCCTCATAAAGCTTCTTGAAATTGTCACCACCCTTAGCCAATGCATTAGACGTAGACCCCATCATACACTTGCCAATAATCTTACTACCTAGTCTTAGACATGTCTTAGTCACTCGCCAATTGTTTAGGATGTTGTTCGGCTTTATCCACTTACCACTCTCGTCATGCACTAACAACAATAACTTCTCACCATCGTAGCTGTTATCGTCTGTGTTCTTCCAATCTATTGTGGTGTCCAACCCTTCAATTGCATCATCCTCCGAGTCAAACATATTCTTCTTAGTAATCTTTGACGCAGGTACACGATACGCCAACTCAGTCTTAGGCTTATCCATACCGTCCATAATAGGCTTGAAGAAGAATGGTAGCCTGCTGTTTATCGGAACAACCTTGTCCGTAAACATCTTCTTGGCATCACTACCCGTCTTTGATAGTATCCCAACTCGTGCATCCTTGGCAAGTGTTGCCGTATGGATACACTCAGACGATGACATAAACGAGAATCCTGAACGTCTTATCTTCAAGTACACTATACCAAAGCTTCTCTTGTCAGCCTTACACGCCTCCCAAAATATATGTAGTATCCTATTAGCCTCCCGGTAGTCAGGGTATCCTACGTCAATAGATGCCCACTGCAGGTACATATAGTGTGAGCCTGTGATGTATGTAGGCTTGCCGTTATTCATGAACCAATAACCAAACTCCCTGTGGTCAAACTCGTTCTCAATGAAGTCAACCCAACGAGACTTAAACTCCTTGGTCATCTCATTCCATTGAAAAATTGATTGTATCTTTGCAAGTTCCTTTGGTAACTCCTTACGTTCCCAATACTGCTTTTCTTTTTTGTCGTGCCTCTTGAAACAATTCTTCGGTGCTAGTGGTAATCCTATCTTTAGGTTCTGAATCTCAACAACCTCACCTAGAGTGCCATCCTTTGATATTACAACAAGGTCATACGTTTGGTCATAGCCATACGCCCAACTCTTCGCCTTGTTCTTATTGGACAGTACGCTCTTCGGTATGTAGTCTTCAACAACCCTGTATATGCTATTTAGATCTTCTTTCTGCAAAACCTTGTCTTGTGTCTACCTTACTTGAACCGCTATCTAATGACTCAATAGCCTCCCTCTCAGCCTCTATCCTGTTTAATATCTCAAAGGCATCAAAGATTGCAAGCTTCTTTGTGGCGGCAGCATTCTTCAACCTATCTGCCGACAGCTCATCCTCAGGGTCGTGCTTGATAATATCCTCCTTTGCAACCTTTATCAGTTGCTCTACAGCCCTGTGACCCGCCTCAATAATCTTTAACTTGGTATCCTTTGAACTCATCATAATAGTATTGTTATATGGCTGTCAAACATTCTATACATCCGCTCCCCATCAACATAAAACTCATACTCAGTCTCAGGCTTGAATGCAACCTTACTACCCTCAGTAACCCCCATTGAAAGCAGGTACTCATTCGGGTATCGCATTATGCCAACTAACGGTTCTTCCTTTGTGTTCTTGTATATGTACGACTCCTCTACAGGTACAGGCTCTACAAAGCAATACCTGTCATATGCATGCCAACCATCCTCATTCTTGTACATAAAGAATTGGTCAGGCTCTATGAAGAACAAGTCATCCTTAAAGAAACTCCTTCCACTCCTACGCCTACCCTTCATGTCATTGTAAAACTTAAATACGTTGTGGTGTACAAGTAACGTATCGCCAACCTTTATAGGTCCTGTGTAACCCAATGGTAACTCCTGAACAATAGCCTCACGATTAGAAAAACGAAAGTCTTCCTCCGATGTGCTAGTTATTACCTCAACCCCACCAATCTCCTTGGTGTTATTGTAACGCCTATCGTCCTTCGGTTTTGCTATGAAGAAAAATGGAGACCGCATTAGAAGTTTATGTTATACTCAATAGATATAGGCATCGATGAAGTGAACTCCTTCCAAAGTAATACCTCCTCATTCTCGCCCTCTATCCATATCTTAATAGAGTCACTCTTTTGGTCCATCATTATCAAGTGGATAGTATGAGTGCCGTTTAATATCTCCTGCCCTACGATGTAGTGCATAGCACCCGACTTGTAGTCAGGTCCTATACTTATCTTCCTAATATCCATAATGCTACGATTCACCGGACTTGTCAGTCACCTCACCCGTTTGGATGTTGATGACAGCATCTGATCCGTACTTGTCAATTAATAATCTCTCCTCCTCAGCATACTGAACCTTTAACTCATCAATTTTTGATAGTAGGTTATGCTGTGTGATCATCGTGTCTCCTAATTGAATCTTTAGCTGATTGAAGTCGCTCATCAACTTGTGAATCTTTTCCAATTCACCTTTACTTAATTTTGCCATTTTATTTGATTTTTGGCAAATATAAGCAATTATTCTTTATTATCCCGCTTTTTGCGTCTATCACGACCGAATGTGAAGGAATCCATCATCTTCTCACCCGTTCTTCCTATAACGTATCCACCTATACCTAACTGTAACAAATTCCAAAACTCATTCTCTAACGGTGGTATAGTAAGTCCAAACAGTGGGGCTAAGAACTTAACATATATAACAATGAATCCAAAGGCTAACATGAGGATAGGTCTCCAACTTCTCTGAAGGAAGTTACCCTTAGCTTCCTCAACAATGATGTCTGTCTGCATCTTCTGCAGCTCTAACTCTTTCTGTATGAATATCTGCTTCAGTGCAATCTCAGCCTGCATCTTCTCCTCCTTGGATGTGATAAGCCCATCAAGACCTCCAAGGACATCCTTAACCATTGTGCCACTAAACCATTCTATTACCTTATTCATACTCTTTCTTTGCGTCAAAACTCGGACACGCCTTTGTAGAAAAGTCTCTGTGTCCGTATACTGTAGCGTTAGGATACATCGACTTTAAAACCGTGATAAGGTTTAGTAGACTTAACTTCTGACTGTCTGTCCGGGTATCCTTAGGAGTTGTCCCATCAGACTCTACCCCACCAACGTAACATATCCCTATGCTGTCAGCGTTGTGTCCCTTCGTGTGTGCACCTACCTTTGCTATATCCCTGCCAACAACAAGTTTACCATCCAACTCAACCACATAATGATATCCAATGTCAGACCAACCACGATCATTAACATGCCAACCACGGATAGTATCAGTACTTACATCCTGACCCTCTCGTGTTGCACTGCAGTGGACTACTATTTTATTTATTGTCCTCACGGTTATTTATGATAATCTTTTGAATTGTATATATTATTGTACTAGAAAGTAACAATATCTTTAACAACATCTCAACCTCTGTAAATGAGATCGCCAATACTCCTGAATTTATGCACCATATTTTTACGTCTTCCAATCTCATCTCTTTAATACAACTAGGCTAAAAATAATGCAATCATACCTGATGCTGTAGTGTCCGTAGCATAAATTTTAAGGAATGATATTGGTAGTATTGTGTTCGCAGGTACGCTTGGGATTAATACCTCAAGACCTTGCTTTGTTAACCCATTAATATCTCCACCTGTTCCTGTCCATATGGCATCAGCACCTGAAATAACAGAGTTGTTTGCTACGCCATAAAACTGATCAACTACAGTAAAAATGTCTTCATCTAAAGTCAACTCATTCTCAGCTACAGCAGTAACGTTTGATGCAGCACCTGCCGAAAGGTTGTATACAGTAGCACCAACCTGAATGCCTAGCTTCACAAAGTTTACCGTGTTGTCAATTAATTTATTTGCAGCAACCGTTGCTCCGTCTGAGTCGCCTGTACCTAAAATATTTTTAGGGTCAGGTATTGTCGCACTATCCGATGGGATTAAGTTGAATGCATTTTGGTAATGTCCTATGTTATATCCTGTTGGTATTGTTGGTGTTGCCATGTCTATTTATTTTTTTTACTTAGTTTTATTGCTGCTGTAATACCTCCAAGGATAGGGAATGTACCTGCTATATTTGCAACAACTTTTTTTGTTTTAGTTGGTTCTTTCTTTTTCTTTGGTCCACATATTCCATATGATGTACTCTTTGTGTGGCATTTGCCTCCACCCATTTTTCCCTTTTTACCTCCGCCCGGTCCAAATGTTGATGGGGCTAATGGTGTTTTTAAATCTCTCATAACTATTGTTTATATGGTATAATCCTGTTTAATGTATCTCTCCTCTTGTTGCATCCGCAGTCCTTGCCTGTCTTCTTTGATATGGTATCTACCACAGACTTAATGCCTGTCAGCCTTGTTACCTTGGCTACAGTGTCACCGAATCCCTTTGACTTCTCACTTAGCTGCATCTCTTATTTTTACAGTCACACAATAATCTCTGTGGGCAGTCATTAACCTTGAACATCAGCTTACATACGCCACCGTTCCACTTACACTTCAGCCTGTTACCCAAGCCCTGTAGCCATGTCCCTAATCGTATCAATAACTTTCCCATTATTTTTTAACACCTTTTACTAAGCTCATTACACCTGTTGCTAATCCAAGTCCTGTTGAAACACCTGACACCATTTTTTGTACTCCGCCACCTTTCGTTGCTCCACTTTTCTTTTTTCCTTCAGATATGTTTTTAGTCTTAATATCTCCTTTGGCTTCTATTGTTTTTATT
>Ga0099846_1000337_pt1 | contig 19466 bp, 29 predicted proteins | sample CB_VirMetaG_FD_78180 | JGI IMG/M metagenome (GOLD analysis project Ga0099846, IMG submission 78180) | Freshwater to marine saline gradient viral communities from Chesapeake Bay - CB_1504_1 Viral MetaG | ecosystem: Environmental > Aquatic > Marine > Coastal | place: USA: Chesapeake Bay... | reverse complement strand
TCATCTTTTTCTAAGAAGCTATTAACAATTCCTAATGAAAAGAATGTTTTTCCTGTAGCTGGTTCTCCTGCTAAAGCTGTAATTTTATTACTAGCAATACCGCCATACATACTGCCTGAACATAATGCATTCAATGCATATGAGCCAGTATCAATCCATCCTACTACTTCAGAACTATTACCACCATCAGATAATAAAACAGTGTTATCATTATTTAATTCTTTAACTAAAGTTTTATAAAAATCGCTCATTTATTCTCCTTATACTTTTAACCAATCTCTATTTTTTTCTGGATATTTTTTTGTTATTTCATTTAGATTTAAGATTTCAAAGGTAAATTCATTTTCTACATATCGTTCTTGAACATCGTGCCAATTTTCCCAATACCAATCATGATGAATTCTGACTACTTTATTTAAAGGGCGTGCAATAAAATCATAATATTCATGCCCACAATTATCTGAATCATAAATCCATTCTTCTTCTTTGATTTTTTTCATAAAGAAATCAACAATTTCAAATACAGTTGTTTCTTTCCATTTGCCTGGATATGGTTGTCTGAAATCATAATATTCAATTTTCATTGAAGAAACTCCCATCTAATATTGCATTGACATTATCAATTTGTTTTTGAATAATAGGTCCTCGATTGGGCCAATCAATATATCGTTGATTCTGTGTTCTATGTAAGCTATTCAATAATGGTAAAACAATATCTGCCAATGCTTTAACTTTCTTATTAGCTAAAACATCTGCATATTGTTTACGTTCTTCCACTACATTCTCATTATCATAAATCAATGATAAGAGTTTGTCAACCTTTTTTTCTAGATTTTTAAGACTATCTAGTTTCTTTTCAATACGAGTTTCTAAAGCCGACAAGTCTTCCTTCTCAGCTACGATAGGTTTCTTAATAGAAGAATCTTCGTCTATTACTCGTTTACGATAAGTCTCTTCATCGACGGCACTAAAGCCGAAATCACTTACCCAGTCAGTCATTCGAAAAAACCCTCCAATGTATTTTGATTTATAAAGTTATATGTTGGATCGACCCATTGAATTCTACCATCACAATTTTCATGCCATACAAACCATGAAAATGCTAACATTCCACCTATCTGTTTTTTGAAATTAGGATCATCAAATTTTTCTTCATCAAAATTAATACGCGAGGAGAAAACTAAAACATCGGGTCTAGTCTTACTTAATAATGAATATCTTTTAGAACTTTCTAGAAAAAACAATCGTTGTAGGATTGCTAGAAATTTCACTTCTTTCATTGATCGTTCTATTAATAATTCTGCAAAATTATTAGCATATGGTGGATTAGTTATTATTCCATTACAATTATCTGGAATATTTGTTTCAAAATAATCTTTACCAAACTCTATATCATTAACTAATGGATTAGAATATTCAAATAATTCTGTTGAAATTACCTCATAATGATGTTGTTTTAAAATAGATGAAATCCAACCTCTACCAGCACATGGTTCCCATATCCTCTTAGGAATTATATCTTTGAAATAATATAAAAGGGCTTCAGTAGCAATAGGAGGAGTAGGATAATAGTCATTTTCTTTTCTTTTTTCATCATTAGGATTTATTAAAAATGGATTTATTTTATTAACCAAAGAAATTCTCCAATGTATTTTGTTCTTCAATTGTCCATCCCATTGCATTAATTACTGGCAATATAGGATCAATGAACGCTTTTTGAAATTGTGTTTCAAAATCAATGTATTTTTGTAATCCCGTTTCTTTAGGAAATACTGTTGCAAAGCCAAATACATTTTCCTGTATCGGATTAGGAACTATCATATACATGAATTTCATTTTCTCACCATCCTTAATCTCTTCATATACTAACTTATTATTCTTAATCAACTCATTATATAATAATGCAGCTCTTACATGAATAGGTGTTCCCTTTGTATATGATCCACCACTTGAACGATATTTTGACAAATCACTAACACCTCGAGGAAATGCCACATCCTCAGGTGCTAACTCATTGAATTTATTTCTATATTCAAGTATTTGTTTTTGAATAGTTTTTTGGTCAGATTTCATCATAAGCTTAAATAGTTCTTCAATCCATTTGCGGCAGATTGCAGGAGTTGAGGAACGGACGGCTTCAATTCCGACAATTTTGAGTACAGGTTCTTTATATCGAACTCCTTCACTATCTAGAACGTGGGCAATATATCGTTTTTTGGCTGTCCAAACGGCTTTATCGGCAATGATTTCTCGTTTCATGACCATTTTGTTCTTATTTGCATTCATTGTATATTGCAATTGAATGAATGCTTTTTCAAGTTCATTTTCAATTCTTTCTGTAACCTTATCACAGAAATCAACAATCTTCTGTGTTTCTGCACCATCAGGAAATACAGCTTGAACTAATTTATCTAAGGTAAAGTAAACAGAATCAGTATCACATGCAATAACATAATCAATATCATTAGTCTTCAAGACTTTATTTAGATATTTGTTAATAGTATATGCTGCCCACTGAGTAGTTAACTGACCTGTCACAGTGATAGCTTCTGCCACATCAGCATTAAAGAAACGAAAATACTTATTTGCCATGGCACCATATAAACTATTCAAAAGAATCTTAATTGCCATCTGCATTGTATTAAAGATTGAAATTTCTTTGTCAATAAGATCACTCTTATTCAATTCTTTTTCTTTCTTTTTTTCAATCATTTGATTTTTAATGATTACACGTTCATCATATAGACTTTCAACAATTTCTGGAATAATTCCTTGAATGTCTTTTCTAAAACATTGACCAGTTGCTGTCATAATATGATCAGAATTATGCAACAATGCATTATTATTCATTAATACTTCTAATACATCACTAACAGTATGATGGTATAATTTAGGAATAGTAGTTTCTGGGCTCATATTATATTGAATGATAAGATTTGGATATAGAGAATTCAAATCAACAGATACAACCCATTTATGTAATCCTAATTGTGGGTCCTTTACATATCCACCCTCAATACTACGATATGATTTATTAAGAGAAAATGGAATTACCACTCCTCTTTTCAAAAACTCATTATACAAATAGGCATCCCAAATACCTACTGTACCTAGTGTTTCTTTTAATGTACATTTTGCCTTATAAGCTAGTGTATATACTAATTGTAATAATCCTAATTTTTCATCAAGCCTTTCAACTAGTGTAACGTCATGAATGTTATATTCAATATACTTTTGATAATTACTTAAATATAATGTATGAAGATTGCCATATTCACTATAATCAAGTTTATTTTCTTTTAATACTACATGTGCAATATTGTCTAATTTATAAGAATCTTGCTGTCCTAAAGTATTCAATGTGAACTTTTTGAATAGATCAATATAATCAAGTTGTGTAATTCCGACAATATTATATCGATGTTTAATCTTTCCAGTATTCATTTCAAAATGATCATCATAAACCTTTTTCCATGGTGACAGACGATTAGTTGCTTCTTCTCCTAGAACTTTTCTCATTCTATTCACTAGATATGGAATATCGAATAGTTCGGAATACCAACCAGAGACAATATCTGGATAGTGATCTGTCCAATATTCTAAGAAATCTGCTAATAAATCAAATTCGTTCTTACAAAGGCGATAAAGAACTGGTTTATCAATTTTTGACACATCGACTGGATGTAATCCCCAGGTGTGATATTGATTCTTATTACTATCTTTAATTGTGATAGCATTGATTTCATAGTTTGCTTCATTTGGTTCTGGGAATCCATCTGGTGAACCAACTTCCATATCAACAAATCGAACACAGATTCGTTTTGGATCAAACTTAATCTTATGTGAAAACTCTTGACTAATGAATTGATGGACATAATTGGTAGTTCCATAAACTTGAAAATTAGAGACGTCTTTATAGCGATCAATGAAATCTTTAGCAACACTCATTGATTCTTGTGGAACACTACCTGCTAAACGACCATCCATAGTTTTCATATCACCTTTTGATGATGGTATCCAGAATACTGGTTGAAATTTAACTTTATCTTGAATTGGCTTATTGTCTTTATAACCACGATAAAGAATATAAGAACCAACACGATCAATATTTGTATAAAATTTCAATATATGTCTCCTTTGTTTAAACAAAAATAGAGGAGTATTTCTACTCCTCTATTCTAGCATGATTATCTAATCTGTCAATGAGATTTTGTTAGATACTCATTAATCTTTTTTCCAAAAACTAAAGTGACTCCCAATAATGTAATTAGAGTCATATAGCCTATGAAAAATATTGTCCCTGGTTCCATTGATTATTTCCTTTAATTTAAATATAGATGTAAAAGAGGTAGAGAACGTCTGTTATTAAGATATTCCATACGTCTTTTTAAATCGGCATGATCAATTGACTGAGAAAGATATCGTGATTCCCAAGACTGAAATAGAGTTTTAAACCAATCCGATATCATTATTCTGCTTCCTTCACTTCAATCTTTTTTGGCTTTTTTGATTCAGGAATGATGTTTTCTAGAAACACTTTTAGCATTCCATTAACCAATGTTGCATCTTTAACTTCTACGGTTTCAGCAACATTGAAGGTGCGAGTGAAGGCACGATTAGAAATGCCTTTGTAAAGGTAACTATCGTTATCATCATTGATTCTACCAGTAATTCGTAATACATCACCGTCTAATTCAATTTCGATATCAGACTTTGAAAAACCAGCAACAGCTAATTCGACCATATACTTGTTATCATCCACTTTACGGATGTTATATGGTGGAAAGCCAGTTGGCATAGCTTTAGTGAATGTATCGAGTTGATTGAATAGACGATCAAATCCAACGAAAAATGGAGCGACGTTCTTTGGTAGTGTCATATATATACCTCCTATAAGTAGCAAGGTTGATTGTATACTCCCTTAATAGGCGAGTATCATTCCCACTATGGGAATTCATTGTTATTTAGTCGTTACAGACCACATAATTGTTTTGGATACGGCAATTGAATCGTGACTGTGGTGCACCATTGCCATTGGGCATTACGTACGTATTACCTCCACCTTGACTATTACCCATACTATCAATTCGATGACCATTACGATCAATTCGACGACCATTACGATCAATCATGATCTGATTGTTATCAATACGGTCAGAATTTGTATATGGTAGTGTTAGTGAGTTGCCTAGAAAACCACCCACTAGAGCGCCACCAAGAGCGCCACCAGCGGTTGCAATAGTCTTGCCTAGACCATTACCAATCATTGAGCCTCCATAAGCACCAGCAGCTCCGCCAGCTAGCCCGCCAGCTAGAGTGCCCGCAGTCTGATTACAACCAGATAGTGAAAGGGCTAATACACCTGCAATCATTACATTACGAATATTCATTTTCAATTCTCCTTTTTTTAAATCACAAGTTACTATGATTAATATAATATCATGATGCATTTTTGTCAACCAAAAAAATGCGTGGGATGAAAAAAAGTTGGGAGCCGTTAGGCCCCCTTCTTTCCAATGGTATACTTTGACACTAGTTGCCATTTATCTTTTTCTTTCAATGGTAGAATCTTAATTTTACTCATATCGGCGACGGCTTGAGCAGATTTTGATCCATCAACTAGGGTCAATAGGTTCCATTGCTCTAATAGGTTTGCAATGGTATTTCGACGGGCAATATCATCTTCATTCTGATTGAAATCGGATGGCTTTCCATCAAGTGCAAATAGTTCTTTGAAATGGACAATGAAGTATCGACCTTGTTTATGAAGAATATGACAAGATTGATATAGTTTTTGATCTTTACGGGATGCAACACCAATACGAGTCAATGTTTCTTTAACTTTAAGAAAATCATCTTCTTTTTCAAGATGTACTTCAATCATATTTGATAAATCTGTTGTCATTTTTTCACTCCACCTTTTGTCAAGTTAATCTTTATTTGTTCAATTTGTTCTTTTGTAAGAATTTTGATTGCATTCTTTGCTTTATTAAGAGAATAACCATAGTATTCAATTACAGCATTGATATCATCATCATTCTTTTGTTTATGCCATTTTGTAATTCTCTTACGTTTGCGTACTGTTGCCCGTAAGAAATCATATTGATATTTATGATCAATATCATAACGACTATTCATTTCATTTGCTAATGTTATAGTATCAATAAAATATGACAATGCTTTATTAGTTAGAAAAGGATTATACTCCTTCTCCATCAATTCAGGATCATCAGAAGTAGAAATCAAATCAACTTTAGTAGTATTAATCGAATTCACAAAATCAAATGGATTTATGGCCATAATACTAACACCCGACGATTTTTTTCTTGCTTCAAAATTTCCCATTCTTCCTCATCTTCAAATCCAGCTTCTTCTGCTGTCCAAGTATCATCATAGATATCACCATCAACTAAAATAGCATTCTTATCAAATCCATATAATGCTTGATATGAATTGCCTTCAGAATCCCTTGAAAGATAAACTTCTCGTTCTGGATCAACATCTTGAAGTAATTTGATTAATTCTTTTACTTTCATAACAATATATTCCTATCCTAATTTTTTACTAAGATACATTTCTACTTCCATAATATTAAAAAATAAAAGATCGGCATTTTCACATAGAAACATTCGAATAATATTCATTATTCCTAATACTAAAAATCCATATGCAATAAAAGACAACACAATTGAATTAAATGTAATTGGTAACACAATCACGAGCAAAGAAAGAAATGGAATATAGAATAATATCATAAGGGCAATAGTTACAAAACTAAACATAATTAGAAAAATTAAAAATTTTTTAAAACTTCGGATAATTCCTTCTGTATTTTTTAATTTACAATTCAACATAATAAAAACTCCTTTATTTGAAATTAACTTTCATCATAAGTTCTGTTAGACAAGCAACATTATTGATTTCTGTATCCATAACGAAAGCGGATTTATACTGATAGTCTGCTAGAGTCATGACCATCTGAGCTTGATCCATTGGTTCAAGTTTAGAACATGCATGATCATAAAGACTACGATAAAGAACAGTTGTTTCAATATCAGAATTCTCTGCTACCCATTTCCGCATTGATGTGAAATCTTTCTCTTTCAACATCTTAATCAATGATGAAAATGAATCATCGGAGAAAGATGAAAGGATTCCAACATCAATTTTACCAGTAGCCGAGTATCGTTGCAACTCATTTAACACTCGACGCCAATCTGGCAAGTGTTTCATGATCAATTCTGCAACCACTTTCTTGTTATATTCAATTCCCTCTGCTTCTAGAATATGTTCCACTCGTTTTAGGAATTGAGCAGCCAAGTCTGGTAGGTCTTTTTTACTTAATGAAAACTCAATAACAGAAAATCGTGAATGTAATGGCTCAATGATCTTATTCTTGAAGTTGCAAGTGCCAATGAATCCACAATTTCTACTATACTCTTCCATGAAATTACGTAGTGCTGGTTGGGTTGATTGTGGATTCAGATAATCCATTTCATCCAAAATGACATATTTTCTATTACCATTGAATGAAACAGTCGATGCGTATTGTGCGATAGTTGTACGCAATGTATCAATATTTCTACCTTCCAATGAACCATTGATCATTAGAAAGTCCATATCTAGTTGATTTAGGAGGGCTTTTGCAACAGTAGTTTTACCAATGCCTGGTTTACCGGAAAGGAGGAGGTTTGGTACCTCTCCTTTCTCAATAAACTTTCTGAATACAGATTTTAGTTGCTCTGGAAGAATACATTGGTCAATATTGATCGGACGATATTTCTCTGTCCATAAGAATTGTTCTTTCATACTATATTATCTCCCATTATAGATTTTCAAAAAGAATCAGAATCTACTCTCATATCGTCAACTACAAGACCAAACTGGTCAATATAAATTTTAAGGTCTTTGATAACATAACCATATGCAGAGAGTGTAGCTAGGAATTGATCCATTAGTGGAAACCATTGAGTCTCGTCACTAAAAGTCTTTTGTGTTGAGATGCTATTACCATCTTCATCATAAATGTTGATTGATAATGTAAGTGGATGTTCATGTTTCATAAAAATTATCCTTTAGTTTCAGTTGCAACAAAATATGTGACACGGTCATCTGCAGTTTTGAACTGTGCAATACCCTTAGATGAAATAGTAACTGTATAGTCTAACATCATCATTTTGATATTGTCAAGTTTAAAAACATGACGACAATCATTACTATCAGTTGTGCCTAATGGAGTTTTGAAAGTGTTTACGGATGAATTTTTACTATCACCAGCTTCAATGGCAATTTCACCATCTTCTACGGTGACAATAAGTTCTGGTGCATTCAACACACGAGCTGATTGCTGAATCTTATTCAAGACTTCATTCGATAGATCAAACTCTACAGAAACATCTGGCAATGATAGATTTTTATCAGGAGGAGTTACAATCATACTCTTATCAGCATAGTGATATTTGGTCTTTGAACCACTTTCATCACTAATTACCATGTGATGATCTTTTAGATCAAGTGATGGACTAGTAAATAGACCTAATGCTGCTAGAAATTGATTTAGATCATAGATACCAAACTCACGTTCAATATTTTCACTAATAATAACTTCAGATAGAACAGTTTTCTGTGGTGAAACTGTTCGTAGTTTACTTCCTGGTTGAAAATATAATGATTGATTGATTGTAGCAAAATTCTTTAGCACATTGATAGTTTGATTAGAGATATTCATTTTTCACCTCACAGTTGTTAGAAATTATTTCTTTTTATAACGGGACAATTCGTTGGCATCTGCAGTTGCAGCGGCACCAATTTGGGCTAGGTCTACTAGACTTCCACCAAAGACATAAGAGCCCATATGACTTAGACGCATCCATGGGCACATCCACACTTTCAAACCAATATTTCGAGCCCATTGAGAGAACATATAATCCTCAGACAAGTAGCGATTAGTATCTGGGCAAATCACGGTATCAAAATAGGCATGAATTTGTCTTGAACCATCAAAATGCTGAGTTCGAATATGATCTGGTGTATACTTCAATTCTGGATATGCATTAGCAAATTTCTCAAATACATGTCTCTGAATCATCATAAATCCAGTGCCACCTTCTAATACTTCTACTGGCTCATTTACTGGAATTTGATCTGTACCTGGTGCAGGATTGAACACAAAGTCTCCAACAAAATTCTCTAATGCATTAGGATTCTGATCTGCAAATCCTTTATTTACTGCCTTGACAATTTTTTCCCATGCAATAGTCTTTTTTGGATATGGTGCACAGACAATATCTTTATCACTATCTTCTGCCGCAATTGCTGCTAATGCTAATACATCATTCGGATCAAACCCAATATCCGAATCAATGAACATCATATGAGTATAACCCGAACGAAGAAACTCGTCAACCAAATAATTGCGTGCTCGTGTAATTAAACTTTCATTGAAAAGATAAAAGTAATTTATATCAACACCATATTTTGTAGCCAACATACCTAAATCAGTGCAAGATTTTGAATAATGACCAGTGCAGCTTCCTCCATACATGGGAGTGGCAATGAATATTTTCTTCTTTCTAAGTTCTTCTATAGTAATACTAATTTCCATTCAATTCTCCTTATTATAATTATAAGCATGAATAATTGTCACCCATGCACTTTTAGGATTTTCTTTAAAATCAACATGTTTGAAATGTTGTTTTAAATGATTAACAACTTCATATTGTAATTTCTGATCTTTATCATTCAAGTGGGCATGATGAAATTCTAAAATGATTTCTTTAGCATCATAATAATTATCAATATGTCTAAAACATTCAATCTCACCACCCTCAATATCCATTTTAATAATAGTTGGTCTATACTTATCAACTATTTCAGAAAATTTAATACATTGTACTTCTACACTATTACGACCTCTTTTAGCTACTAATGAATGGGCACCTTTATTCTTTTTAAGATTGATAGAAAAATTTCTAGTTAAAGGATCAGTTCCAACAACAGCTAAGTTAAATAACTCACATCTTTCTTCAAAGTCATTAAATTTTGTATTTTTACAAGCTAATTGATAATTTTCATTTTCAGCTTCAAATCCTACTACATATTTTGCTCCCTTTGAAAGAGCATAAAGTGTAAACATACCAATATTCAACCCAATATCTACAATTATATCCTCACTGGTAATATTTAATTTTCTATATTCACCAGAAAAAACTTCTCTCATAACAAAAGGATCAGATGTTTGAGGTCTTACATAAGCCTGTATTCCCTTATATTCCATCAACTCAACATCATATAATACATCTTCAAACAAAGTATTAACCATTCAATTCTCCTTATTCAGCAATCAATTTCATATTGTATTCATTGATTGTTTTTGATAAATTAAGATTTGGCTTTAAAATCAATTGGTTATCTTTAAAGGGTGTATAATCGACATAATGGTGCCATCTATTAAATCTCCAAACATTTTTAGTAACATCTGGATGCATTTTAAACAACATTTCTGACTTATTACTAGTACCTTTATAAATTTCATCTTCTTGGTCTTCTACTGCATAAAATTCTGCAGTATTTCCACCACCAATCTGCTGTGTGGCTTCTTTGTCTTGTAAAAAGATATTGTATTGAATAGTACAATCACCGTCTTTTAGTACTCGAAGTGAAAGATCAGTGTCTTCGTTATATCTACCTCTCCACTGATACTTACAATCATTTCTAATAAGAAGGCATGAATATATACGTGTATTTAGTACATACGGTGGATACTTATTGTTAGAAGCACAAAAACCTACATATTGTAATCCACTAATATATACATTTTCAAATCTATCCATAAAGTCTTCACATACTCTAAACATAACTCCAGAATAGATAGGTATTCGTTGATTATTATTCATTCTATACATATCACGAATGTTATCATCCATTACCCAATGAGAACTATAACCCATTGAGACTGAATGGTCCCATGCAAAATTACGTGCTGGTCCTGGACCAGTGCTCTTAGATAATCCTAGATCATCATATGTATCATAATATGCTTTATATTGGTTGTCAAGTATTAATACCGTGCCATAACGAGAATCTGTCACATTTAAATAATTATCATACTCCTGTTCCTCAACTACAATATAATAAGGCTGTTTCATTGCCTCTAGTACCTTTGCAGTCAGACGAATCTTTGGGTCCCATCTACCCTTCGATACAATATAGATGGGATACTTGGGCTTTGTTGTTTCATCTTCATTGCAATGCCACCCCAATCCTTTAGTCTTATACGATGCACGAATAAGCTTAGGATGCCACATACTTAACGTCCTATCCGTAATATCTTGTTCAATTTTATCTGATAAATCTTTGATATCATTATCATTTTTAAACTCAATAATGATACGATGGAACGGATCATTTTGGTCGTTATGGAAGTGAGGCATATTGATCCAATACTTCGACCATTTATTGATATGATAGGTCGATTGTTTTTTCTTTTTCTTAATAAGGACTGGTTCTAAATCAATCAATGGATTTGGATCATATAATACGTGTGTAGTCTCTTCTGTAATAATGATTCCACTCTTTTTAGAAAAATCTAATACGTCTTCTGCATTGCGAAAATTGAGATATATTTTTCTATTGCCTTCTTTTTTCTTTTCAATTTCGGCTTTACTTTGACGAACTAAGACTGCATGATCCTCTTTCGTTACTTCAAATAATGTATTCATTTAATCTTTCTCTTATTGAATTTTGGATTAAATCTTCTAATAAAAGTTAATTCAATGTCTTTAATCTCTTCTGATGAATAATCATATAATGGAATATACATCAATTTCAAATTATATTTTTTACCATAGAAATAACGATATTTCTTTCCAGCGGAATGACCTTCATCATTTCTACTCTTATGTAAGATTTCTTTACAAAATCTATACACTCTATATCTAATTGATGAACTTGATCCACCAATGTAAATCAATTCATTTTCATTGAAAATAGCATAAACACCAGGAGTATCATTCAAACTAAGATTGCCATTGTCAATTTTAATACTAACTCCTTTTTCTGTTTCTTCAATAGAAATAGGTTTGATTCCATTCCTATAACTTGACTTGATAAGTCCTTTTAGAAAATTTTCAGAAATATTAGAATTATCATTATTCCATAAAGTATTTCCTAGTGTCAACATCATTTTATTCCTCCGCAAAATTGTCAATATATTCCATACCATAATTGAAAGGATGATTAGAGAATGAAATATTAGGTTTCATTATGAGTTTATTAGTTTTGAATGGTGAATAATCAACATAATGATGCCAGCGACCATATTTCCAAACATTTTTACTAACGTCTGGATGTAATCGTAATTGCATATCCGACTTGTTACTAGTACCATGCAATACTTCATCTTGCTGATCTTCAACGGCATAAAATTCGTCCGTATTGCCACCTTTTAGAGTTTGGGTTGCCGCTTTGCCTTGTAGAAAAGCATTAAACTGAATAGTACAATCACCATCTTTCAATACTCGCAATGATAAGTCAGTATCTTCATTATATCTACCTCTCCATTTATACTTACAGTCATTCTTAATCAACAAACATGAATAGATGCGCGTATTTAGTGCATATGGAGGATACTTACTATTAGGTGCAATAAAGAATCTATATTGCAACCCAGAAACTGGTACATTCGCAAATCTGTCCACAAAGTCTTCACATGCTCTAAAACACACTCCAGATTCAACACGAATTCGTTGATTTTTATATAATCTATAGAAATCTGTGATGTTATCATCCATGACCCAATGAGCATCATATCCCATTGAGATTGAATGGTCCCATGCAAAATTACGCGCTGGTCCTGGACCAGTGCTTTTTGTCAATCCTAGATCATCACATAATTCATACTCCAATTTATACTGATTGTCAAGAATTAAAACCGTACCATAACGAGAATCCGTTTCGCGCAGATAGTGTTCATACTCTTGTTCCTCAACCACAATGTAATATGAAACTCGCATTCGTTCCAATGATCGCGCAGTGCATCTAGAGTCCCACCGACCCTTTGAAACGATGTAAATAGGGTATTTCGTTTTTAACTCATTGATATCATTGGGAATAACCCATCTTTTTCGAGCATTATCATCTCGTTCAAGTTTAGGATACCAAATTGACTTGGTTTTTTCTGTGATTGGGTGATCAATGATATTGGAGAATTGATTGATATATGAGATATCGTCAAATTGAATAGTAATTTGTTTGAATGGTGGATTGTCTTCCTGAATAAACTCTGGCATTTCTTTCCATAACTTGCGCCAAGACTCATTTCTATTAGTCTTCTTTTCTTTAGTTTGAAATGAAATGCCTTGAGTATCATCAAATAGAGTACGGATTGGAAAATCAACTATACGAGTTTTCTCAGAAATATCAATACCCAATAGATTGGAAAATGAGATTACATCTTCCATTTCTCTAAAATTGACATAGATCGAGTGTTTTTGTTTTTTTCTATCTTGTTCATATTTTTGGGCACGAACAAGTTTAGCTTGGTCTTCTTTTGAATCTTCCAATCCTGGCAGCATAACTATTTAATCCTTTTGATATATCTAAGTTTACTGTTTGGATTTGATTGATTAGGTCGTTTATAACTTTTAAAGGTATATCCAGTTAATTTTTCATATCTTTTGATATTAAAAGAATTTTCTGCTTCAAATTCTAATGCTTCTCCAATTTGTAATGATCTAAGATTAGTTAAAAATAATTCAGTTTTTGTAGGCGGTCTAGGTTGTTTTTTCTTTTCATCTAAAATAGATTGTTCTACTTTATTCATTTCAATTGAACTAACTTTCCTAATATTCAAAGGATGATTAGACTTAAATAAAGTATTTGAATGAGTTGACATATTATTAATAATCATTTTTAAAACCTCCCTGATTATGTCTATTTGATAACTTTTCAATGTTCAATTGGATAATTTCATCTAATGAAACATCTAAAGCGCGACACATCTGCATAACATACCACATAACATCGCCTAATTCAAGCTTTAATTTCTCTCTTCGATCTTCCCAATCATCTTTTCCATGAAAGATAATTTTCTTCACATGATCCGCCACTTCTCCTGATTCACCAGTTAAACCCAATGCACCAGTAAGAAGTGCTGGAACATCTATATTGTGTTGATCTAATTTATTCATTCTATAGGCAAAATCGTCATAATCTCGTGAATAATCACTAGTAACACTTAGAACAAAGTCTGCATATTTCTTATCATCTAACATTCCGTTTTCTCTTTCTATTGTTAAGTTTCATATCTTTATATGATTTTTCTCTATGATATCGAGTTGCTCTATCACGGAAATCAATACCTTGTAAATGATCATACTCATGCTGAAAAACCCGAGCAGTGAAACCTTCAAATTTAATAGTATCCGTTTTACCCTCATAAGTAGTATAACGAACACGAATACCACTAGGTCTTTTAATTTTCATATAAAGACCTGGGTATGATAAACAACCTTCTTCTGCATATACTTCTTCGCCAAAGGTGTCAACAATCATAGGATTAAATACACCAATTACATTATCTCTATCATGAGGATTACCGATAACAAAAACACTCCATGGTAATCCAACTTGATTTGCAGCCAATCCTACACCATTATGACTACACATAAAGTCTGCCATGGCATTATATAATTCTTCGGAACTATATGGATTAGATAGGTCAAATACGTATGGAATTGTCGGCTTATTTAAAATATTAGTAGTTAATTCCAACTTCATTTAATTGTTTTTCCTTTCTATATCTACATATACACATACACCTTGTCCATAATTATTATACTTGTCCGTTAAAAATATACCATAACTTTTTTCTACAATTTTTGCTCTTTTCGGCGATTCTTTTTCAAATGGTTTATGAATATGAATCCAATCTCCCACATTTGGTGTTTCAATAACATCATATTTTAAAATTTCTTTTTTTGTTTTAAAATCAATAATGACAAGAAGAATTGTTTGTTGCCTTTTTTTCCAAAACATATTATTATCCTTCAACTTCATGAACTTTAATGCATTTACTTAGCATATAATTGTGACAATGTTTAGTTCCATTACCACCAGGAAAGACTACTCCAAATACTTTATCTCCTTCTCTTATGACATTACACGGGATACTGCATTGGCATTATTATATTTTCTACCACCAGTACAAATCATAATAACTTTATTCATAATCATTTATCCTTTTCCAACAATTACAATAACGGCAACGATTAGCACTTTGATAATTCACTATATCACATAAATTTGAAGTGTCAATCTCTTTTATCATACAATCGTGTAAATTTACAGATTTTGCAAATTTCTCAGCATCTTCTATTGAAGTGAAGATATTAGGCATAGGTGATCCATCAGCTAATAGACCATAAGAAAGATCACTATACCAAAATGCATTATATCCTTGTTTAATCCAAATTGCATAAAATGTCATTATAATACTCCTATATCATTATACTATAGTTTCCTTGTTTTTCAAATCGAATTGTTTTAACAAACTTATCTGCCATATCACTATTATGACTAATAACAAATAAATTATCATCTTTTGTAATAGTTTGAAATAGGCTCAATAGATTTTCAACACCTTCTGTATCCATTGAGCTGTCGAACACTTCATCCATAATTAATAGGTTTGTGCTTACACTATTTCTTAATTTGGCAACGGCTCTCCAAGTTAGCATTAGTGAGAGGTCGATTCGTTTCTTTTCACCTTCACTAAATGATTCGTATGAAAATTCGTCTCTAAATCTAGATTTGATTTTCTCATTAAATGTTTCATCCAATTCGAATTGAACAAAGAAACCAAACTGTTGTAAGTAATGATTTACCAATTTATTAATAATTGGAACATACTGTTTGATTATCTGAGCCTTAATTCCTCCATCCTTTAACATTTCCGCAGCTGTTCTATACAACTTTGTCTGTTCTTCCAAATCTACTCTAGATTGACGATTAGTTTCATTTGTTTTAATTAAACTTTCAATTTCATCATCTTTATCTTGTACATCATCAACTTTCTTTTGAATTCCTTCAATCTCATTCTCAATCTGTGTTATAAACATTTCTGAATACTGAATACTATTCTCTAAGTCTCTAATATTATTATTGTATTCATTAATAGTATTCAATACTTCATTTTGATAATCAATGACATTTTCTAATTCTAACAATTTATATTCTAAATCATTGATACCACTTTCAACTTCTGTACTTTGAACAGTTTTTTTCTCAATAATAGATTTTTTGAAAAAACTATCAATCTGTTGTTGACAAGTAGGACAATTATCATATTCATGAAAAAATTCAATAGCTTTTAATAATGTTTTCTTTTTAGTATCAAGTTTTTTCTTTAACTCATTAAATTTGTTCAGTTTTCCTTTCAATTCATTATTATTAGAAACACTATCAATCATAGTATTAAGTTCAGCTTTTAAATTGGTAATTGCATATTGATCATTCTGAATTTTGATTTTATATTGTGAAATTTGATCATTTTTTAACTGAATTAGTTCATTTTGATTTGTAATAATTTCTGCTTTATGTTTTTTAATTAATTTTAATTTTTGATCTACTAATTCAATTTGGTATTCAATGTCTTTGATATCGTTTTTATTCTGTGCAATTTTGTCTTTTAGAAGGGTATTCATAGTAGAAAAGATTTGAAGGTCTAATAAATCTTCAATAACTTCTCGTCTTCCAGCTGCTGGCAATTGCATAAAAGGGACGAATGTGGCAGAACCTAAAACAACTATTTGTGTAAATGATTTGAAATTCATTTTCAAAATTGATTTTTCTAAATAGTCTTGGTAATCTTTAGTTGCAGCAGTCTGATTGATCAATTGACCATTTTGGATAATTTCGAAGATTGCAGGTTTTATACCACGACGAATAAGGAATTCACTGCTTCCATTAGTGAATTCCATTTCGACTACAAGTTCACGTTGATTAATTGAATTCAATAGTTGAGGTTTATTAATTTTCCTAAATGGTTTCCCATAAAGAGCAAACGCAATTGCGTCTAGGATTGTAGACTTACCTGCACCATTATCACCCACAATTAGAGTGGCAGGATTATGATTCAAGAATATTTCAGTAAATGCATTCCCTGTACTTAATATATTCTTATAACGAATAGTCTTAAAATATAAACTCATTCTGTATTCAATGCCTCCTGATAGAGAGTATGAAATAATCCATTCAATTTCTTTTTATCCATTTTAGTTTCAATACTTTCTACATAATCATGTAATATATCTATCGTACTTTTGGCTTGATCGGCAATATTTTCACCATTCTCTATATCAAGGTTTAAAAAATCTTCAATAATCTGTAAATTGAAAACATTAGCTTTTGATAATCGTTCAATGAATAATGAAAATAGATATGAATTAGATTTGTTTTTAACTATAACTTTCATATATGTATTTTCAAACAATTCATAATTGAGTTCGTCTAGGTCTTCAATTGTCAGATTGGTATCGTCATATTCAAACCGATGGAATAGTCTATATGGATTTTCGATAAATGTCAAGTCTCTTTTTTCAGTATCGAACACATGAAAGCCCTTAGGATCATTGTAATCCGACCAAGTCATTTCATAAGGGCTACCCAAATAATTGATATTGCCATATGATGATTTGTGATGAAAATGACCAGAAAAAACCATATCAAACTTATTGAATACTGATGTATCAATACCACTTTCACACATTGTTCCTTTATGCATTTCAAATCCATTGATTTCAAAATGACCCATCAATATCTCACACGAAGTATTTGTCATAACTTCATAACATAAGTCCTTATTTTCATTACATATCCATGGCATTAATAGTATATTAACACCTCCTATAGTTATTTCAGTAGGATTCATGATATTCTGAATATTAAACTCAGTATAATTATATAACTGATCAACAGCATTAATTGAAAGATTATTTCTAAAATAGATATCGTGATTGCCTACAATTGTATAGAGTGGAATTTTTCTATTATAGATAGGTAGAATGAAATCATCTTTTAGTTGATTTGAAGAAAGAAAATTGATATATTTTCTACGATCTACTACATCGCCTAAATGGATGATTGCATCTGGTTTGATTTCATCTACTTTAGGAAAAAATACATTTTGATAGAATTTGGTAAAGTATTTTGCAAGAATTTGATTGTCATTTCGAACACCAAAATGTGTATCTGTTATAAGAACAATCTTTGCCATTTAATTTCCTCTCATTATTTCTTATGTTTTTCTTCATACTCTTTAATGAATTCTTGCATATTCTCTAATGCACCATCACTATATACAATCTGTTCTTCCATTTGCCCTAATAGTTGATTTTCTAGATTGAATTGTTCAATTTGTCTATATTTTTTATATAATAACTTCTTTTCAGTAGCTATTCGTCTCAAAAATGCATAATATGTAATCTGTGAAAAATAGGCAAACGGATTGATTTTATCCGGATTGTAGTTGTGTATATAGAGAATACAATTTTCAATTGCATCATTGATCATATCTTCTTTAAATGGATATCTACTAAAATTGAAATTCTTTGCCATGTTATTGGCAATATCAATTAAACATTGACCAATATAATTATTTGCTTTGGGTCTTGGTTTATTTTCCTCCTTTGCTTTATTACACTGATCAATATACTTGACCATTTCAGTATAGAATTTTTTGTTATCAATATAATTTTTAGGTGAACGTGATTTTTTACGTTTAGGCAATGTCATTATGTCTCCATTTTTTTGTGGTGTCAATGTATTTTTTTGGTTGACAGCTGCATTTTTTTGTTGTAAGCTACGTATGTAGCTGTTAGTAAACTATATTAGTGATATGTTCTAGTGATTGTGTTTGATGATTTTTGTTGCTTATCTCTACTAAGAAATCTATCTTTTCTGTCATTTGAATCTTTAATGAAGTCTTCATAGTAAGAAGCAACTTGTGAATGGGCTTGAGTAAATGTAATGATATGAGTTGAAGGAAGAAATATAAAATCATTCTTATTCATTCCATGAAATAATGAATTAAAATAGATTGTAGAATCTACATATTCACAAGTTACAGGATTAGAAACAATTAAACCATTTGATATTGTCTTTTCAATTTTAGCAAGAATTCGTGTTCCATTATCTAATATTATAATCTGAACTGTACTTTCTAATAGTTCTAATATGTCATTCATTATCATTCTCCTCTATTTTAATTTTATATATTTTATAGTTGAATTGTTCTTGAGAATAATATTTGATTCGTTCAGTCATATGTCGTAATGTATAGTTACTATGTTTTTTATATTGTAAATCATCTGCAATATCAAACAAAGTACAAGTATCTTTATTTTCACCTAATCTTAATCCTCTACCAATTGACTGTAGATTTTTGATTTTAGCTTTTGATGGGCTAG
>Ga0099846_1000335_pt1 | contig 19540 bp, 29 predicted proteins | sample CB_VirMetaG_FD_78180 | JGI IMG/M metagenome (GOLD analysis project Ga0099846, IMG submission 78180) | Freshwater to marine saline gradient viral communities from Chesapeake Bay - CB_1504_1 Viral MetaG | ecosystem: Environmental > Aquatic > Marine > Coastal | place: USA: Chesapeake Bay... | reverse complement strand
TTCTGTTTTAAGCTTTACGCCCATTGCTTGTTGAGTGGCCAAATGGCGCAGTCTATCACCAATTGCTGTCATGGCCGCCTGAGTTTGATAGTATGCGTTTTTTAATCTTTCTTCTTTCTGAATAAGTTTTTGACCTTGGGCTGTTTCTCTAGCTTGAGCATTGATTAATCGCTCAGTTTCCTTAGTTTTCTTTATGGTATTTGTTAACTCCCTCCCGTCAGCCATAGCTTTGGCTGCCCGAATCTTCTCAAGAGCAATATCTTGATTCATTTGATCCTTTTGGAGTGATTGTATTTCCTTTGTTTTTTGACTAAGAACATCCATTGCCTTAATCTTCTTCTCGATGTCAGCCATTGAACTACCTAATCCAGAAAGCATTTTTTCTGTAATAGGTAATGTCAATTCAAGGTAGGCAATGGTTTCCCTTAAAACTGTATTTGTTTTATCTGCAGAATCACGCAACAGTCCAAATGGGTCCTGTACCGATATTTGATCTTGGGTTATTTTTCCGTTACTGGCCATCACGTATCATATTTTCAACCATTTCTAATGTGTCTTTTGTCATGTCAATGGTTGCACCGTTTTTCTTTAATCTTGCAACAATCTTTCGATGGCTCACCGACTCGCCTTGAGCCTTCATAAATTCTTCAATTTGCCGTTCAACTATTCTCATGTCAGAAAGCAAATATCGTTTTCCTGTAATGTCTTTCAAGTAAGCAATCTGTAGTTTCGCTAACTTTTCTCTCAGTTTCATTATGGTTGCGAATTGGTCTGACATTCCAAATACTCGCATGTAATCATCTAAAATACTTTCGAAAGCCAGTTTATCCTTTTTTGGAGTTCCTTTCTTTACGTTAAGCCTCAGTGCTGTCAAATCTCCTTCTTGAGCGCAACACCAATTTTCTATAACTACTTTAACTGAGTTGTAATACATTCCACGCGTAATTTTGGTATTCTTTAAGTATGATTTCTCTCAACTTCTCAAGGTTCGACTCCATTAACTCAATGATTTCAACACCATATTCATCAATGAGGTTTTTTCCTCGCTTCTGTCCGTTAGCAAATATATCGATTTTCAATTTACCAGGAACCACCACAATTGAAGCCCGAAACTTTCCTGTATCTTTTAAGTTGTAAGGATCATTGTACTTCTTTCTTCCGTTGGATATTCGCTCAGTAGCAAAAGAATAAGTTCCAATTATCTCGTTATTCGCATCTTTACCTTTGTCAAGTTGCTCAAGAATCCACTCTTTGATCTTGTTGGAAATAGAATAGTTGTTTTTAAATGCGTAATCCCAAGCGTCATTATTATTGACGGTTTTTGCACGACCAAGCATTTGAGTTAAACCTTCTAGCATAACAAGAATATTACAGATACAAAAAAAGGGGCTTTTTACACCCCTTATGTTTACTTAGACTTTTTGCTTTGGGATTTCGATGGTTTCTCAACCTTTTTCTTTTTCCCTAATGCAATTTCTAGTACTTCTGGGCGAATCTCAGGGTGCTTTTCAATTGCTTCCTCTAAAGATAACGCTTGTAGATTTTCCAATGCTTCGTCGGAAAAACTTGTGTGTCCGATTTTTGCCATTATGCTACAGTTCCAGTGATTACTCCTGTGTATTTTTTCGCGTTGATTACAACGGTGAATTCAAGTACGTCAGTAACGGTTTGAGCCGCATACGTCAAAGAATAACTTACCTCTGGCGCTTCAGTTGAAGTTAAAACAGGTACAGCTAAATTGGTTGTCTTGTTTAAGATTGCAAAATCTGAATCAATTAATCCATCAATGTCTTGAACGTTGTAGTTTGATCCGTAATCAGAAGTCAATTTCAACACTGCTACTGCTGCCGCACATGAAACTACTTCGATGTTTACATTTCTCAAACCTGTTACAGTTGTTGGGTCAGCGTTTAAGTTCGCACGAGTCAACTGACGCAATCTTCCGTATTGGAATTTCTTGTCGTAATCATACGTAATCATCGCTCCTGCTTGACTTGCATCATCCGCAAACTTTCCTTTCACATCAAATGCGCGAAGAAGAATTGGGTACAAGTCTCCATCAATGAACTCTCCAAAGATTGCTTCATCTTCAGTTACATTGAACTCAGACCATTCGCGACATGAAATTCTATCGATGTTTCCTACTAATCCAGCAGGAACGCCAAATCCTTTCTCAAAAGAACCGGAGTAAATACCATCTTGAATTTTCTCTTTCGCCTTGTTGTCGTAAGTTTTGTAATCAGGATCCGCTTTGTCAATTTTGACATTCAAAATATCTTGCAACGGATACCATCTTTTTGATGGATCTGGATTGCTGATATATGAGTCAAGATCGATAAGTGTTCCTGGCGTAATTCCAGTCAACGGAATCTTATTTAGATTTCCATCGTTGTCAAATCTCGGAACGTAGTACTTACCTACGCTCTTTGCAATGACACTAGCACATGTTGTTAAGCCCATATTTGGCTGTCCTGCGCAATTTCCACATTCATCCATGCTTTCTAATAATTTAATTAATTGTTAATACTTTCAAGCTATCATCAGATCCCAAGTACGATTGTCGTAATTTGTTTATCTCTTCTTTTGCTCGTTTAATTTCTGTTCCAAGAAGTGTTCTCAGTCCAGGTTTATAATATTCTTCAGTTTTTACACCATCGATAACCTGCAAAGTTGAGATTATCATTTCTTTAGCAATTCTTTCATCACGGTTGCTTCTATTTGTAGAAGCGTAACCTATCATTACTTGAATAGCCCATTGAAGTTGTATGCACTTTGAGAACAATATCTTATTCCGGAGAATAGTTTCAGTGTAATCATCGTAAACTGTAATTGTTGGGTTTAAGCCACAATGAGTATTGCTTGAGTAAACTTTGGAAATATCGCTGAAAGAAGCGAATCCTTCATACATCATTTCCATAATGTCTATATTTTTCAAGCCATTCATTAAGCTAGAGTCGTTCACATTTCTGTCAAACGGCTTTAATGTCGCGTCAGCAACATATCCGAAGAAGTAATCTCCTTTTTGCGCTTCTGTTGAATCAATGTTCCATCCTAAATTCTCAACTTGGTATTCAGATGTAATTGCAATCACTTTCATTTCTAAGAAGTCTGGTTGCTCACTGTTGTATAAAAACAAAGTAAGATCGCCTGTTCCTTCGAATTGAAGTCTAACATCTGTAATCTGAAATCCTTGGTTTTGAAGTTGTGATGGACGTAATCTGAAACCGTAAAAACTACCAACATCTAAAAGCGTTGGTTTTGTTCTATCACTTGCTCTAGTATATAATACAGTAGATAAGTTGTGGTTCCATGCGTTGAAAATCTCACTACAAACAGATGAAATTGCACTTAACTTAGTGTTATTCATCAAATCTGTTTTCTGATCCATTGTAGCTCCAACAAAACTTTGAGACGCATCCCAAAAGTCTAGTTTGAACATTTCAACATCATCAACATAAAGTCCACTTTCACTATCGTAAGAAGTTGGATCCAAAATATCTAAAGCAGGATTAACCGGCACTCGTATTCCTACAAGGCCAGCTAATCCATTTTGTACTTTAGTTACGTTGAACATTTTCTTAGATCATTGCGAATGCGAAGATTGTAGTCTCAGTTGCTACGCTCAAAGGTGCTTTTTCCAAAGCTACATCCAAAGAAACTTGGAACTCTGTCAAAACATCTTGAGTATATCCGTTTGTAGCCGTACCATCTGCTCTTTGCTCGTAAGAGTGAACAGCATAAGTTTGACCATCAAAAGGATTCGCTACTGTTCCGTACATGTTTACAGTAGTTTTAACTCCTTCACGATTTTGTTTTGGAATCCAAGTCAAAGCACCGATAGTGTTTTGAGGAATTGCAATCCAGAAACCTTTCGTGTAAGTCGCATCGATTACTGCCGCTTTAGCAGTTAAAGATGGGTCATGAACGAAAGTTACTCCCATGAACTGAAATGAGTAGTTCGTTGAGTTTGCCGCCCCTTGAGCCGCTTGGAATTGGAAATCAGCGAATGCGATTGAATCACAAACGATCATCAATTGTCCACCTTGGTATTTATTGATGTCCATTACCAATTTGGTAATTTGAATCCCTAAACTTCCGTTTGTAGACTGAGTGATTTCGTAAACATCGTTTGTTGCATCGAAAGCACCTTTCACTGCCGCAACGTTTACTCCTGTTCTATTTGTTACCAAATAAGTAGAAGCAACTGAATCCAAACCTTCCATGAAGTTGGCGATAGAGTTCAGTAATTCGTTGTTGAATTCTTCTTGCATTGACCAAACTGAGTTGTCAGCTTGTTTCAAAGACATGGAGAAAACATCTGCTTTCGTCGCCCAAGTTGGGTTCAAAATTCCAGAATCACCTTTAGCTCCTGTGTGATTGTGACTACGTGCTGTTCCTAATGCACGAATAGTCCGAACAAAATAGTTCGCTTCCAATACTCTGTCCTCACGCTTACGTAAGTTTTTGTAGTCTGGGAAAAATTGCTCTGAGTTGGAAAGGAATAATTTCCAAACCGCTGGCTCTCTGAATCGAGTGTCCTGTTTTGCAAATGCACCCATCAAAGCCATTTGTGCTTTAACAAGGTTTGCTAATGTGTAATTTGCCATTTATGGTCGTTTTTATAAAGATTTGTACTAATTTTCGTTGGTACTATCCGACCTGAAAGACTTAAAATGCTATCCGCATTTGTTACAAATCTACAAAAAGAATTTAATTCCACAATAAATGTTCATCAATTAGGGAAATATTTATAATTTAGCAGTCCATAGTATTGGTTAGTAGCTTAATTCGTAGGAAATGGTTCTCACTTGATTGTTAGGGAACCATTTTTTATTTAACTTTGTTCTTTTATTGGCAATATTGCCGTAGTACCATGAAAAATTCAAGAAGATGGTAACACAGTATAACGTAAAAGATGTAGTTTCTTTTGGAAACTTTATCGCAGAACAAATTAAAAAAGGAATTAAAGTTCCTGATTCAAGTGGAGATATTGAAGTGTCTCATGCGGATTTTGAAAATTGGAAAGTTTCTAAATTAACAAGTCGTCAGGTTCGAGCAAAGTTCAATTGTCACTTTATCAATCAAGAAGATGAAGAAGTTCATACAATCAATATGATGGCTGTTGTTGAAGGAAGTGACGAGAACAAGCAATTTTCTAAATATACTCCTGGTGGAAACATAAGTATGTTGATTGATGCTTATTGTGAAGCTAGAAAGCTTTTCATTGAAGGTCAAGATTACTACATTGATTTCGTGATTGCAAAGAAATAACTTCAAAAGTGCGCGTATCAGAAGGCCACTCAAATTAGCTCGACTTCGGTTGGGCTTTTTTTATTGAATTATTTTATATATTTACACCAAGTTCGTTGAGGCTTATTGCGAAAATGTTTGGACGAGGGTTCGAAACCCTCCGACTCCACAAGTGATTTGTCAATCACAGCAGAAAACCTCCTTAACTGGATTAAAGGTAATCCTGCTTAAAAAATGGGGTCGTGTTGGATTTGACAGCGTTTATTGGGTAAGATTAGAGCTTAAAAAAATAACTGCAAAAGTTATCAATTTAAACATCTTCGGAGCTGAATTAAAAACAGCTGCATAGAGAGATTGGGATGGTGAAGCTAGTAACCATCCCTTTTTTTATTTAAAATAGTTTGTGTATTAAATATTTTTAGTAGTTTTGCCATATCCAAGTGAGTAGACGCACAAACGGAAAAAATCTTACAAGTACCTCTCATAGTACAATATTTCAAAACCCGTGTATCGTCTACTGCACGGGTTTTGTGTTGTATATGGTCTTACACAAAGGATGAACACTTTAAGAAATCCAAACAAAAATAACCGATAGAGTAGAACGGTCTTAATAAAAATCCCGCAATGTCTCAAAGTGACAACGGGTGGTGCAAGGCGGAAACGCTTAGTTTTAAGAACGAGGATAAAAACCCGTGGGGAAACCCAAAAACATGAATACCAAAAAAAAGTTTTTATAATTAAAACTGATTGATGGGACGGGATGCACTCCAATTGTCTACATACTATATTGAATCTGTTTAGTGTTGAAACGGGTTAACTGTTCTTAGTTGCACAGTAAACTTACCTATGAATAAAACTAAAATTAATCAAATATGAGCGACTTAAAACCAATACATAACCACAAAACAAGTTATTATAAAATACTTCGTCCTTGCTTATGGTTTTCCGAAGGAGAAAATGTTGAAACATCAAAGTTTAGAGAATATTTTACCCAGAAAGCTATTCAGAGTTTTATTGAATCTGGATTTATATCTATTAAAAAGTAAGTCATGAAGAAACCTATCAAGAAACATAAAAAGAAAAAGAATCCACCGAAATCTCGCGCTCAACGTGATGCAGATAAAATCGCTAAACTAAAGGCTTATTGGGAGAAGAATGATTGCGCTAAAAAGTAGATTTATCGCCTCTCATTAAATATTTTCATTATAAACTTGTTTTATTAGATATATTTTATATCTTTGGTGAAAACTTAAAGTAGATGGAAGTAAGAGAAAATGTCACTATATATCAGTGCGAACATTGCAAAAAAAAGTTATTCAGAAAACACGCGATGGAGGCTCATGAAAAAAAATGTAGTCGAAACCCTTCCAATATAAGAGCATGTTTTTTTTGCTCCAACTGTGTTAGGGTTAATATTCATTATGAGCCAAATGTATCTTACTATCAAGAAGATAATCTTTTGCATTCAAGTTCTTTTAAGTGCAAGGCAAAGGATATTTTCATGTACCCACCAAAATTTGAGAACTCTGGTAAAGGCGGTGTTTGTTATGCTGAGTATAATGGAAAAGAAATAACTCAAGAGCCAATGCCAAAGGAGTGTGACTTATTGTCTAGTGTGGATATATTTGATAATATATTGTTTAATGATTAAAAACTTAAAAGAAATGAAGAAAGAAATCCTATTTCAATTAAAATGGTTGGCTATTGTTAGTTTGGCTATCTACCTAATGTTATCCTTTATAAATTGGGATATTACGATAATAAAACAGATTCCTACTGCTAAATCAGATGTAAGAACTACTATCGTTTTTGTTTTTATAATTATCAACGCTATTATTAGAATGGTGTATGAAACCTCTGTAAAACCAAAGAAATGAATTTAGGACAATCAATAAAGAAGATCAGAAAAGAACAAGCGAAAATGAACCAGGTGAAATTTGCCGAGTTGATTGGGTTAACACAATCATACTTGTCTTGCATCGAGAATGGATCAAAACAGCCGTCAGTTTCAGTTTTAAAGATAATTTCCGAAAAGGTAAATGTTCCTTTGCCGGTATTGTTTTGGATGTCTATGGATGAATCTGACGTTGCTAAACATAAACGAGAAGTGTTTTTAATGATAAAACCTCACGTTGATGCTTTTGTTAAGCAGATTATTTAACGGTTGAGTGTATGAGTAGTGTGGCTTTGCACATACTTTCAACTTAAAACAAACTTTATTAGCCACATTACTTATACACTTTGTTATAAATATGTAAAATTTACGGATCATGAGAAACGATGAAGAAATTAAAACAATAAAACAAGAGTTGCTTGAAAAATACAACATCAATACTGATAGAGATTTAATTCAGCAACTCGGAATACAAGACGAAGATAAAAGCAAGTTGTTTGCTTGGATAAGATACCAATGTGCTTACTCTTATAGAGAAGGATTTGATAACGGACAAGATGAACTTAAAGAACAACTTGCTGACTTATTAAGACCGAAAAGGTAGTAAATTTTATTACCTATAACGGAATCGTGTATGGTGTGTAGCCTTAAAAAGCTAAAAGTTTGAGTTAATAAACAAAGTAATAATTATAATTTTTTCGAGCGTTGGCAAATTGCTGACGATAGGAAGCAAAACAGAGCAAAATATGAATTTTGGAACACCACAAGAAATGATTGATGAAGAACGTTACTTTTTAGAAAGTTGCAAACCAAAAATATTAGCGTGGTTTAGTTGTGAAATTACAAGTGCGGTTGCTTGTAAGTTAGCAATAGAAGAACACGGAAAACAAAATGTAGAATTAGTTTATATTAAAATAGATTCTGCACATCCAGACAATGATAGATTTATTAAAGATTGTGAAAATTGGTATGGAAAAAAAATAACAATAATACAAAGCGACAAGTTTAAAGACCAATTTGAAGTTATTAAAAAACAAAAATATGTTAATGGTGTAAATGGCGCGCCTTGTACTTTACATTTAAAAAAGAATGTTCGTTATAAGCATGAGAAACAAACAGACTTTAATAACCAAATTTTTGGTTTTGAATTTGTTAAAAAAGAAATAAACAGAGCAATAAGATTTGCAGAACAATACCCACACACAAAACCATTATACCCTTTAATTGATGCTAAATTAACTAAAGAAATGTGTGCTGATATTATTCTTAAAAATGGAATTAAACTACCTACAATGTATGAATTAGGGTTTCATAACAATAATTGTATTGGGTGCGTAAAAGGTGGTAAAGGTTATTGGAATCATATTAGAAAGAACTTCCCTGACACATTTAATAAAATGGCGAAAGCTGAAAGGGAAGTAGGTGCAACTTGTATTAAAAACAATTACTTAGACGAATTAAACCCCAAAGCAGGAATACACAAACCACCTATTACGCCTGATTGTGGTACATTTTGCGAAATAGAATTTGCTGATATTATTGACGAAAGAACGAATGAGGTTATGACTGGTTTAAAAAGTATGATGCAGTTACAGTTATTTTAACCGCAAACAAGCTAAAAAAGGGAAGGAAAAAAAATTATAATTATGGTTAGACAAGCACAAACGATTTAGGTTATAACAGACTTTAGCTATACACTATACACGGTGTTAGCAAATCGTTTTAATGTTTGCTAACGTGTACTATAGGCGGTGCGAGGCTGAAAGCCGCAGTAACGTCCTATACGTTGTTATCGGCTGCTATTTTCACGGAATTAATATTAATAATTTAAAATAAATAAAAAATGAACACTTTATTATCAATTAGAACAAACATTCTTTATGCTAAAAAGGATAAAAAAAGCAAAGAAGATGCAGACGAATTTGTAAAGCATCACGAATTAATATTTTTGGTAGATAAGCCAAAATATACCCAAACTAATGGTGGCGAAATTATCAGAGAAAGAGCCGTTGATGAACTTCGATTTACTGTGTCAGAAAAAGTATTTGATACGTTGATTGAACACCTTTTCAAATTAAAAGATATTGATGAGTCGGAGCTGTCTTAGGGTTGCCGATAACGGTTGGGCTATGTGCAGTTGCCCTTGTAGAAAATTTAAATATTGCACTAAACTTTGTGGGCAATTGCATATAGCCTGTGTTATGTACTGGCACGGGTTTGAAAACGAAAATTTAATTTAAAAACAGAAATATGAAACCAAAGAAATTAATTAGAAAGTTTATTACGGAAAAACTAAAGGAAGGTGAATGGGAAACGATTACCGACCAAAAAGAATTGAATCAACTCTATGCAATTAAAGTGCGTGAGGAACTTGCTGAAATACAAGAGAGCGACCATAAGGATATAATGGAATTTGTTGATTTAATTCAAGTGGCTTTTTCATTCGCTAAACAGAATGGATTTACTCACGAACAAATATCTACTGCATTAGTTGAAAAATCTGTGAATAAAGGCACTTTTGGGAGGTTGGCACTAAACAACTTGAACCCGAACAACCCAAGTAATAAACTTTATTTTGAAACGCAAGATTAGTGCTTGTACATAACAATTCGATATAAACACCTTTAATACATCGGCATCATGCGCATTTCCTTACAATTCACTTGCAAATACAGAATTTCATTTGCACCAAGCTACGTATTCACAATCACTCCAAAAATGCTTGTGAATACAAAAACAAATCGCATCATAAACCAAGTAATGAAAGGCGGTTCAATTGGTTATATAGTTGCAGGCAAATTCTATTCATTGGCACGACTAAAGGAATCGCTTGAGACAATACCAAAAGACAATAGTTGTCCTTTTTAAGAATAACAGATTAAAAACTTAAAAGATCATGAAGAATAAACCATTAACAATATCACAAGAAAGAGCGCTTGCCATGTGTCAAGAAATGCTTCTTCCGTTTGGTGTTACGCTAAATTTTCAATCTCTACTTACTAAATGTAGGGATTCAGATTTAAACTTTCATCGTGCGCTAATTGCATTTATACTAAATCGAAAAGGGTATTCTCTAAAAAAGATAGCAGGAACATTAAACAGAAGCAACCATACATCTGCAATAAATTGGTTGAAGTATTCGGAAAAGTATCAAGGTCGCGATCCTAGATACGGAGAAATCGTGAAAGCATTGAAAATTCTTCATTTCCAGCATGATATTCGAAACAAGATAAATTATCACGAAGAAGAATTAGTAAAGCTTCGGAAGCAGTTGGAGGAAGATGATTTGAGTAAATATTTAAAGTCGATGTAATGAGAAAAGATTTAGAAGAATTCCTAAAGGAAAAGGATTATGAGTTTTGCGGCAAAAATGGTGAAAGATTTCTACATGGTGGATGGGTTCATATTGACCATGTAGAAGAATTTATTAATCTACTTGAAAACAATCTACTTACATCAGCTTCAAAAAGAAACTATGGAGATAGAACTAGATTCGAGCAAAGAGTAGGTGAAATGAGAGATTGGAAATACCATAGAGATAGAAATAAGGAATAAAAAACCCTACCAAATTCATGATAGGGGTTTTCGATTTATGGTTATTTATTTATGAGAGAACTATTTCTCTATCATATATAGCTTCAAACACCGCTTTTGGTGTATGTTTAGCTAAAATGAATAACATAGCATCACATTCATCTTGAAGTGCCACATGCTCAATTAGAAGTCCATGACAATTTACTGTAGTTTTAACTCGAATATTCGGACGAGGCTGTAAAAGTGTTGGAGGTTTACCAATTGCCTCAAATCCAAAAACAATGATGTCATTGAACTCTTCTGGCGTAAACTTAGAAGCTGGAACATACTTTCCTTCTGACAAGGCTTTGTAATGTTTGCTTTTTATCGGAACATACATGTAGGAGTTTTCTTTTCCTCCCAAAGTTGACATATCATGTACGTCAACTTTCACCATTCTTGCTTTCTGGTCTTTTCCTTCTGATCGACATATCAAGAAATTGTTGTCGACAAGGAATTTTTCGAACTCGTGCATATTATTCTCCATCATCGATTAAACCAGCTTCTTGAAGTTCAAGATACTCTTTGTTGAACGCTTCACCGTTAATCTCAACTCCGTCTTTCTTTTTCTGTTCGATGAAATCATTTGTAGAGATTTTTCCTTTAGAGCCTTCAGAATCATTTCCTCCACGGCCTCCTGTAGATCCAGTAATGTATTGTGGGTTTTCCGTAAAGAAAGTATTCAATACATCTTTTACTGGAAGAGGGTTTAATGTTGTTTTGTCTTGCAATGGTTCTCCATTTGGACCAAGGACAAGAACATTGCCATTTTCATCAGTATCAAACTTCATTCTATTTTTCAGAATAAGCAATGAATCTTCTTTTGGCAACAATAAGTTATCCGGCAATAAACTTGAAAGCTTCGAATCGATTGTGATTGACTTTTTGTAAGTTCCCCACTCTGATTCTACTTTTTGTTTCTCGCTTTGTAGTGTTTGAATTGTTGTTTTCAACGTTTCAATGTCAGTATTTGCTTTTTTCAGCTTTTCCTCTGGCTCAATTTTAGCATCAGCCAAAGTTTTGTCTTGGACAGCCTTTACAAGAGCCTCAATGTTCTTTCCTTGGAATTCAAGGCCAGTTTCATTGCGATACTCTTTGATTGCTACTTCAAGCCCTGCGATTGCGGCAGCCGACTTGATGTTCTTAGAGAAAGACTCTTCTTCCTCAGTTGTTCGCACTACAAACTCACCTGGAATGGTGATGTCTGTTTTTGCTTCCTGTGCTTTTGCAATTTCCTCGTCCGAAACCTCGAACACTTTACTTCCTACCGTGATTTTCATACGATTATTTATTTTGGTTTGTTAATTACGCTTTTGCTTTTGCGATTTCCTCAGTCATTTTCTTGGTTCCCCAATTGTGTTTAACTACAATTCCAAGTTCCTCACATGTTGCGCGAAGTTCTTCTTCAGTTGGACCTTCAGCAACCGGAGTTTGTTTGATAGCTTTCGTTGTTTCCATCATTGCTTTTGCGATGTCTTGAGGACTAGCTTTTTCAAGTAATTCTCTTTTCTTACGGTTTTCAGCATTGATTTCTTGCTGCTCATAACGTGCTTCTGTCGCTTTTTCATCAATGATGTAAAGCTCACCATGTTCTGCAGTTCCTTCGTTTGTGAATTCAACTACATCTAAAGCAACTTTCATTCCTGGACGCTCCAATTTCTTGTTCGAAACGTCTCTTTTTCCATTAATTCTAGGGATAGTGTATCTATCCGCAACTACTGTCGTGCTCATATTATTAAATTTTAGTGTTTACTGTTTTTGGTAATGGAGCTTCGAATTTCCCTTTGTTTTTAGTGAAAAACTTATCCATTTCTATTTTCAAGGCTTTCTCGTCCTTGGATTTGTCACATTCTTCCCAAAACTGCTGGAAAAGAACTTTTTTGTATGCTTCTTGTGGTCCAAATAGGTTATTTGTCACTGCTGGACTCAAATGAACATAAGGCTCAAGTCTTGATTTCTTCTGCTCCATTCGTAAAAGTGGAATATTTGTCGAATACTGGCTTGAAATGATCTGATAAAGTAAATTATCCAAAATCGTATTATTCAATCCTGCATTTACTCCTTCTTGGTATTTACGCAAAAGAGAGTCTAACGGTTCGATAATGAATCTTCTTCCAAACATTCGATACCAAACTTGCTGATTCTTTTCTTTTACAGGAATTGACCAATTGGCAACCAGATTGACAAAGAAGTTGTAAGCATGTTCCGCGATGTCAGCATACTTATCCATTTCATTTATGATTGGTCCTTGGTCGATAAATTTACCGGTAGCTGTTTCGTTTCTTCCAACCATCATATCAAGGCCCCAATAAGTAGCCTCCATTCTTTCTTCTGAATCGCGAAGTGTTTTTTCGTACTGCGTCCAAGTTTCTAAATCAGGCTGAACGAACCCAGCTAAGTTAGGAGCAACATTTACATCGTCAGAAGATCTTGGTAAAGGAATTTCTATAACATCTGTTACATCATTCTTTCCAATTCGTCCTTGGCCATCGCAAATAGAACAAGTTTTCACTGTAGCTTCTCCTGTTTTACTGTTTGGGATGTTTGTTTTTCCACTCCCGTTACACGACATACAATCTTGCTTGTATCTCCACGTAATAGGAAAACCATGCAAGAATTTATAAAGAGTAAGTATCGATTTATCTCTGGCATATTCTTCCAGATCAGGAATAATCGAATTTACGGTTGACAATCTTATTTCTGTTCCAACTTCGATAAACGGACTAATAATCATTCCAGGAACTTCGCCAAATGGATGATCGAAAGTTTCATTTGGCATAACAATTTGAGTCTGGCCAGTATCTAAAATGACAACATCACGCGTATCATCAATGAATCTCCATTTTTTGTAATTTGAGTTGTTTATATGAGTAGGTTCGAAAAGAATCCAATCCAATTTTTGTCCGTCAGCTTGATAACATCGAATCTCGTTAATCGATTTGTAGGTTGGATAGATTTTTTCAGCGCCAACATACTCACAAAGCATAACTCCGTTTGGATCTACGTCCATGAGTTGAAATAAGTACTCCTGCAAATAAGCAAGAAGAGACTTTTTTCCTTTGAAGTTCTTGATTAGTTTCTCTAGTGGTTCGTGAGCTTTGTTAGGAAGGTCCTTAATCAAATCACTGCTTCCATCAGCTTGAAAAACAAGTGATCGTCTTTTGGTGATTCTTTCTGAAACAGCGCGAATGTCTTTTGAATATTTTTTACGGGCTTTCTGTCTATCCAGATTCTCAATCTTCTCAATCTCTTGGATAAGCTCTTTCGAAAATTCCTTCCCAGTAACTAAAGCGTTCAGCTTTCTGTGGTTGTCTCTAGCGTCACAAACCCACTTCGGAGCTTGTTGATTTGCCTTGATTAACTCAATTATTTCATCATCACGGTACATACTCAATATAATCTATAACAACGTACTCAAGTGCATTCGGCAAATGCGAGAATTCATGCTTGATAACGCCACTTCGTTTGTCATGCCAAGCATACCTTCGTAATGCTCTTTGCAAATTTATACTTTTTTCCTCAATAATCAACTCGTAACTCTGAATCGTCTTTATTCTGCGTAGCGGACTTGCATTTCCAGTCTTTCGAGCCTTTTTAATGTTTAGGCCAGCATTAAACAAATCTTTCACCAATCGCGCTTCATTGTAATCTGAAACGATCAAACCATTTCCACAACGATTGAGTAAAACAGCTTTTAATCCATCGGCACTCGTGTCGTTTCGGTAATATTCTTCTTGAACCCATATTTTACGATTCCCTTTATCGATAGCAACGCGAAGAAGCGCATCAGGGTCAGAGGAACCTAAATCAAGTCCAAACATTTCAGGAAAGTCATGAGGATTGAACTCGCCAACATTCCAGTTTGTATAGATTACATTTCCGACTTCATTTGACCAATTTCCAAGACAGTTAACAAAATAGTATTTCGCGTTCTTGATTATCTTCGGGTCCAAACTATCTGGGTCATGGTGATCTCTCCATAATTCATAATCCAATCTCTTGGACTCATAGTCGGCCCAAATGTTTGGCGCAATATTTTTCTCACCGTTGTCTAGGTAGGTGGTATGAATGTACAAAGTATCACCAACGACTCCATTGAAACCAAGAACAACACCTCTACCTTCATACATTTCAGTGTTTAACCAATGATCGAAAGGTGGTGGATTAAAAGAAATAATCGAAATACACTGAACATCCAATCTCCGGAGAGACTTGTTCACTTTATCCCAATCTTGAAAACTCGGCATTTCCTCACCTTCATCCGTGTACAGCATTGAATAATCCTCGATGGATTTAAGTTTCGCTGTTTGGGTTCCACTAGAATTCTTGTGTCCGGTAATCGAAATCTCACCTCTGGACTTTTCATCCGCAACAGAAAACGTATTGTTCGCGAAATTGAAATACTTATCCATCCCCATTTGCTCAATACGCATTTCAAGGGCTTTACTTGTAGACATATCCAAAGACGACATGGTATAACGTGTAGAAAGAATGGAGTGATTGTAATCTTTTGCAGCAACAGGCTTAAAAACAGACATAACATACGTCTTTCCAGAATAACGACCACCAGACATACAAACTTTATCGACTTTCGTAAGACTAACCCAATACGCTTGGTCCTCGTCACTCATTTCAGCGAACTCAGGACTTTTCACAACATCCCTAGCGTCCAATAACTGAAACAACGGAATGTACTTATCGCTAAACTCAAGATTAAACTCTTCAGCTTCCTCCATCTTTCTTTGGGGTTATATCAATGTATTTATCTGTTTTCTCTTTCTTAGCGCCTAACTGTGGTCGTCCAGAAAAAGTAATATTCACAATCTTCTCAGAAGTGCCAATCTCTTTTCCATTCGAAGTAATATCCTGAGCATCCTTCAATCCCAAATCACGAATAATAACTGCAGAATCCAATAATCCTGCTGCAGCACCTTCGTACTTATACCTGTAAATAACAGAATCGAAATACTCAATGACTTCCTTGAAACCCTCTTTGCTCTTATAGTAATCCAAACGAGAAACACCAAGAAACTGCTCCAAGCCATGTTTCGTCAAAGCCCTCATAACAGGAACATCAACAATCACAACCTCAGAACCACCACCTTCAAACTTCGTCCTCGCAATACTCCGAACCTCACTCTTGTACAAAGGATTCGCAACAGTCCACTCAAAGTACTTAATACCTTCAGCCAACAAAGTCTCAGGACTCTCAAACAAAGTAGGTCTACCAATCTTAGTTCCAGCTTCCCAAAACCGATTAGCAGTCTGCTTCGTTTCTTCCCTCGGAATATCAAGATAATTATCAGGACGATAAACTTCCTGCTTCTTACTTCCCATTAATAAAAATTTGAATCACCACAAAGAATCTCACCAGTAGAATACTTCCAGAAATCCTGCTTCGGAACGTAATACTCCGTAATCTGCTTAGTACACGAATTCCGTGCCCAAACATAACTAAAAGGCTCCGAAACCTTCATTACCTCATAACAACTACAATCCTCCTTCTGGCAAGACGTAATCAAAAACAATCCCAATAATACAAACACTGATTTAACTCTCTTCATGATAACATATTTCCACCAAAGATAAGAAAACCTTACAAACAACCAAAAATCTACAATTTCATAAATTTCAAATATTTTGTAGGGCCAAAAACTATTTCAACCCAAATAAAAATCAACCTGACACAACCAAAAAATTGACAGATTCAAAAAATGTGAAAAATTCTATGGGCAAAAATTGGTGAAGTGAAAAATGGAGAAAATTTTGATGCCATGAAAAATTGATGATTCTGAAATGTGGGAAAATTTTGAGAGAGGGATAAAGAGGTCGACAACCATTCTGAAAAGGGGTATGGGGGGTTAATATAGAATGATTAGTTTTTAATCAAAAGTACTATATACCTGGTTAAATTTCAATCAAAGTACATTTATTCACCAGGTCACAAACATAAATTAAAACAAACTTTACCACCTGGACCACGTACAAAACTAATTCAGTGAAAATATATTTTGATCCAAGGAACAAACAACAAAAAGTTGATGCACAAAAAAAGTCCTAACCAATAAAGGAAAGGACCAAAGGAAGGAATGTAATGAAATTAATTCAATTGATAGCGTAGTTTATTTGTTTCTTCTTGTAGTTTGTCAAGGTTAATCAAAAAGATTGATTTAATCGTCGGATCTATTGGTTCCTGACTCACTTCATTCCGTACCCGTTTAATAAGATCCATTAGCTCATGGTAATTATCTACACTCGGATCCATTTGTATTACTATTCTTCTCATGGCTTAATTGTTTAACGGTTTTACTGGTTTGTAGCGTGTCAAAACATATCACTTCACTATAAAAGTACGTTTTTTTTATTGTGTTAACTATCAATTAGTTAACTGTTATTTGGTCTACTTTGTCCACGGGGTGGAGACAACTATTTCAATGATTAATTTCTAATCGGTCAAATGATTAAATTCTAAACAAAAGAATATTGAACCTTTACGCGTTGTGAATGATCTACTTTTATTGTTCCTTTAGTACTGTTCAGTATATCGCAAATTTCCTTAATTTGTGGCGTTTCTATGCTGTATTGCTTGCTTATGGCATTACTCCATTCGAGGAAGGTTTTAACGTTATCTGAGGGCTTAATTAGGAAGCTCAGAGTATTCGTGGCTAACTCTATACAGTCTTTTTTATATTGGATTGTCATAAGATTATTTTAAAAAGTTGATAATTAGTTAATTACGTTTAAAATTGTAGTTTTTTAGATTCGTAAGAAAAAGTAAAAAAGATTCTTTGCGTACGTTTTTCACCTATTTTAACCTTATTTTACTTTAAATATTCATATAAAAGGTTGATTAACAACAAATTAAACAATTAATCATTATTCTCTAATCTTTTAAAGGCTTTATATCTTTCATTTGCTTGTAATGTTTCTTCAATTACTTCGATTAGATTACTATAGTTTAATGTCTCAATTTTTGCGAAGAACTGAATAGGGCCTCCCCAATTACATACTAATCTATCTGGGTTACCCCATAATCCTTTTACTTTGAATTCGTCCTTTAAATTCATTACGAAGGTTTTTTCTAATTCCTTTATACATTCGTTTCCTTTGTTTACTGCTTCCTCTATTGTATCGTAAACTCCTATTGTCACGGTTTTAGTTGTGAAGCTTGAAAAGTCTTGATTTGTTGGTTTATCGTGGTATCTAAATTCCACTATTAAAAGTTCTTTTTTCAATTGTTCTCATGTTTTCTATTTTTAAAGTTTGTTATTTGTGGCGGGCTTTGAAGTTATCGCGGCCCTATTCTACCACAGAAATAAATTTATAATTGTTTTCCTACTTTGTGCATCGATTCAATATTGATATTATGGCAACCAATTTTTAAAACTCCATTAATTGAAATAACTGTATACTGTTCTATCTGGTAACCTTTAATATCTTTGCCAGCTATTATCATTGAATAAAGTAATTTCGCGGCCTTAATTGGTATTTTTACGCCTTGTGACGTTTCTACATCCTCAAGGTCTTTTGATATTCGCAAAAAGTCCTCATTTGCGCCGTAAATACGAGGAATTTCAAACGCTTCAAATTTTTCAACTTGTTTTTGTAGTTGTTTTCTTTGTTCTTTTAAACGTTTGTTTTGTTCTCTTTTGATTCGTGCACGTTCTTTGATTATGTACTCCTGGTGATCCCCACCATTAATAACGGCCATTAATTTTAATATCTTTTTATATTCAACTAATTTTTTAAGATCTTTTTTACCGGTCCATTCGATAAACTCATTAATTGACTCAAATAAACTTTGAGAAGGTAAAATATAAAGTTCTTTTTTTCGTGCCGTTACCAATTTTTGCACGTTTGTCTCAATTTGTCTCAATACGTTTTTAACGTCTGTTTGCATCGTTAAAAATTGTTTGTATTGGCGCGTTGCCATTCTTAACTCGCGTATATGTTTCGAAGTTGTTACACTATAGCCATCATTATTTATTAAGATAGCTTTTTGCCCTTTTTTATTTTCTATGAATTGACCTAATAAATAGTGACGGCCATATGACCAAATTTGCTTACCTTCAAAAAATACGTTTCTACTTTGTGTTTTTCCTTCAAATTGTGATTGTTCAGCGAATAAATGCATAACGTCTGAACTGCTGCTAAATACTGTTTTCATGTGGTGAATTTTTAAATTGTTAATATTTGATTTTTGTTAATTACTAATTTGTGTTTTTACTTTTCCAATATTATTCCTATTGTTACAACTATTGAGATAAGGCCCATAAAAAGGAATATATATTTATTAACCTGGTCATTTAATTTGATCTCGTTTGATTTTTGCGTAGAATTTTTCATGTTATTATATTTTAAGTTTGTTTTGTGCCTTACTGACGATACAAATATAAGTACTTTTTTGATTCCTGCAATAAAAAAACAAAGATATTTTGAATTATTTTTTATTTTACTTCTTAACTCGCTACTTTTCAGTTAGTTATCTATTGAATTATTTTTCAATTATTTTTTATTTTGTTTATTGTATTAATATATCAATTATTTTTTATTACTTTGGATCAACTTAAAATATAACATATACGAAAAATTTACCCTTTTAACATAGTTCCGGCCTTATATAGATAGGCCATAAACTCGAATTTTGTTTTAATCCAAGTCTAAAGGTTAGGCCGTGGAATTTTGTATTAATCAATTTATTTTTTATGAGAAGAAATTAAATAACATATCAACATTTTAACCATGTGCAAAAATTTGCGCGCTCGTTTCTTTGGTCCTGACTTTTGGCCGTTGGTACTTTTGTACTCAATTTTCAATTGTGGA
>Ga0099846_1000325_pt1 | contig 19713 bp, 19 predicted proteins | sample CB_VirMetaG_FD_78180 | JGI IMG/M metagenome (GOLD analysis project Ga0099846, IMG submission 78180) | Freshwater to marine saline gradient viral communities from Chesapeake Bay - CB_1504_1 Viral MetaG | ecosystem: Environmental > Aquatic > Marine > Coastal | place: USA: Chesapeake Bay... | reverse complement strand
GATGAACTAAATGAGTATGCATATAATCAATCTATCCACGAAACCCAATCTGCTGGATTTAATCATCATGCGTTAGCTCCAGACAGAGAAGCTACATTATCTTTCCAACCTACTCAATATACTGATTCTTCTGAAGTATCAAGCTGAGTTCAACTAATAGCTAATCATACATAATTAAATGTAGTTAATGTTCATATAGATCCATTAGCTTGTAAGTAATATTTAGTTCATGGAATTAGTCAAGTGTGACCACTAGATATTCAACCCATTAATGTAACCTCTCTTGTTTCACCAGAAATTCAACTTGCTTGTAATATTCATAATTTATTTCAAGCTGTTCTTTCTATTCTATTCGGTACATCTCTTACAAGGAAAGTACTTACAGTTGATGGATAATCATCATCTACTTCTAGTACTTGTGTATCTGAATATGGGAAAACATAAACATCTCATGCGTGTGATGGTCAAGTTAATGTTACCACTTCTCACCAACTTATAGTTGTTCAAGTAACAGTTATTTTAGTTCAAGAATTTCAACCAAAAGATTGAGAAACTGCTAAGAATACCTCATTAGTTCACATACTAGTAGATGATACTCTACTTGTATTAAATACTAAGTTAGGTGATACTGCAGGTTCAGAAGTATCTACAACAGTTCAACTTACAGTAACTATTCTAGTAAATGTTCAAGTAGCTTTTGAGTATGAATATAATGCTTTATTCGTATCTAATTTAGATATAGCAGGAAATAATCCACCTGCTTCTGATGTTGCACTTCAAATTGAAATTGGACCAGTACTAGTATCTATAGCTCTAATATAAGTTGCAGTTCAAGAGTCACTATATGTTAGTAATACTTTATCTGTATCAACTAATGCTCATCTAATAGCAAATAATCATGTAACACCTCATCAACTTATTGCTGTATCAACATTAGCTATTGCACTTCAAGTAACTAAATATTCTTGTATAAATAAATTGTTAGAAAATTCATATGCTGATATAAATCTTCAAGCTCATAATGATATCATTAATAAAGCATCAACTCAAGAGAATGCATCAGATGTTCAACTACCTAATGTTGCAGTAGTTCAAGAAATATCTACTACAGTTGTAATTAAATTTGTAGCATTAGCATAAGCTATAGCTACTTTATTTTCACTAGATAATGCTGTAGAAAATCTTACAACTCAACTTGCTGCAATTTCTAATGGTGTTCATAAACTTAGTGAATTATCTCATACTGTTCATACTGCAACATTTAGAGTAGTTCATACCATATATGTAATTAATATTTTATTGTCAGCTATTTTTATAGCTTCTGACCATTCTCAAGTTGTTAATGTTGCTCAAGATGGAGTTACAACAGTAGGTGGAGTTTCGTAATAAATTCTTGCATTTTTAGATGCTCATGAATTACCCGGTAATGGAATTACACTACCGTCTTGATAACTTATAATATCACTTCAATCTACTCATGCTGTAACTGTAATTGCTTCATCAGTTACTCTATCAGATAGAGTAATATCCGTTCAAGAAACAGCTATATTATATATATAAGCTTCTGTAACTGAATTTTCTGAAAAATATAAAGCTGCAGAATCTTTAGAATATTTAGCTAAGTTTAATTGAAAAGGATCATTAGTTGTTACATAATCTACTGCAGTTCATAATGTAGTTACATATCAAGACATAGTAGCAACAACTAAAGAATTTGTAGATAATGTAGAATATGCTATAAGCATTTTATGATCTCATATTAAACAAGCCGAAGATACAGTCATAGTATCAGTAGCTATTGTATCAACTCATTGATTAGTTACAGTAGTTCATGAAATACCTATATATTGTATTTTTGCGTCTGTTCAAGTATTATAAACTATTCATGCTTCAGTTGTAGAGAATACTAATAGTTCTCTATTTGTATCACCTGTAGTTAATGCTAATGGAGTATTAACAGTTTGAGCTGAACCAGATACAGTTATTATTACAGAACTAAGATTTGCTCAGTCACCATATATACATAAAACTTTATCATCTTCTACATATTCTAATTTAGAAACTCATGCAGCTACTCATCATATAAGTGTAGAAGCAGCTGTAGCTGATAGAGTACAAGTAATTCAACTTATATCTACTACTTTACATTTTGTTGCTGAACCAAGTAAAAGTCCATAAGAAACTATTACTTGATTATCTTTTACTTTAGCAATTGCTGTGTTAGATGCTATTATTAAATCTGAGTCTACAAATAATTCTGCTCAGAAAGTAATTACTCAGTCTACTATTCTTCATGCTCTAACATTAATATTAGTTCAATCAGAATATGTTATTACAATAGTATTACTATTACACATTATTCATGAAATATTTGCTACTGGAGAAGCTGATGTAGCAGTTCCTGCTGGTTGTGTTCATGCAACTGTATTAAATATTTCTTTTATTCTTCAATCATTAATTAATTCAACAACTTCTCACGCAGATAAATCTTGACTTAATTCAAATGATTGATTTCAGAATGTTCAAAGTTTAGTTTTTTCTGCATCAGTAAATGCGTTAGTATCTGCTTCAGCTTCGTATAGAGCTTTTATCTGAGCTCATGTTGGAGAACTAGAGATTTCTATATATACAGATCCCGTCCATCTAAATGTTTTATTATCATCTATTGTAACATAAATTTTTCAAGTTTCACCAGTTCATGGTAAAGCTGCAAAATTTGCTGCTTCAATAACATCATCAACATAACTTGGTAGTTGTGCTGATTCTACTTTTCATCCAGCATCTAATCAAGCATATCAGTTAGCTTGGTTTTTATTTGTAGTAACTTCAGCAGTTCCTAGTTTAGTTTTTTCAGCATCAGTGAATGCATTTGTATCTGCATTATTTTCATATTGAGTTTTAATTTCAGCATCAGTTAATCATGGAACAACTGCAGCTGGAACTGGCAGTAAAGTTCTTACTGGATTTGTTCAACCGAATTGAAAACTAAATGTTGAATCAGATCAATCTCATACATCGTTACCATAGAATTTAATAACAAATCTATCAGTAGCTATAAATTCTCAATTATTTAAAAATAAATCAGCATGAAATTGCTCGTAAGTTTCAGAACTTACAGCAACAGTTGTAGCTGAAGTTGATAATAATGTTTCAGTTCAACCAATATCTCTTTTATATAATTCAAAATAAAAAGTAGCTGTGGCTGTACCAGCAGTTCTTTTAATATTTCAGATTGTATTAATTGTAATAACTCATGGATTTCAAATTATAACTCAAGCATCTGATATGATACCAGCTATTAATTGATTAGCTCAAGTAATAGAACCAGTACTAATATCAACAGCTGGACTGTCATAATCTGTATCTGATATATCTGTAACTAATCTATTGTATCCAAAATCTCCAGCAACTGAAGTAGGATACATTGTAATATTTGAAGGTAATGCAGCAGCATCAACCTTTTCAATAGATAACTCATCTAACGCTCACTTTGTAGTAGTAGCACTTAGATTAGCATCACTATTATCGTATGGAACTTCAGCAGCTGTTTGATCATCAGTTCAAGCAGAAACTTCAACATAAACAGAACCAGTCCATCTGTAAATTTTATTATCATCTAAGGTAGTATACAAGGTAGAAGTATCTCACGTTACTGGTAGACTTGCAAAATTTGCAGCCTCCTTCGTGTCATTAAACCTAGCATCTCCTCAATCTATTGGTGTTTGTAACATAATAGTTTTTAATTAAGATTTAATTTCAGATGATTCTTACATCTGTAGCATCAGTTCAATTAGAAATTAGATTTATTTGATCTAAATTTTTAGTAACAATTTGAACTTCATTTCAAGCAGTAAGTTTATATCAATCAGCAACAGTTGCTGCTGCTCAATTTTCAATATAAATATCAGCAGTATCTAAATTTTGAATATTTACTTGAAAAATCGTATTTGTTTTTTGACTAACAAGTATATCAAAATTAGTTTGTCACATAGCCTCTTTTAAAGTTTGACTTGTGGTTGTAACGGTAATTTTCATAATTATGTTTTTTAATAAATAAAAACATTAACAATATAGCATTAATTTGATTTTTTGCAATAAAAAAAAAGACAGTTAAAAATACTGTCTTTTAATAAGTTATAGTTAATTTAGCTCAAGTAAAAGTACTTTGACTATATTTAACTGTATTTGGATTTACTGGTTCTATTTGAATTCAGTTATTAGCTAAAGCAGCACTCATCCATAAATTATATATATCTGTGATATCAAATTTTACTGGAGAAATTGAAAGTGCTGTTCTATAATAACTTCATGCATTTCTTCAAGACCGTTGATTATCCACCCAGTTATCTGGATGGCAAGAAGCTGCCTTTATTTCTCATGCAGTATAATAAAATGTGGCATTACTTAATTCTAATATTACTTGAGTAGCAACAGATGGTAATCAAGTTAAATCAAATTTCAACATAGTCCGAGCTCATTCTCAACCTCATCAATAACTTGTAGTATATCATGATACATGAGGAGCTGGATCATCTGAATAACGCTCTTGTTGATATGTATAATCTCAGAAATTAAGTAATGTTCATAAATCCTCTGTTACTTCTGCCTTTGATGTAGCAAACATTAATGATGGAAATCACATATTTTTTCTAATTAAATATTAAGCTGGAGTTTGTGAATGTCATGCATAAGCAACATGGATTCAAGCACTAAATACTTCTGCAACAAACATGTGCGTTCATACAGCTAACTCTGGAATAGAAGTTGCTCATATTATTAATGGAGTATATGAACCTCAACCTTTCTTACCAGCAGTACCTAATGTTAATGTAGTTGCTGAACCAGTAATTGTAATTGCAAATGTATATGTTCAACCATCTAATAGATTAGTAAAGTTTAATGTAACAGCTGGTCAAGCAAAATTAAATCATTGTTTTGTTCATTCATCTGCGTCAAATCAATTATCTTCTGCAGTATTTACATGATATTTAAATGTAGTTTGTCATGCAAATGTTGTATCTCAATTAAAAGTATTTGAACTTGTGAAAATGTTTGTTTTATTTGTGTATGCTATTTGTCAATCAAATGTATAAATTCAAGTTACTTTATCAACAAACGCTCAGTCAGAATAAGTAATTCAATTAGCATCAAAAGTTCAGTCTGGAGATTTTATTTCAATAGTATAGATACTTGTTGAATCTCAAGTAACTATTGAATCTAAATTATATTTTCTATAAGTTCAATCTGAGTATGTAACTAATATATATGATGAATTATCAGTACTAATTACTGCATCTTGTGGTGGTATATCATTATCAGTTATTTCAGCAGAAGAACCACTTGGGGCAGTTTCTATACTTCAAGTAGCTCATCTAGGCAATACGAAATCAAGTACAATATCTTTACTTGTACCACTATTAGAAACTTGTGCATCTGTTCCAACCTCTCATTCTGTTGTAGATCAAACAGAAAAAGTTATTGGAGTTTGTATATTTAATTTATGATTTCTGTATTTTATATCAGTAATTACTCATCCAGCTGTAGTAATTTGTGCAACAACTATATCTGTTTCAGAAGTTTGTTTTGTAATTGTATTTGTATCTGGATCATAACAAATATAATTTGTAATACCATCAGTTAATGTTAAATCAGTATCAGCCACTGCTACTTCAACATTATCTTTCATAATAGGTCATCACCATACTTGTACAGCTAATGAACCAGTTTTTTCTATATTAAATGTAGTTTGTAAATTTTGTGAGATATAATTAAAAATATCAGCACTATCATTAATCTGAATACCATCTCAACTTGTGTGAGTTTTTGGATCAGTTCTATTTACTCATCTTACATAAATTCTATCTCAAACAACATCGTGATAGAACATTTTTTCTCTATTTAGAGTAGAATTTGGATTTATTATAATAAATCATTTAGTGTTTTGTGGAGCTTGTGCTACAGTGAAATCTATATCTCATAGAGTAGATATATCTTCTGTAATAGTAGTTTTATAAAAGTCCTCCACTAACAATTGTTGTGTTAAGTTTCACATAATATATTATATTAAAAATTATTTATTTATTCTTTTTCTTAATTTAGCTCTTGTGCTCTTTTTTTGTCAATCTCTTCTATTTCTTAATCTACTTACAACCCTTAGATTTCCTTTTCCGTTTCATCCTTTTATTCAATTTTTATGATCAACTTCTTTTCAATCACCTTTATGAACTAGTCATTTTTTCTCCATTATTCTTCTTGCTTGTACTCTTTTTGATCTATCTGCAATCTGATGAGGTTGTCACCAATACTTTTTATAATTTTTTCTCATATATTCTTTAGAATTTGTAGGCATAATTATATAATTAAGTATTAAATTTTTTAATTCTCTTTCTTAATGTCGCTGTATTATTATTTTTATTGTATTTATAATCACTTTTTTTATTTCAACTCAATTTAGCTGCTCTATCTTTAGCTCTTTCTGCTGGAGTCATATTTCATCTTTTTTCTCATTTTTTAGTAGCTTTATTAGTTCATTTTTGTAAATTTCACGATTTTTGCAATACTTTTGTAGCAATAGCATATGCAACAGCTTTAGGTTTTCATTTATCCATTAATTGCTTAACCAGTCTGTCTAATATTTTTGGCATAAAATTAAATTTAATAAATAATTAAAAATAGTATATAATATTTTGTATTTTTTGCAAAACAAAAAGCCTTACAAAACTGTAAGGACTTATATTTGCGAGAATGGATTAATATGGAAGATACGTTTCCATGTGCACATTATACTGAGTGCATAAATAATTATAGTCTTTTTTTTAAAAAAAAGCAATTTTAAATTGTATCTTTAGGACTAAAATAACTCTTTTGCCTTTCTCAATCAAATCAAATCTCAATATCTAATTGATTTAAGTAAAATGGACTTCAATCTACTCAAGTAAGAACTACTTTCCATAAGTTTGCTTTATCGGCATTATACTCAATGTGTTTTAAGAATGGGAAATTAGCTTGTGAAATTGCTGGATCTCAGTTTAATATTTGTTCTCATAACGCTCATTCTCACATTGCTGGTACATCTAATGTAGTATCTACTCATTCTATTGTGATAATTTTAGTTTGTTTATCTGCATTAGCTCAAGATAATGACATATAAGTATCTACAGATAATATTTGAGTATAATTATCTAGCCAAAAATATAAATCTGTTAAAGTTTTTACAGTAAACACATCTCATAAATCTAAATCTTTTAATGCTACTTTTTGTTCTATTTCTGTTCAAATATCAGTAATAGATCATTCTGTAAAAATTCTTATTGTAGAACTATTATTATCTGAAAGATAAACACTTCATCCTTCATTTATTATAGTAGAAGGTCTTAATCAAGTATATGTACACCAGAATTGATATTCTACATTATATACTAATATTGTTCATATAGCATTAACATCTGGCTGTCAGTAAAAATAAACATTCTTACCATCAAATCAAGAACAATGTCAATATAAGAAATCTTCTAAATAATTTGATACTACTTTTCATATATTTTTAGCAGATAATGCTCAAGTAATTGTTTCAACTAAAGAATATACTTGTCATGAAGTAGCTACAAATAAAGCATCATCTCATAAAACTTGCAATGAATTGTAATAAATTCAATATGATTTTGTTACAGTGTCTATATCGTAATCATAAACGTCTTTTGCTGTAAGATATGAAACAAAATTATTTCAAGCTACAACTAATCTTCATTTAAATTCAAATAAATCGTTAATTACTCAACCATTTATTCAAGATATAGTTAATGCATTTGCTATTCTGTAATAAAAAGGATTTCAAGGATATCAATAAGTGAAATAAACTGTTCATCTAACAAAAGTCCAGTATGAATAATTGAAAGATAATTGTGTTTTTATAAATTCAGTATCTTTAATTCAACCTATTAATCTTAATGATTTTGTTGCTAATCATTGAAAAGAAGTATTTTCTACGATACTTTGATCGCTTTTAATAAGAATATATTTCTCATAATTAACACCATTAGATATTTGTAAATATTCTCAAAAATTATCATATATTTGATATTGTGCTCAATTAGTTATTGCAGCATTTAATCAAGCTCAAGATAATTCATATTCTCATGAACCATTAACTCATAGTATTTCTCAATATGCTCACCTATGTACTTGTTGATTTGAAGGATCATTTACTATAACTAATATTTTTTTTACTGGATTTGTTGTTGCATCAGTAGCGTCTGGAACAACACATTCATCTGTTGTAGCTGTACTAGGACAAGTATATGTTGTAGGAATACTTCAGTCATCCATAATAGGAAGCCTCATTGCATTAAATAAGAAATTATTTCAAGTAAAAGCAAGAGCAGTATCAGTCCAAGTACTTCATTCTAATCTCCAGATTTTATTGTTATATCACTTAAAATGCCATCTTGTATCATGATAATCAGTAAAAAAGAATTGATTTGACACACCTCAAGCTACATCATGTTGATCTCATATACGAGTTGTTCAATTACGCATAGTAATCATCATTCTGTCTTCTTCAGTGAATCAAACGTCTGTTTTCCTATTATCAAGTTTTATATTAACAAGTTCATCATAATTAAAAGCAAATTTAGAATTTACTTTATATTGTAAAGAACTTACATTTTCTTTTAAACTCATAAGATATATTATTAAAATATATTATTTTTGCTTTTATTAAGCCTTTTTCTAACTAGTGGTTTTTTATCTGATTCCCTTTTTGATACATCCCCAATCATTCATTTGTATATTCATTCTTTAAATGCAGCTTTTTCGTATGCTCTAATATCCATTAGACCATAATAAGTTGCTTTTAAAACAATTAAATCAAAGAAATGTTCTGGTATTTCTAAAGTTCAATCAACAGCTGTAACTGTAGGAATATATCATCTATAATATATAGTATATGTTCATGGTTTTGTACAAACTAATTTATCTTCTTCTATCATTATTAAATCAGTTTTATCTGATTCTCTATAATAATCTTCAAAACTAACAATGTCTACTTCATCTCAAGAAGAATCAAGTATAAAAAAAGTTTCTATTTGATATGGAATTGTTATATTAGTTCAAACTGTTCATTCATAAGTTCAAACTAATCATAAACTAGCTACTCACTCTGCTAAAACAGTAACATCTTGTGTATATTTATTAAAACCAAAATTTCTAGCTAAAACAGTAGCTCTAGCTGCTGAATTAATATACCTTAATATATCAACATCAGTATGTGCTTCTGTTGAGAAAAAAGATCATAATTCTTTCTTGACATTTGAGATTATTTTACTAATTGCTATCATATTTTTATAATTAAAAAAATAACTATATACAATATAGTTATTTTATTTTTTTTTGCAATTATTAGTCAGCAATATTTCAGTTTGAATCCATTAAATCAATAATAATTTTCTTAGCTTCATCTGCACTACCATCTCTATAAGCTTTTGGTAATTCAATTAACCATTCGTTAGCTAATTTTTCTAATTGAGGTAAATTCATTGTTTCAACAATAATTTTTGGAATTTGTTGTACATTTACTTTTTCTATTGTTTTCTTTTCAACTACATTAGAAACATTAACTGCTTCTGTTTTAATAGTATGAATTCAATCATTTCTAAATCTTCTACCATTAAGCATTTCTGAATCTCATGTTCATTTTCTTAATATTCCTCATTTTATATTATAGAAACCTAACCATTCTTTTTGTTCTTCATATCTTCTTTCCCCAACCTTATCTACATCTAATACATAAACTCATTTATTGAATTCAACTGCATCTGGATCTCTAAAATAATCTTCTGTAGGAACTCTTCATAGAGTTTTATAATTATATGGAGAATATATTTTTTTTGGTTTTTTTGCTAAACTTCCAGAATAATCATATAAATAATATGTTATAATTGGATATTTGTCTTCTTTAGCCATTATTCAGTTCATTATAAATTAAAATATTCATTGTATAAAAATAGTATACATTTCTTGAGATTTGTCAAAAAAAAATAGCAATGCAAGATTACTATTTAAAAATTTTTAATAATTCCCAATTATACTAGGTAGTTCAATATTGTATAGTTGTTTAGCTATCTCTCGGGGATTACACCCAAGCGTCATAATAAGGAGGGAACTTGGAATCACTTATTATCTAGTCTTGCCCATGCAAACTACTACATATCTACAGACTGTTTAATTATTGTATCAAACTTTCTTGATAAGTCAATTTTTTTTTAAAAAATTAACCTATTCCATTTTTAAGTAAAAAAATGGAACAAGATTTAACTTATTCCATTTTTAGATTAAAACCTATAATTAAGCAGTAATTTTAATTGCAGCAAATGCATTTGAGTTACTTGCTTCTAAAGTCATATAAGTAACTAATGAAGCTTCAACGTAAGCAAATGTTTTTGTAGAATCGTTCATTACCATTCTAGTTTTACCGTTCATACCAGCGTTATCAATTGGATTAGTTCCAGTTGGATAAACAACTTTTAAGAAAGAAGGATCAACTACGAATGCAATATCTTCATAACCAGAAGCAGCATCTAACATTGGATGATCAACAAAAATAAATTCACCTTGATTGATTCTTAATGATTCATAAGTTAAATCAACATCTTTGATTTGATTAACTTGTAATCTAGATTCAAATAATGCAGAAATTGCACTTCTAACTTTTGAACCACATACAACCATTTTTTTGTAAGAACCATCTTTAGTATATTTAAGTGGATTTTGTAATGCTTCTTCAAGAGTACTTCTTGATAATGCACCAGAGATATCATTTGTCCAACCTCTTTTAGTATTTTCAATTAAACCTTCCATTGTGTAGTAAGCTTTTCCAGATACTGGATCAGTAGAAGTAGCTTTTTGACCGAATAGCATAGCTTTTTCAATTTCTAAAGCGTGTTGTACTGATTTTTCAGTAATAATATCTTCACCTCCATTAATTTTGAATGATAATACATCAAAATCTTCAATACTGAAAGTAGTAAGAAATTTTTGGAAGTAGTTACTTCTAGATTGATTAGCAACATGAAATGCATTTAAACTAGATTGACCTTTTTCTGATGCAGAAGATAATACAATTAGATTATCAGTAGCAGCAGTAATTGCAGCAGCAGCAACAGTACCAACTGATCTTTCTACAACGATTTGAGTAGAACTTGTAATAGATACAACTCTCATTTGTTCGTTAGTAACTGTATTTCTAACTAATAGACCACCGTATAATCCAGCAGTAGAAACTAAAGTTAATGTAGTGTCTCCAACTAATGCATCAGCATTAACATCAAAGAAGTCGTTAAATTCATCTCTTTCTTTCCATTTATGTTCTGGAAAGTTAGTAGACATTTTTTCATTTACACCGATTGTTTTATAATCTCCCCCATTTAAACCTCTACCTAATGAAGTTAATGTGTGTAAAAAAGGAGTTCTACCTTTTGCAATTGATATAACCTCTAGTTCGGCGTTGTTATATTCCTCAAATGTAGCAATTGCAGCAGCTTGTGTAGTATTTGCTCTAGCTGGAACACCAGTAGTAGCAGTAGCCCCAGTAGGGTATCAGTTTGCGTCTAAAGCCATTTTTATATAATTATTAAATTAAAATTAGTATAGTTGTTGTGCTTTTTTAACAATTCTATCTTGCAGAGATTCTTTTACTTCGTTTGTAGTAGGAGCAACTGATTTCTTGTTTCACATATCTGGAATAGAATCAATTTCTTCTTTCATTGCTTTCTCTAAATAATCTGGAAGATTAAGTTTTTCTCATTTTAATAATTGAGCGTTTAATGGTCAAAGGATAGGGTGATCTCATAATTTAAGCAGTGCGTCCTCATATCATTTTGATAGAGTATTAGCATCTTCTAACTCTTTATTTACTTCATCCATATCATTTTGTAAATCACTTAATTGTGTTTCCAATTCTGTGAAAGCATTGTCTAATTGTTCTATTTCCTCTTCTGTAAGTGGTTCTTCAGATTCATCTTCTTCAGATTCCTCTTCTTCAGATTCCTCTTCTTCCTCTTCTTCAGATTCCTCTTCTTCTACAAAGTTCGTAGGTTCAGTAACGATTTCTTCGTCACCTTTTTTTTGCTCTTTAGATATTCATTCTATTAAAGCGTCCAAGATTGAAAAATCTTGTGTTTGTTCAGTTTCTTCTGGTTCAGTAGTTTCTGATTGTTTAGTTTCAGCATCTGCTGTGTTAGTTTCTTCTGAATCTGGAGTAGTAGTTTCTTCTACAACTTCATTTCATAAATCTTCAGCCATTTTTTTTCATGGTTAATAATAAAATCTTCAAAAATCTTATTTAAATATATACTTATATTTTTTTTAATGTCAAAAAAAATTAGTATTGTTATACTAATTCTTTTCAAGTGTATCATTGTTTTTTAGGCTTTTTATTCTTTAGCTTAAAGAAAAATAAATATGTTGCATGAAGTGCATTTAAATATCAAGCTTTTTCTGCTCATGATTTTCAATCAGATAATGATCTCATTTTATCAGTGTTTATAGCTATTTCATATTCTAAATATTTCATAACTATATCTACAAATTCGTGATTTTTACCAAGTGCATCAATCTCTTTTTGAGTATATTTTGTTATTTTACCTATAATAAAAGGCTTTCACAATGTATTAATTAATTCATTTTGTATATCTGTTTTTTCTGTTTTTTCTCTTTTTAAAGCTTCTTCTAAACGAAGAACCCATAAAATTAAACCAGAAACACTTAAAAATACAACAATTCAAATTATATATATCATAGTCAGTTCAAATTAAAAATTATTTTTTAGCTACTTTTTTTATTTTTTTTAGTATTCCTTTTATAGGTTTAGCAGCTTTCATAGCTCATTTAGGAGCTAATTTTTTTACTTTTTTTCAAGCTGTTACAGCTTTAGCTCATAATGGAGCAGTAACTCATGCAGCAACAGCTAATCATTTAGCTATTGTTTCAGTTCATTTCTTTAATCTTTTTTTAAGGCTTTTAAGTGACATAATAAGTGTTTTAAATATTAAAATTATTTTTTCTTCCTATAATGATCAATTATCATTTGTTTTTGATAATCTTTTGAAAGATATTTAGGTAATGTTATTACATCTCATGGATTAATATAATCTCATTTAACTGTATCTTTTTCTCTATCTTTAGCCAATTTTCATTTAAGTTTTGCGTTTTTTTGTTTTTCTGTAATTTTATTAACCATTTTTGTGATCTCTTTATTGTCTGTAAGTTTATAATGATTTTTTACTATTTTCCATAGAGTATCTCATTTTTTTACAGTATATTTATCATCTTTTGGTTTTTCTTTTGGTTTTTCTTTTGGTTTTTCTTTTGGTTTTTCTTTTGGTTTTTCTTTTGGTTTTTCTTTTTTCTTTTCGTCTTCTCCAGCTTGTTTAATAATAGATCAAGCTACTACTCAACCAATAGCAGTATTAGTAGTAATGTCAACCTTATTTTTTACGTCTTTTGGAGCATTTTTAATATTCTTTTTTAAATCTCTTCTTTCTTCTGCTAAATTTTTCAAGTCTTTATTATCTCTTTTTACTTGATTCTTTTTATTTCCTCAAGTTTTTACTCATTCTTTATGTTTAGTAATATTTTTAGTAGTGTTTTTATTCTTATTTAATAATTTTTGTAATTTTCAAATAAGTTTTTTACTTAGATATTTAGTCGCTTTGTTTTTTAATAACTTAGCTCATGCAAGTCATGGAACTAATGAAATTCAATCTAAAGCTGCTCAAGCTTTACTATATTTTTCTCATTTAGCTGCTTTAATTAATTCAGTAGGCATTACTCACTCATAAACACCCTTTTTAAGGTTTTTTACAATAGATTTCCTCTTTTCATCTGCAGTCATTCATGTCCATTTTTTTGGAGATCCGTCTGGATTTACTCATTTTGGCATAATATTTATTTTTAATAAATAATTAAATTTATATTAATCCTTTTAACTCTTTTTGCAAAAGTTTTTATTTATTTCATTGTCATTGATTTCCTAAATCTAATTGAGGACTAGCAATACTTTTTAACATATCAGATAAAGCTCATTCTTTAGGTTCTGGATAGTCTGCTTCTACATTTCACATATCTTCTAATGGGTTCACTTCTGGAGATCATTCTTCTGGAACTCATTCTGGATTTTTTTGTTTCATATTTTCTGGAATAGTTCATTCTCATGGTTCTGCTATAAATTTACTTGGATTAAATCATGATTTTCTTATGATTTCTTTCGCTAATTCTGGAGATTGTATAAATCCAGATGGAGCTAATATTTGGTAAGTAGATATTAGTTTTTGTAATTCTAATTCTTCAAAACTACCAAACATACCTTCAGCTTCAAGTGATACATCTATTCAACCAACTAAATCAGCATTTTTAATCATTTCTTCTGATTGATTTCCATCTTCATCCATAAAATAAATGAATTCTTCTGTAGTCCAGTATTTTTTTACCATAGATAACCACATTCATGCTATTACACTAATAGAATCTAAAAATGTAGATATATATGGACTTAATCTCTTTTGAGAAGATTGTGTTACTGCTAATGCTCAGCTTGCTGTTCTTTCTCTAGCTGCAACTCATAAATTGTATTCTGATATACCAGTTAATTGTTGAGCTATCTCAATTATCATTGGTAATATATTAAAATCATTTAATGCTCATTTATCTAATCTATATACTGCATTCCCTCAATCATTATTCTCTGTGTATAAAATTCCTCATGGAGTTCCGTCTTCTAACTCTTCATCGTTAATCATTAAATTCTTATTTACCACTAATGTAGGATTTGCTATCGCTCTAGCACTATCAAAATAGTTATTTATAAAACTATTAGCTACATCTTCAATTGGTTTTAACATATATGGGATTCATGCACCATATCTTGTTTCTAATGAGTTTGACGAACTAATTACGTATGGTATAAATCAATAAATGTTCTTTCAAATGTAAACTGGGTAGTTATTTGCGAATAAAATACATCTACTTTTATACCAAGTTATCTTAAATTCTATTAATCATTCTGTTACATTTACGTCTTCATCATAACTTGTCGCTGTTCCAAATGTTTTTGTTGTCTTATTATCACTAAAACTATCACTTGTTTTACATTCATCGTTATATTTTTCTCTAATTTGATTTAAAATGTTACCATAATCATCAAATACAGCATCATTTCTATTTGTTGGTAATAATGATAAGAATTCATCGTCTTTAAATGGTGATTCATTAAATTTACTTCTGATCATGTGACCAAATGTTTCTATAAAATTCTCATAATCAACTACATCTCTTTCCGTAACATATCTTAAATTTCACTCATAAGGATCTGGAAATACATTAAATGGACTTACATTTACTGCATAAGGGAAATTTTTCTTCTCTAATTCAACTTCTTCTGTTATTACCATATCTCATACTATACTTGAGATTTTTTCAGTACTATTTGTCTTCATATATCAAACTCTCATACAAATTGTTCCATATTGTAACCCAGAACGCATTGTTTTTTTCAATTGTTTATGGAATTTACTTCTGTCTGATATAAAATTTAATGTTTTTAATATTTTTTCTTTGTTTTCTATTCATTGTTTTGTTAATCCAGTTCATACGAATACTAATGGTTTCTCATTAACTGCACTTACCATTACATCTGTAAATGAACGAACTAAACCTATAGAAATGTTTTGTTTCCAACTATCTTTACCTAATGCAGCTTTTCTGTCTGCTGTAGATAATTCATAGCTTTTTATCGCACTCCTCCATATATCATAATGGTTTTTTCTTACATATCATAAACTTGTTTCGTAATTCTTTTTCGCTTCTTCTACTAATTTTTTTTGTTTCTCGTCAAGATTTATTTCTTGCTCTTTGCCTTTAGCATCTAGGTATTTCATATTTTCTTATAAAAAAAATAATATCAAAATTGATTTAATCAATTTTAATATTATCTTTTTTTACTTGTTTTGCAATTTTATTTCAATTTACTTAAAACTCATACAAGTTCTTTAGCTATAATCTCTTTTCTTGGCTCATTTTCTGGTACATCTCTGATCATTTCTTCTAAACGTTCTCTGTAAGTTGGTAGTTCAAATCTTGGAACTTCTCATACAACTGGCTCTTTTTTAGTTGCAACTTTTTTAGTTGTAGCTTTTTTAGGCATAATAAGATTTTTTAATGAATTAAACATAATTTTTAAAATTATTTTTAAGCGATAATATTATATACTATTTTTTATTTTTTGCAAATTTTACCATACCGATTTATTTTTTCTATATCTAGTTTTATCTAATTTTAGCTTTTTCTCACGTTCTTCCATTCACATAAACCATCATTCTGTCGGATTCTTGATATTTATCGTGTTATCTTGGTATGTTGTGGCTCTTGCTACTAAATTCCTCTTCTGGATTACTAATAATGCAATTAATGTAGCATTTGTGATATCATCAAAATATGTACTCTCAAATGCCATAGTACCATTACGAGTTTCTATTTCATATATATATTCCATCTCCTCCAAAAGTAATTGATTTGATGGTCTGTATATCTCGTGTGTTCATTCTGATATATAATCCAACATATTATTAATCATTATACTTTTTCATACCTTCCATTCAACTAAAGAATTCTGTATTGTTTCATTAATACTCTGTCATGCAGTGTAACGAATAGCAACATCTATCTTTATTCACTGTTTCCTAAATAATTCTGCTACTCAATCTCATACACCAGTTATGTCTATCGCTGTTAAAAAATTATCGGGTTTGTATAATATTTGTTTGTATTTTTCTATGAGTTTTATATAAAAATTGGCTTGCAGTTCCCATTTTCACTTCATTGTTTTCGGTACTTCACCACTAATGATAGTTTTGATCTTATTATTGTATACGTGATTAAGTGAATAAGCAGAACGATCTTGCAATCTCGCTGGATCTAAACCTAATACTAAATATCATTGCTTTAAATAATTTGGGTTCTTTATATCATGTATCTCATCTATTACGTTAGGTTTAAATAATTCATCACTTGATGCTGACCAATTATTAAAATATTGACGTTGTATCGCTGGATCATCCTTCTTCTCCATTATACGTTCACGTGTTCTAGGATGAACTAACGGATTATCTAATATACTTACCTTATATAAACTGATTACCTCGTGTGGATTCGGATTCTGCTCTTGCTTCTTCGCCTCCATCATCTTATGAAAATAATATCATTTCTGTTTTTTTCATGGAGTACCAATCATTATTAAACGTCATCATGTTGTAGTAAGTGTTGGAAGTAATGCATTTTCAAATACATCATCGTCAACCAATTGTGCCTCATCAACTATTATATTGTAAAGAGTAAGTCAAAGTACATTCTGTGCCTCGTCAGCTAAAGTCCTAAAATAAATTTTTGTGTTGGATTTTGTATTCAGTATGTATCACTCCGATTTGTAATGTATAAAAGTATCTTGGGGAAACTTCCTCGTGTGTTTAAGAATATAATTACGAATAACGTTCGTTGTCTTCGCAAGAAATGCACCAACAAGAGTGTCATTGTTCGGAATAAATGATTCCTCTACAGCACGCTCAGCTATAGTATGTGATTTTCATATCTGCCTACTTCAATCTACAACTATTGTATCAGCCTCGTCTTCAAGTAAATTATATTGCCAATGTATAGGTGTCGGCTTCTGGTATTCTGGTGTATTATATGGAGCTTTGTTTGACCATGCTGGAATAGGGCTGTGTGTATATCATGTTATGTTACGTATAGCTTGTCTGTTTATTTCGTAATGTGTTGGTTGTTGTGTTGGTTGTTGTGTTTGTGGTTGTGTTTGTTGTGTTGGTTGTTGTGTTGGTTGTTGTGTTGGTTGTTGTGTTATTGGTTGTTGTGGTATATTTATATATGTGTCGTCTGATTGCTGCGATCTTGTTACATATTCATTTATTAATTCCTTTGAATATGCATGCCCCTCGTAAAAATAATATTGATCGTATTGCTCTATTGTCTTTTTATGGGCAGATACCGATAGCAAGTTGTATCTCAGATATATGTCAGCCTCTTTCCTCGCTGCTTGCATCTGCTCCTTGTGTAACTCATGAAAAGTTTGAGCGTCCATTGATTCAAATACGGATAATGGTGTTGTTGGGTATTCAAGTCATTGAGCTGTTTTCTCTATATATGTTGTTTGGTTTGTTGTTTGGTTTAGAGTTTTCTGGATATCTTGATTGTTCAAGATCTTCTGCCTCGTTGGGGCATATTTTTTAATCAACATCAGTTCAGTTTTAAATTCTATTTTTTATTAGTATAGCTTGTTTGGCGTGTTTTGCAAGTGGTTTCAAAATTTAGGGGGTGTATAATTTTAATTTGGCAAAAATGGGTTCAAAATTTAGGGGGTGTGTGAGAGGGGGTATCTAAGATTGCACGCCTGTGCACTCGGGCGAACCCCCGTATGTTGGTTCTTGGCTTTGTTATGCTGTTACTTTACTATTGTTTGTTTGATTTGGATTTAATGGATTTGGATTTGGTGTATTCTAATTCTAATTATAACGGTGGTGTTGTTGTATAATAATTGTATACAATGTTTGTATTATTGTATAATTATTTTATACATCATTCTCTCTCGTTGGCTTTGTTAAGCCAACTTGACAAATCTAAATTAATAAGTAATATATGTATGCTTCAATAGCACAGCTCATTAACATAACCCGACCACTTTAAATTCTAATTTATAACTATGAATAAAATAGAAAATTTTGAAACACTATTCAAAAAGCAATATGATATAAAAGATATTGCAAGAGTAAACACTTACACAAGCAAGAGCTTTTACTCTACACAAGATGGAAATTTTGAAACTATTAAGTTTTTTAATTGACTAGACAACTACTATGAAATAATAATGCACGATGGTGCGAGTATATGCTTGTGAGATTATACAAGCTACGATGGTAATAATCAAATACTAAAAGATTATATTAATAATATGATGGATAAGTTTACTATACAAGAACTAAATTCATTCATAAAAAAGACTTTCAAATCTATGTGAGCTTGAGTAAAAAACATAGATAAAATACACTACAATGAAGTAGACCTTGCAGTTTTATCGTGAGATTATTATGCCTTGCAAGAACTTGCTGGCGATGGAGATATTTTAGATTTATTATAAAAAATAAAATGAAAACTTTAAAAGAAAAAATATTAAGACTTCCTAATGCAAAGGAAGTCTATATTATGAAGCAATACTCAGATATTGCTTGAATAAATATATGGGAAGAGTATAATGAAATGTGATATGAAATAGAGGAAATAATGGAGCATATATTAGATGCTCTTATTGAAAAAAATCTAATACCAGAATGGAGGAGGATGATGCAAGACCTCTCAATAAAAAATAGAACTAAGCTAGAGGAGGATAAGAACTTATCATTTAAGCTTATGAATTATGCACAAGATTAATGATAATAAAATAGAGAGTATTGAAATAATAATTGACTACTTGGAAGGAAGAGTAGTCAATTCTAATGCTTGACCAGATTGGTATGATGATGATAAAATATATAATTTAGCTGAATCTATATATGATGATTTAATTTGGCAATGAAAAACAGATATTGTATCATATATCTGAAATACGGTATATGATGTAGCATAAAAGAAAGTTAATCTTTCTTTTTTTTTTTTTTT
>Ga0099846_1000300_pt1 | contig 20500 bp, 21 predicted proteins | sample CB_VirMetaG_FD_78180 | JGI IMG/M metagenome (GOLD analysis project Ga0099846, IMG submission 78180) | Freshwater to marine saline gradient viral communities from Chesapeake Bay - CB_1504_1 Viral MetaG | ecosystem: Environmental > Aquatic > Marine > Coastal | place: USA: Chesapeake Bay... | reverse complement strand
TTTTGAGATATCTCATATTGTCTTGCAGTTATAGGCTTTTTTTTAATTCTATCAGACATTAGCTATATAATTGATCTCGTGGGTTTGTTGGGGTAGCTTCAACCTTAGTGGTCGTTGGATAAATACCAGATCTAAAGGGAATAGTTTTAAGACTTTCAATTCTTGATTTAGAACCTCGACATATAATAGATAATGAAGTACCAAAGTTATCAGTATCCTCATTCATAGAATAATCAGGGTTTTTTCCTACAAAAAATTGGTTTTCAATTATGCTGTTAAATTCAAAATAATCATTATTAAATAATACAATATCACCTATTTGGGGGACAACATTTTTTTCAACCATAGTTGTTCTTAAAAAAGAAAATGTCATTTGTTGAGTTATATCGGGTCCTAATTCGGTTTCGTTCCAAACCTGATCATCTTTATTAATTAGGCAAGCTATCAAAAGGGGTTCATAGTAAACTTTTTTTTCAGACTCACCATATAGGTTAGTTTCACTTTCGGCCAAAGCAAACTTATAATACCCAATTTCAGTTTGGATAATATCATTAATTAATTCTTTGTTAATTCCTTTAAAAAAATTAATATCTCTATTTCCACCAAATAATGACATTTATATACGGGTTAAAGTGTTATCTTTGAATTTTATGTGTTGTAACCCTTGAATTTTTTTATTAGGATCTCCAGCATCACTTTTTAACATTGTGATTTTAAAAAATCTTAAATCTTCTTGGGGAGATTTAGATCCAATAAATTTAATATTAGCTGTGTGGATTTCTTTACCATCCCCCCTAAGTTTATTTTTTACTTCCAACTCATCAGGGGTAGTAATATTTACTGTGGTTATCTTTCTTATACCTCTAATACCATTTACAATATCAGTGAAGTTAATGTCTCTATCTGAGACTATTATAACATCTACAGAATAAACATCTATTCTTTCAAGTAATATATCTTTTAATTTAATCATTAGTAAATATATATTGGGTATGGGACTTTACCTAAAGTATCTTGAACGTGTTGTGATTCTTGGGATTTTCTTTCTAAATATTTAACCCTAGAACTTTCATCAAGATTTAATTTAAGTTCTTCAATTAAAGCTTGTTTTTCAGTTGCAGCTTCGTTTCTTAAGGCATCTGCGTTTAATGTAACTTCTGAGCCAGGGATTGGTACTGTTGAGTATTTTCCTCTTACATCAGCTAAAACTTCTTTTACTAAAGCTAAAGTATACCTAAAAATCCATTGTCTCGCAGGGGCATTTATAGTTCCATAATCTAGTTCTATATATGGAGCATTTGATATGTCAGATATAACTCCAGAGCCAGGATTACGAACAGGATTATTTCTATCCCCTTTAACTACATAATCAAAATATAATTTTTCATTTCTACGAGGTATAGGAAATAGTCTTAAAAAATCATTACCTACTAACTCAAAGCTATATGCTGATTTTCGAATTTGGTCATTTAATTCAATAGCTTGAATCTTTAAAAGATCATAATACATAGGCATTAACATAAAATTAACACCAGGTGAGTAATTACCAAATCCAAATGTTTCCATTAACGACTGAATTCCTGTGCCTGTACCTGCATAAGGATCAAAATAACGGACAATAGCAGGAGGGGCATAATGGTATATTTTTTTAATTTCAATTGGATTTCCTGATTCGCTAACATTTGTGTATAATTCGGTTAAAGAATATTTTTGTTGGCCTGATATTATGTCTATACTACCAGTTTTATATACTATATTACCCCCACTACCGGCCTCAGTTCCATAATTTTCAGCTATATTAATTATATTACCCAGGTTAGGGGTGATATATTCTCCATTAAGATTAATCTCTATGGGTGACCCTTCTAAGGTTCCCATATTTTCAATTATTTCATATTGGTATAGATATTGTCCATAAGTTGTTATGGCTTCTTCAAAACAAGTATAAAAATTAACTGCTTGTAATTCAATATCAACTATAGGGTATCCTAATCTTTGGGCACACCAAGAAGCAACTTTATCAGCGGCTGTTTGGAAATCGGGATCATTATCATAAAACCCAAAAGGAGTTGGGTTTGGTGTATCTGCAAAAGATGAAGATCCGGGCCATATTAGTATTGTTGCCATAATATTAATTTATTATAAATATAGAATCTTTATAAAGTAAAGTTTACTTTTGATAAAGTAAAATTACCTGTAAATTCTACAGGAGTATCTTGATTGTAAGGAAAATGAGGGACTAATGGGTTAGAGCCTAATTCATATCCATATAAACCTATTTCATTAGTAAAATTAAACGGCCTATTAGGGTCTGAAGAGGTTTGGAATCCTCCATAATATAAAAAATTATTTCTCTCGGGGTTATGATTACTGTCTATAGGAATTCCTATACTCTTTATCCATTTTCGGACATCATTTAAATTAGCATCTGGATTTATCTGCAAGTAACAGGCTATCATTCCAGCTAATCTAGGGGAAGCATTAGATGTTCCTCCTGACATAGTATTTACTTGAGGACCATTAATGTTAAAGGGGATATTCCCACTAGAATCCAATTCTGTAATAAAGTTGTATTGTGATTGGTAGTAATCAAAACTCATAAAGGATTGGGTATATTGGTCCATAAGACTTTTAGTATTAAAGTTGATTCCGCTTTCTTTATAAAAAGAAGATTCATAAGTAACAAAGTCAAATGAAAATTTATTAGATTGATACCCAGCCATTGTGCACCCCCCTGCCCCTAAGTAAGCTTCAACTCCTTTTCCTCTAACAGTGTTATTATCAGTGGATATTATTCTTAAGTCAGATAGAGGTAAAGAAGGTAAAGATATACTATTAGCATTACCAACATAATTACCAACATTAAAATCTAGTTTTCCGGCATTAATTATAGTATAATTATTAACTATACTGGGTGTAAAAAATCTTAAAGGGATATTAGGTCCCAGGGACTGGATTGCAGAAGAATAATCTACATTACAATCTATTTCTATATAAGAATTATAAACTTCTTCATCAAAAAGATCAGGATCATAAAATTCATTTTCTTCTAAAGATGATGAGGTATGTGTTGCAAATACTGGATTATTACCTGCGGATGTAACTACAATCACACCATTTTGAGCTAATTCATAGAATATCTGTCTTAAACTTTCTAATAAGGGTAAACCGTCGGCGCCATTAGTTTTATTAATTAATCTAACACTATTAAAAGTTACTCCACTACCTGTGTGTTCGGGAGCTACTTTAGTTGTTATAATATTTTCGAGAGGATCTCCTACCCAATTGATTCCTTTATCAATTCCATATTGGTCAAAGGGAGGGAGTTCTAAATACCCATGGTTAGAATTAATAAAACCATTACTTCCACTAAATATTTCTTTTCCCTTTACTACAATTTTGCTAATGTGAGTATTGGGCTCAAATCCTCCTACCAGTTCTGTTATAAAGGATCCTCCGAGGGGTGGGGTTTTATCTTCAACTTCAATAAAATCTTCTAAAGAACCCGTATATATTTTTGGGTTAATAACTCTATAATCAGTTGATTGGGTAATTGATATTAGATTAGTAGATAAATCTACATCTGCAGTGAAATATTTGTTGATTTTTGTGTTAATAATATTAACTAATCCACTTAGATCAGGTGTATTATAATAGTATATATTAGCTACACCTAATGATGGATTTTGTTGATACCCATTATGGCCATTGATTTTTATTTCTTCTTCAAAACTATCAGTAGATCCACTAACAAATATATAATCTTTACCATAATGAGATATTCTAAAACCTTTGTTAGGACCGTGAGTATTAAAATAAAAAGAACCACTGGATTTACCACCTAATTCATATTGGTAATAGGGATACTGGTAAAATGTGCCTTGAGAACAGTTTACTACTGTAGGATTTTTTCTACCGGTTTTTGGATTAATAGGTTTATTACGATGAAAATTAAGTATAGTACTCCAACCATTTATATTAGAAGCTCCTCCTGTAAGGAAGTATATGTTTGCTCCTTTAGCGTATCCATTATATAATCCAGCAGCATTAGATGCTACCATTTGTCTATGGGCATTACTACTTAAAGCGCCTGCTTTCCACTGGACTGAATGGGGGTAAAAGCAATCTGAAGCACGTGATGACCATCCATAATCTGACCAGTTTATGAAACGAATTCGGGTGTTTCCATCAAACCCATAAAATTCAGGGTGATTAAATTCAATAGCGGTACTGGAAGCTTTTGTACCTCTGCTATATGGATCAGGACTACCTTCATTAATAATAATATCAACATTTTTACCATCTATAGAATACTTAAAATCATCATAGTTAGTATGTGATTTTTCAGGTGTAGAAGTTATAGTGTTACCTACAAAAAGTTTAACTGTGTCTTTCCCTAAACTACCTGAATACATAGATTCTGTAGGGAGTGCATGATAATATAAAACCCAATTGCCTATATCTGAAGTAGGTAATGTAGTATCATTAAAAGTAGATGAATTGGTAGATCCATACATCATCCTAAAATTAGATTTATATGAACTCTCTAGTTCTGAGTTAAAGGTATCATCATATAAGTCTAAATCGGGTACAGTTGAGTGTTCTCCTTTAGGGTAAAGGGGAGTTATACTTTTTATATCAGGAATTTTTAATAGGTTGTCTACCTCCTCAGGGGTTAATTCATAAACCCCCACTTTTTGAAATGAACTAGAAAAACTAGAATTTATAGCTCTTTCAGGATACTTATCTAAATTATCTATTTCTTGAATAAGTGAAGATAACTTATCTTTATATTCAAAAGATGGGGTCTTTAAGATGATATCTATATCACTTATATTTAAAGTAGAAGTAGGTTCAATTAAAATAATGTATTCAGAATGTTTCATTTTTTTTATTAATTAAAAGCTACCCAAGTACCATTAGCATACCCAAAAAATTTATGTTGCTCATTATCATATATAATACTACCATTAATAGGATTAGATACGGATTCTATTGTAGTTCCTTTTAATTGTAATAAATCATCAATTACAATAGCAGTTGTAGCATTTAATATAAGATTAGTAGGGGAAGATATTGTAGGTACTCCAGTTCCCTGGTTTGTAAAATTATTTACCTCTAAATAATCAAATGATCCTGTTTTAGCTGTTATGTTATCTCCTATATTAGTTGTAGAAGATATAGGGGGTGTTACTGTAGTATTATTATTGATTCCATTTTCATTTATAATGGTTAAAACTTTTGCATTAAAATCAATAATGTTATCAGAAACCAAAGGTCCCTTTACATAATTAGCAGTTCCAATATCTGCTCTTAGATCATTTATTTGAGTAACAAGATTTCCGGCTAAGGCTATAACTGATCCTGTAAAGTCATTTAATGGGGATAAATCTACACACTCAGTTACAAACCCTAAATCTGAAATTTGTTCTGAGCTTGAGATTAAGTTGGCGGGTAATTGGGTTAAATAAGATTCAGTTTGTGATTCTAATGTAACTACTCTATTAGAGATAGATTCAGTAAATTCATTTAAAGGGGATAAATCTACACATTCGGTTATAAATCCTAAATTTGAGATTTGTTCTGAGCTTGAAATTAGATTAGCAGGTAATTCAGTTATAAATAATCCTAGTTGATTATTAATGTCTTCAATTTGATTTTGAGTAGAACCTGTAAAATCATTAAGAGGTGATATGTCAATATGAGTAGTAATAAACCCATATTCTTTTATTTGTTCTGAACTTGAAATTAGATTATTAGGTAAGTATGTTAAAAAAGAAGACGTTTGGTTAATTAAATTTTCTATTTCAAGTTGAATTGATCCTGTAAAATGGTTTATAGGAGATAAATCTATACACTCAGTTACAAATCCTAAATTTGAGATTTGTTCTGAGCTTGAAATCAAATTAACAGGTAATTGGGTTAAATAAGAACCCATATTAATACTTAGTAAATCTAAATTAGACTGGATTGATCCAGTGTATTGGTTAAATTCTTCTTTATCTAAGTAAGTAATTTCAGAGTTATTGGTTGGAACACCTTTAGGATTAACTATAATTATGTTTACACCCTCGGATGTAGTACTAATTGTGTTTGTATTGGGATCAAATTCCATTTTAGTTATAATCTTTTAATAATTCAAATATTTCATCTAAAGCTTCGTGCCTATGATTTTCTTTTAGTACAATTTTATTCACATACTGAGAACCTTGAACTTTTGCTACTTCGTGGATAGCAGAATCATTTTTAAATTTTAAATCAATTTGTTGACTATCACCTGTGAATATCATTATTGAATTTTTACCCAAACGTGATAAACACATTTGTAATTGTTGTTTTGTCAAATTTTGAAATTCATCAATAATACAAACAGCATTCTCAAAAGTTCTACCTCTGAAATGGGTAAGAGAAACTAATTCAATGTTTTCTTCGTTTTCTAATTTGTTTAAAATATCTGGCTTATTATAAACTTTGCGCATATTTGAGCGAATAGGTACTAACCAGGGTTCTAATTTTTCCTCAAGTGAACCGGGTAAAAACCCATTGTCTTCATTAGACACCGTAGGCCGTGTAATAACAATTTTATTTACAATACGCTTAAAGTACATGTCTAAAGCCACTTGGACTGCTAATAGAGTTTTACCACTTCCTGCTTTTCCTATAAGGAAATTAAAAGGTCTTTGGATAATTAATTCCTTAGCGCTTTTTTGCTCTTCAGAAAGAGAAATTGAAAACCGAATGGGACCCTTAGGAGGGGTCTTTTCTACATTTTGTTTAGCCATTTTATTTTTAATTAAATTGGTGTTTATTATAAATATAAAAAAAAGGCCGCTTATGCGGCCTTTTCTTATTGTATAAAGAAGACTCTATTAGATTAAGTCAAGATCATGGACATAAACCTTACCATAGAAGTCAGGTCTAACCATTTTCTTAGCGTAACGAGTCATGATACCCTTACGTGGGGTAAACGATACTGGATCGTATACAAGTGGTGTCATAATTAATGGAATGTATGGTGAGAACACAGCACCTGTTTCGAGGAACTGGTTACCCTTATAGCCCATCAAAATGATGTTTTCTGTCATGTATGGGTTCTTGTAGACAGTGTAACGTGAGTTGATAGCACCAATCTTTTGAACACCCATAGCATACTTGTTTTGATCACCAGGAGAATCAGCAGCAAATCCAGGAATAGATTCAAGGATAGTGCTTACACGAGGTGAAACAACCATAAAGTTAGCACCACCACGGAGAGTCTTCTGGTGAATAATGTTGCTAACAGTCTGGAGTTTAACACCTAATGTTTGGAACCAAGTCATCTTAGTGTAGTACTGAGCAGTACCTGCAGTAGATGAAGTAGTTCCATCACTAGCTAATTCTTTAGCAATATCAGTGCTCCAGTGATTAACTGTGTCTGCGTTTCTGATCAACATGTCGAGGATCTCGAGGTCGATTTCCATTGAGATGTATTCGGAAAGGATAGAAGTCAATTCCGCTTCAGCATCGATGCTGTGGTAAGCATTCAAATCCTGAGCGAATTCTGGTGTCCACTGAGCTTTTAATTTACGAGTTTTTGCAGTAACAGTATCGCTTCTTAACTGGACATTGATTTCGGGAATATCCATAGTAGATACAGCACCCGGTGTAGCACCAGCAAATCCACTAGAAACACCAGATTGACCTTCTTCAAAGTCACCTCTATCATTTAAGTTATCAGGACCTTTGTGATATTTTACAGTAATAGCGCCACCATTATTAATACCGCCAGCAGCAAATAATTCTACGTACCCATTACCATCAGTGTAGTTATTGAATTGGTTGTAATTAGTTAAACCATTAATAACATATGCTCTTACACCTTCAGGATCAAAATCAGGAAGAGATGCAGTTGCAATTCTGAATACATCAACATTGGTTAAACCAACTGCGTTGATAAATTCTTTGTCAAAGTTAACAGATGCAGAATCAGCAGCAGTTAAAGCACCAAAGGATGCGGTAGTAGCGGTAAGTGTACCTACTAAAGTAGTTTGATCAGCAGCAGCACCACCAGTAGCATATAAAGCTACAGATTGTTCGTTGATTGAGTAACCGAATCTACCAGGACCATAGAGACCGCTTCCGGCACCTTGAGTTGGGAGAGAAGTTTTTCTTTGGTCTGCAGTTGCGCTGTAAAGGCTATTGCCAGAAGTAAATCCAGGCTGGTTAGTACCATATTGGAAATCCAAGTAGAAAATAAGGCCTGAAGGGAGGTTCATAGGTTGAACCGAAACGAGGTCTTTAGCTACGATTTCGCCAAATACTCTTCTTACGAGTGGAAGAGCAATACCAGCCCAGGCTTCACTGTCGCCTGCTGAGAAAGAAGAACCAGCGCTAGTTGCGTTAGCTTCTTGAACTAATTGTCTAGCTTGGTTCTCGAGAAGAACAGCCATATTAGTTGCTTCTGCTTCGTGGCCATTGAGGCCCTCGAGCAAACCGGATCTTTTCCACTTGCTAGCTAATTTAGCAGCTTCCTGCTGTCTTTGCTGAAGGGGAGAAGCTCCTTCTAAGAGTGTGTTTACGTTCATTGTTGTTTTTTTTAAAGTTTAATGTTTGCTAATTTTTGGAATCTAGCAATAGTAGCATCAGTAGATTCTGTTATTACCTTTTTAGCATTGGTTGGTCTAGATGAAAGGCCTAATCCTTCTTTGATAGAACGCTTTTCTACATTAGTCATAGTAAAGCTTTCTTTTAAAGTAGAATAGACAAGTTTAGCTTCCTTAGTAGTAGTAGCTTCATCTAATGCTTCTACTACTTTTACCTTTTGTGAATCAGATAAGGCATTCTCTTTAAAAAGTTTGTTGCAATAGAGGAGTTTAGAATTTAAAAGATTCATTTCAGAAATAGACTCACGGAGTGATTCAACGGTTTTAAGCGCTTCGTCTAGTTCTTTTTCTTTTTCTTCTTTTTCTTTTTCAGCCTTACTAGCACGACGACGAGCTTCTTCAATAGCTTCATCTTCATCATTGTCTTTTTTCTTACGGCGACGAGCTTCCTCCATAGTATCATCATCTTCATTGTATGAACCTTCTTCAAGTTCAGCTTCAATTTCAGCAATTAATGCATCAATGTCAAATGATTCATCTACAGTTTCATCTTCTTCATCATCATCTTTTTTCTTACGGCGACGAGCTTCCTCCATAGTATCATCGTCTTTATCATAAGACATTTTATCAAGTTCAGCCATAAGTTCATCAAGATTAATTTCCTCATCTAATTCATCATCATCTGCTTCTGCGAGATCAGAGTCTTCAAATTCAAAGTCGTCTTCTAGATCAAAATCATCATTAGGACCCATCATTAGATCGTTATCCATATCCATCATTAGATCGTCATCCATATCCATCATTAGATCATCCTCGAATTCTTCTTCGAGTTCAAAGTCTTCTTCAATTTCTTCAGCCAATTTAGCAGAAAGCATTGATTTAATTTTTGAGTCGAAAGCTTCTTCTAATGCCATTTTAGCATTTTGCAAAGCCACTTCTCTAACCGCTTTCGCATCTGCGATAGCTTCTTTAAGTAGTTCTTTAGCCATTGTTTTAATTATTTTTTTGGCTTCCAGTAAGTTTATACAGGAAATAGAGATTTTAATATCTCTAATAGGGATTTGTTTTAAAATCCAGGGACACTATATTTTAATAGTGTATGCTTTCTTTATATGTTATAAATATATAAAAGCCTTAAAAACCATATAGTATTAACACTTACACATTCCTGTGCTGTCACAGATAATGTCTCTTATAATGTTGTGTATTTTGTTGTATTTATTATTATATTCTACACCCTCTTTCATAATAGAGGGAGCCATATAAGCACCAGGAGTAGATGGGGTTGAAACAAAATCCCAGCATAATAAGTCAAAATCTTCTTGAACCATTAAAACTCCTTCATTGTTTTCTTCTACAGAACCCATTCCCCTAGATGAAATCCCTACTGTGATACCACAACGAAATAATTCTTTTAAAATATTACCTGCTGGAGTAGATAATACTTCTACTTCACCCATTACAGAGTCTCCGTCCCACCATATCTTTTTAATGTTGTGGGAGACATTATTTAAATTAATAACAGAAGAATCTGGGTGGTCTAATTCACCCAGAGCTCTGTTTTCTTTAATGGGACCTTCCATATATTTTTGGACTTCCCTTTCAAGGATTTTTTTATCATAGATACGACCATTCTGGTTTTTAGTACCAGCTTCTTGGAGTTTACCTTTAACAATTAATGGTTTGTTCTCATTAATTGACTGCTCTACTAAAAGTCTATCGACTTGGAATGGTATATGTTCTACTAATAATTGGTTCATCGTCCTTGTCCTCTATAGGTTTTTTTATAGTTTTTTGAATTTTTATTTTTACTAGTATTATTTTTAGAATGAATACCGGGACGTTTATTATTATTCCCGCTAGTACTAAATTCAAATGCGTTAATTTTTTTTGCCATAACTTATTAAATATATTTGGTTTTTTTCTTTTTTTTCTTCCAATCAGAAGGTTTTAAAAATGCTTTAGGTGTGGCATAAGCTTCGCTATCGCCAGTACTAATAGAAGTACCAGTACCAGTAGTGTTTCCTTCTTCAAGTTCGGTTTTAATGAGTTCACGAATTAAATTTCTTAATTGGCTTACTTTCATAACGAAATAGTTGATTTTAACTCATTAACTAACTCATAATAATTCATTAAATTAATGATATTATCATCATGCACAGATGATTTTTTACATAAAGGTTTAATCATATTAGATACCTCGTTAAGTTTTATTTGAGTAATCTTATCGGTATGAGGTATGTATTTATCAATTTCTTTCTTTACTTTTTCTATTTCTTCATTAAGGAAAAATTTTAATTTAGGACTATTAGACACATTATAAACATATTCTTTTAAAAGATTTTTTTGGTTATCAGATAATACAGAATATTTTTCATTAAACTTTTCCATTAACAATTTATAAGTAAGTGCTCGAGTTTCCTTATCAAATTTTTCATACTCTTCCATCACCATTTCAATTTTTGGTTTATTTGGAAGACCTTTTTCAGTGATATGTTCAAGTAAGTTTACTTTTGAATTTACTACAGACATAGGACTATTTGTAGTATTTTCTAATAAATTATATATACTGGCATATATTTTATAATTAGAAATTTTAGCTTTAAAAAAATCTTCTACATTATATGTAGATTTGATTTCTTTAACTAAATTATAACGCTCGCGTCTTAAAGCAGATTTATTCAGTTTAGAGTGAGACTTTATTAAAGTTTCTATTAATACACTAGCACTGGCTTCTTTTTCAAATTTTTTATTAAGCAATGCATAATATATTTGGTATTCTTTTAAAAGAGTTGAATTTTTATTAAAAAACTTCTTTAATATACCTACAGCCTTTGGTGTGGAATTTGATATTGTTTCTGACGTAATTTGTCTCGTCAATAATTCAAATATTATCCCAGTATTTTTGTACTTGGAGTGCTTAGGTTTCATATATAAATAGATTTATTCTTATATAAATATGTAAAGATTCCTAAAAAGTTATTCACTTATTATATTTTTTTCACTTAATAATGAATTATCTTCATTTTCATTAAGAAGCATTTGCTTTTTAAGGCGACCTAATGCTAATTTTTTAACCATTTGTTTATTAGATTCTAAAGCTAATGTAGAAACATCATTAGTCCTATCAGGAGTATCATCTCCTGTAAGGCCGCTTCTGCCCAGAGTATCTCTACTAAAATTAGATTTATCACTATTATATGAGCTTATGTTCTTTTTCGGACGGCCAGGTTTTTCTTCATCGTAGCCATCAGGTAATTCTTTATCTTGCTTTAATCGAGCATTAGAATATAAATGAGCTAAATCGTGTGGAGTACCATATGATTCACCGGTTTCAATAGGATCATTACCTTCATTTTCTATTTGGTTAACTCTAAATTTATGCATAGCATCATCAAGAGACTTTTCATTTTCGTCAATTAGTTCTTGTCTACTTTGATTAAATACATTTTTAGCTACCCATTCTTTAGAAAATAATTTATTATCTAAAATACTAGTGGCTAATTCTACTTTAGATTTATATAATTCAGTTTTTTCTTGTTCAAATACAATTGAGGGGCCAGTAAGAGTAAGTTCAAAATCTATTAATTGCTCATTTTCAAATCCTTGAGTATATAAATGGACTAATGCTATTTTAGTTAGCTCAGATACTATAGTTCGTTGTAAACGTTCAATAGTACGGGCAAAGCGAATATCCATGGCAGCTAGTGTTGATTTACCTTCTAAATTTTCATCATAACCTAAAAAGGCTTTAGGTACTTTAAGGGCGGCAAGCATTTTATTTTTTAAATATTCAATATCATTAGTACCATCATAATCAAGACCCTTAGTAGTATCTATACGAGTTGATGCATCACTACCCCTAACTGGGATATAAAAATCCTCAGTCATATTTTGAATATTAAATTTTAAATTATAATCACCAGTTTGTTGGTCAATATATGGAGTTTTCTTCATATTACGAACGGTCTTCTCCATAAAATTATCTATTTCATTAGGTGGTATACCACCTACATTCATATAGAATACTCTTTTTTCAGGTGCACGCATTATTCTATGAATAAGCATTGCATCTTCCATTAACATTAATTGTTTAAATACCTTACGAGCAGGTTCAAGATATGAACGTCCATAGGGCATATAATTGGCATCAGAAAGAAGTCTAAAATGGGCTACTTCGTAATTTTCTAAAGCAAATTGTTCACGCCTAGCAGTGCTATAAGATTGACTTTGGGCCATACCATTAGGATCAAGAACAAACTTAACGTAATTAGGATTTTCAGGGTCCATTCCTTCTTCTCTTACTACCCCGTATACAGAAAGAGGTAAGACATTGTAAATTCCAAATTTTTCAGAAATTTCTAATTTTAAATAAAAATCACCATATTTACACATTTGGCGAACCCAAGAAGGTAAATTAAATTCTATATTCAAGACATCATAGAATAAATTGTTTAGAATTCTTTTAATGTTGTCATTATTAGATTTAATTGTTAACACATCCCCATATTCATCTTTTAAAGTAGATTCTTCAGATACTATATCTAAAGCAGCTGCTATAAGGGGATCATAGTCCATAGCTTCATAGTCACTATAAAGCTGCAGACGCATTGATGAATAATTAAGAGTAGGGTTGTATTGGAGAGAAGAACCAACAGGTCTATGTAATTTAGTAAATCTATCATAAAGAGAATTAGATTCTAAATTACCATATTTCTGTATTCTGTCTGTGTCAATTACTTTAAGTTGTTTCCCCCCAACATTTCTAATTATAACATCAGTGGAAAAAAGTCTTTTTAGTCTAGTAAAAAGTGTAGTATCAGCCATATTAAATATTTATAGTATGTGTATACATATTTACTCTAAAAGCCAAGAAATATCTTCATCTCTCCCATTTATATTCATTTTATATGAATTTCTGGGATCATTAATTTGAGATGTAGTAAAAAATGGATTATAAGTAGATTTAGTAGTATTATTAAGCATTGCTCGAGCTAAATCAACCCCTTGTTGGGCAAATTTTAATGCTGTGTCTCTTACATAGCAAGCAGTTGCTATAGACATAATTAAATCATCGTTGTACCCAGTTTGAGCTTCAGCTCTACCATTTTTCCATATGAAAGTTCTTAACTCATCTAATGTACGGCGTGATTGGATTTGAATACTTTGTTCTTTTATATAAGCATCCAATTTAGCAATAGTTAAAGGTCTAGTTCTAAGTGACATTGTAAAACCGGGTACCATTTTAGATTTATCTATTAAATCATATCCTTTAGCAATATATGCTTCGGCATCACGAGTAAATTTTTCATCTTTGGGGCTATAATATAGATTATCATAACCCATATCAATTACTTCTTGTATAGCGGCCCACCCAATATTTGCGTTTTCAATTACAAGTAGTGCTTTATTATATTCATTTGCTATGTTAAATAATACCCTACCAAAATCTTTTGTAGGGAGTTGTTCTTTAAATTCGGCAACTTGAACACAACTTTCAATATCAATTATATGAAATGCAGAATAGTCTTTTGAATCACCTCGAGCTACGTCAGCTACTACCATATATTGTCTTGAATAATCAGGATATTCCCATATCCATAAATTTTGTCCTACTCCTCTTTTTTCTAAAGGATCTTTAATAGTTGTAGTTTCTATATAATTTAATAGCTCAGGTGTAAATACAGTATCTCCTGAGGTTGTAAAGTCACAATCACATTCTTGTGCTGCCATCCTTTCGCCTAATTCATCATCCTGTTTATCTCTCCATTTCTGGTCTCTTTCAGGATGTACAGTCCAAGGTAATCTAATAGGGGTAAAACCACTTGATCCATCTTGGGCTTTAACCCACATTTTATGAAACCAGTTGCCGGTGCCATTTGGTGTAGATAATACAATTGCTCTACCACCAGTTGCGAGTGTTTGTTGGGCTGAACCCCAAATTTCTTCAATTCTATTTTCTTCAATAAACGCAGCCTCGTCAATCACTAGAAGCGAAATTGCTTCTGATCTACCAGCATCACCTGCTGCTGATACTGCTTTGATTTGGGATCCATTACTGAGTCGCAATGATAGTCGGTTGTTTTCTACTGTGGGTAGTTTTAACCAACTAGGTAACTGTTCATACATGAATCGTACTTTAGTTACTAGGTTTTTTGCGGTTTCCTGTTTGGTTGCTATTACAAGGACATTCTTATCCTTTTGAAATAACATCATATGTAAAGCTATACCTGCTGAGAGAGTTGATATACCAAGCTGTCTTGATTTTAAGATAACTGATTTATCATGTTTGTTTAGTAGAGTTAATACCTTTTCTTGGAAAGGATACAGGTTAAATTGTGTGCGACCTCTTGTTGGGTGTTGAATCCAACAATATTTTTTCATAAAATAAACGGGATCGCTTGCTGCTTTAACGAACTCTTGTTTGATAATTTCTTTTATTTCTGCCATCGTATATACATAGACAAAAAAGAAGGGAGCCGAAGCTCCCTATATCTTTATATATAAAAAAGTTTAACCTCTAAGATTAGCTAATTTTTGCATACGTTTAATAGATTCATTGAGTTCAAATGAGTCTTCATCTATTGTATCTTCATCATATGCCATACCCTCATCAGTAGGATTTTCATAGGAATCTTCATCTACAACTTTTTCTTTTCTAGACATTTTGCCTACTTTTCCTTCCATCTTGGCTTTTTCTTTTTCAATTTTATCTTTAGCTCTTTCTAATTCTTTAAGCTGTCTGCGGACATCTTTAACAGCATTTTTATCCATCATTTCACTAAATTCATTATCCTCATCAATACGAGTCAAACGTTCTTCAGTTTCATCAATCATTTCTTGAATCGCAGCTAATTTAGTTTCTAAAGCAGCCATTTGGCCTCTAGATTCAATCTCTTTCATCTTTTTAGATAAAGGGGATTTAGATTCTTTAATTTGTTTAACAATATATTTTTTAATTTCTTCTTCTAAACCTAAATCATCTAAACTTAGGGCACCTGGTTTAGGTCTATCAATTGAAGATTTTGATGATGGGTCATCTGCATATTCTATGAATCCTTTCATACGAATAGCTGATAAGAATTTATTAGCTTGTTGGACTGATTTAATATCTTCAACTGCATTTATAATGTCATCTGAGGTGAATTTACCAGCTTGCATTAAAATAACTAAGTTTTTAATATCTGAGGCTGAGTAACGTTTTTTAGGTCTACGGGCTCCTGGTGATCTATAAGTTCTTAACAAATTATTAACTCTAATCATAAATTCAGCTATAGCTCGTTTTTGGGAATTAGAATCCATAGAAGCAAATTCGGGGTTTAAAGTAGCTATTTTAGTTCCCGATAATTGATAAGGAGTAGCTTTCCTACCATAGTTACCTTCTTCTTCTTCAAGATCAAACCCTTCATCATCTATAAGGGCTTCAGCAGCTAGCCTTTCAGCTCTACCCCCCATCTCTATTTTATTTACGGCGTCTTGAATTTCTTCGAGTATAATTTGTTTTATTTCAGCTTTGTTCATTGTACAATGTTTATTTGTGTATAGTTAACTAATAATACATATTATAAAATATTAAGAGAAATATTTTTAATATATTCGTATAATAGGTAATTTAATTCATTAAGTGATTTATATTTTTTAAAAAATTCCTCAAAAGATTTAAAATTAGATTTCTTATTCCTATAACTATTCCATACTAAATATTTTTTAAATTCTTCAGGATATTTTTCTATAAATTCTTCTTTAGAAAGTTCTTTTTTAATATTAACTGAATATGCGTAAAGGTTAAAAGCTTTTTTATGTTCTTGTGCTAGTGGAGATAAAGAGGATTGTTTTACTTGCCTTGCTTGGTAATCTTTAAGAAAGTCTTCAAATGATTTAGAAGGGTATTGTTTTTGAAAATTAACTTTATAACTATTCCATGCTCTGAATTTTTTAAATTCTTCAGGATATTTTTCTGCAAATTCTTCTTTAGAAAGTTCTTTTTTATATTTAACTAAATTATCATAATGACTATAAGCCTTTCTATATTCTTGTGCTAGTGGAGATAAAGAGGGTTGTTTTGCTTGGTAATCTTTAAGAGCATCCTCAAAAGATATAGAGGGGTTTTTATCTTTCTTCCTAATATAATACCCATATGCTCTAGCTTTTTCAAGTTCTTCAGGGTATTTTTCTGTAAATTCTTCTTTAGAAAGTTCTTTTTTAGTATTAACTAAATATGCGTAACGACTATGAGCCTTTCTATATTCTTGTTCTAATGGGGATTTAACAGATTTTTCTACTTGCCGTGCTTGGTAATCTTTAAGAAAATCTTCAAAAGGTTTAAGACCAGAGGCAGCCCTATAAGCTTTATAATTTGACCATACCCTAGCTTTTTTAAATTCTTCAGGATATTTTTCTGCAAATTCTTCTCTGGAAAGTTCTTTTTTAATACGAACTAAATTATTATAATAATTAAAAGCCTTTTTATATTCTTGTTCTAGTGAAGGTAGAGTAGATTTTATTTGATGAGCTTTAAGAGCATCCTCAAAGGATATAGAAGGGTCTTTGGCTCTTTTGTTTAGATAAGATTTCCATATTAGATATTTTTTGTATTCTTCAGGATATTTTTCTATAAATTCGTCTCTAGAAAGTTCTGCTTTTTGAATTGAGTAAACATAGTTATTAAAAGCCTTTTTATATTCTTGTTCTAATGGAGATTTAACAGATCTGTTTGTTTTTTTTATTAGATAATTTTTAAGAAAGTCTTCAAATGGTTTAGAAGGGTATTGTTTTTTAAAATTAACTGTATAACTTGCCCATGCTCTAGCTTTTTTAAATTCTTCAGGATATTTTTCTGCAAATTCTTCTCTGGAAAATTCTTTTTTAATATAAATTAAATAATTATAACGACTATAAGCCTTTTTATATTCATCTTCTAATGAAGGTCTAGTTAAGCTTTTTACTGGAGTTGTATCCTGGCTAGGTTGTTTAGGTTCTGGTTCAGGTAAGTCTAAATATTTAGATTTTTTAGGTTTAGAAGAGGCTACAGCGGATTTAAGATAAATATTATCCTTATATTTAGGATTATTATCAATCCAACTTGCTAAAGGTATATCAGTTTTATCTTGTTGGTATAAAGCCCAAACACGGGCACGCCACATAGTTTCAGGATTATCATCTTTCCACTTTTTAAATTCTTCCGGAGAAAGTTTTTCATTTTGGGATGATACTAGTTCTTTAGCTTCTTTAAATATATTTTCAAAATTATAATTTAAATTTTCTTCTTCCAAAAGAAAAGAATATATAGATAATGGATTTAATACTTTCATTATTTGTTTTATTTACATATAAATATATTATCGAGTAATGATAATAGTAATAATAGTTACCATAGTAGAAGTTACCCCCCTTAAAAAATTTCTTTCTTTTTTCAAAGACTCGTTACTTTCATTAAGTTCTTTTACTTCTACTTTTAGGTTACCCATAACAGTATTTAAAGAATCTAAGGTATTTAATGTTTTATTCTTTATATCTAATTCATATTGAATAATAGAATCCTGGTTTGAGACAATTTGAGAGAAATCCCTTAAAGTAATCTTTAAGGAATCTCTCTCTATTTGACAAAAATCATACTCAACAAGCTCAATAGCAGCTTGTCTAGCTTGATTTATAGGAATACAAATTAAAGAATCAGTATCGGTTTGAGAAAAAATTGGTAAGCTCGTTATGAGACATATTGTTAATATTGTTAATTTGGTCATCGTATTCTTGTTTGAGACTATCTAAAACCTCATTACGATTAGCAATTGAATTATTTAAGCTATCTATAACAGTTGTTATAGCATTAATTTTTAATTCTAAGCTATCCTTATAATGTTTTAAATCACCTAATTGTTGCTCATACATATTTTGATTATCTTGAAGCTTTTGTTGGTATTCGATTTTTGATTCATTCCACTTAGCCCACATCCAATAACCACCTACACCAAATCCTATACCAAAAAATCCAATTACAATAGTAATAGCTAATATGAATGATTTTAAGTCTTGGTTCATTCTTGGATTACTTTTAAAATTTGTTCAATACGCTCTTTAGTAGAACCTGAGATTGTATGAAATATGGGGCGGTGGGTAAATAACAATTTTTGGATAGTTTCATCAATTTGTTGGCGATAGTCTAAATCAGTTTCTCTAACTCCATTATCTTCCATAGTTACTCCTTCAGGTGATACATAAAAAATATGATCATATTGTTTAATAAAACGTTTAGCATAATCCTCAAACGCATCTGCATCGATGTAACTCACTTTTTTAGAGCATAATGTAAATGCAATTACATCAATTACAGTTCTATCTGTAATGATATTTTCTTGCATAAGTTCAGTTACACGTTCAGCTAAAAATACTGTTTGTCCTTCGATAGTAGTTCCATGGTTCAATGGAATACCTAATGAATTAAGATATTGGCTACGCTCAGTGGCATAGTGATAATTTTTAAATTGGGGTAATTTTACCAATTCTTTAGTAAGCGTGGTTTTACCTACACTCATTGTTCCGCAAAAACCTATTTTCATTTTATCCTGCTTGTCTTGATTTAAATCTTGGGTCTTTGTACCATGGCATACCCTGGCCAGATCTGCGTGCTTCTCTCCATTCTTCTTCGGTTTTCTTTATACCGTAAAGATAATATTCTTTTTTGCGGTTATCACCCTCTGGTATAAGAGCGGGTCCTTCCCAATTATGGAGTTTTCCATCCCAATGGTAAGCAATAGTACCATCGGGGGTTTTTAATTTTTTCATTTTAGGGAAAGGTTCTTTACCACGCTTTGTTACTTGTTCGTCAATCAATCGATTTTCTTCGAACTTTTTGTTTTCTTCTTTATTTTCCATTTTTATTTAAATAAAAATCTTCAGGTTTTAATCCCATTTTCTTTATACCCCAAAGAATTTGATTGTATTTTCCGTTATATATTAATTTATCTTGGTCATTTTGGATATAAGAAATGGCTTGAGGCATTGGGGATTTAATTGCTTGTTTCATCCATGGTTCAGCTTTAGCCATATTATATAATGTAATAACACTAGCATCTCCTTCCCAATTTGGTTCCTCTATTCCACCTTTACCATCTCCTGGTTTTGTTATAAATATAATTTTTTTATCGACTAATTTTTTAATGTTAAATGGATTTTCTTTAACTAATGTATATAACCCACCATTTCCCTGGTCATCATACTCACCTTCTTTTATACCCTTCCAAATTTTACCTTGACGACATCTAACAACAGCCCCAGATTTGTAAGCTGAAGGTTTATCAAATTTTCTACCAGCAATACGAAGACAACGGTCACGTTTCTTCTTATTTTCTTGGAGGACTTCTTTAATAATTTGTCTTAATTTTGATTTTTTCATTTTAGGGAAAGGTTCTTTACCACGCTTTGTTACTTGGTTCGTCAATTAATCGATTTTCTTCGAACTTTTTGTTTTCTTCTTTATTTTCCATTTTTATTTAAAATATTATCAAAAATATCTTTTTTAACACACTATCGTTAATATAATTATCTATAATGAATAAACCTAATTTTATTTGTATATTTGGCTTAAATCTATATAGGTTATAGGTACCTGAATGTAACTTCTACTTGGGTCTCGAGTATCTATTAAAAAAGGTATATTATTTGTTTTTAAGTAATTAATTAAAATTAATCTTCTTTGAAGAGTATCTTCACTTATTTTTTTTGTTTTAGAATTGGCGGGTAAAGTAGCTAATGAATACTTAGTTTTATTATCTTCAGGTATTTTAACTGTTTGGAATTCAGCTACATTTTTTCCTTTACCTAATTTTACTTCAGGATTATAATTAAGATATGCATAAAATTTATACCCATTAATTTCTAAGGGGTGCCATTTAATTTTATTTCCTTTGGGGTTATCAAAT
>Ga0099846_1000297_pt1 | contig 20526 bp, 22 predicted proteins | sample CB_VirMetaG_FD_78180 | JGI IMG/M metagenome (GOLD analysis project Ga0099846, IMG submission 78180) | Freshwater to marine saline gradient viral communities from Chesapeake Bay - CB_1504_1 Viral MetaG | ecosystem: Environmental > Aquatic > Marine > Coastal | place: USA: Chesapeake Bay... | reverse complement strand
GGTGGTAAAGTTTATACCCACCCTAGCATGGTCAAAGTAGTTGAACGTGGAAGTTACATTATCGGCGGCGCTGGTGATTACCGCGCTTTACAGGTAGTGCTTCATGGATGGACACCTCCGTTAGTTACGGTAAAGGCTAAGGCAAACTTATATGAGTTTGCAATCAACAAAGTAATACCATCACTTAAAGTAGCACTCACCGAATCAGGTGTGGAGTTCAATAAAACATCAAATGATGATGATAAATTTGAACTTAACTTGTTACTAGCAATTAATGGAACTATTTTTGAAGTAGATTCCGACTTTGCAGTTGGTATGAATAACACAGGATTTTATGGCATCGGTTCTGGTGGAGATTTTGCAGTAGGTGCTCTACACGCAGGAACTACAATGCTAGATGCAATGCGAATTGCAGCACTTAATAACAACGAGACGGCTCCGCCGTTTCATATATTTGAACAATTTACTAAGTAGGAGGAATAATGGTCAGTGGAGGAATGCGCCCAAATGCGCCACAGAACAATCCTGCTAACGTTAACGCACTAGGTGGTAATGGTCAGAGCGGAAATGGAACACAGGCTCCCAAGTACATTCCTGGTATGGGTTATGGGCAGGGACAGGCTACAATGCGCCAGCAAGAAGGCGCTCCAATGGCAGGACCAACACCTACACCAAAGGCTGCTACACCAAAAGTAGAACGTACTATGCCTATGGTAGAAGCACGTCCATTGACTGCACCATCTGATTTCCCAGAAGAGAACATCACAACAGGTGCTCCAATTGGCAGCACACCAGGACCAGAAACACTAGCACTTCCAAAAGAAGAAGTAGTTGTTAACGACCCTGATTTAGATTTAGTACGCGAGTATTTTCCAATCATCGAACTATGGGCAGAGCAGGTAGATACTTCACAGGGTACTAAGGATTATGTAAATTACCTTAGGACCATTCTATGAATTTATGGGAATACATTGGCAATCTTCAAAAGGACATGGGCAACAATGTCAATACTGATGCTGTCCCAGCAAAGAATGGCCGCATTCCTTTTGGTGTAAGCCTAGATACTGCTAAGTCAATTCCAGCAAAGACTGGTAACACTGTCGTGCAAGCACGCTTTGCTCCAACTCGTAAGATTACAAATCAAGATGTTGAGAAATTGCGTGTTGCAACAATTGAAGGCGCTACTAAGGCTACAGAATTAGCAATGAAGTACACACCACTTGCAGTCATTCCTAAGATTGACGAAGCAACTGGTGGTAAACTTTCAAAGGCACTGATGGCTGGTGCAAAGAATGTACGTTCTAACTATGCTTTCGTCAGAGCAACAGCAGAAGATGATGCTGCAAAAGGATTTCTTGCTGGCTTAAATATTATTGCTAGCGGAGTTGCAGGAGCACTTGCTGGCGGAGCAGTTGGTCTAGCATTTGGTGGCGTTGGTGCTATCCCTGGAGCAATCGCTGGTTTCTCAATCGGTGCAGGTCTTGGCGGTAAAGCAGGACGCGAAGTATCAAAGTCTGGTACATTTGGCAAAAATGTAAAAGAAGATGCAATCTATGCTGAATCTGCAGTTGGTCAAGAACATTATAACTTTGGTAAAGATGTTGTAAAGCAAATAGCACGCATCAAGGGATTCAAAACACTTGGCGATACCAACATGGGTATCGGTGCAGTTACATCTGGTCTACTTAACTTTGGCTTTGAAGTTGGCGCTGACCCGTTACTAAAGGGAACTAGCGTTACTGGTAAGGCTGTAAAGAACGCACTAGTTGGCGGAGTTGTACCTAAGAGCCAGGGTTTAGTTGCAGATGCAATCGGCCGAGCAACTGGAATTCGTTCACTTGAACTAGCAGATAAACTTGAAATCGATATCGATACTATCAAGAAGACCGCTGCAGGCGAAGCAACAATTTATACGCCTCTATTTGATTTCTTAAAGAACAATGATGCTGCTACGATTCTAAATCATCCAACATTGAAGAATAATGACATGGGTAGCGTTGCTGCATCAGTACTTGCTGGCAAGTCAAACGAAGAAATTGGTCTTGTGCTACGCATTGGTCGTGGAGATAAGAGTGCAATTGATGAACTTGAGAGCAATCCTAACTATGCAGATACATATGCTGAGTTAAATCGCTACGAATCTGCCGTTTCTGCACTTGAACAAGATGGAATGATGTGGTTTCGTCACGAAAACAACCTTATGATGGTTGGTAGCAAGTATAAAGATGGCGCAGACCTTATTAAGGCTGAACTAGAAGTACTTCGCAAGAAGAAAGACTTCGTTGAGCGAGCCATTAGCCTTGATTCTTGGTTGCAGACAGATAGAACTGTCTCCCAATTTGCATGGGTTGAGCGTATGCGTGCAGACAAGGCGGTACGTGGTGCTGCTACAAAGATATCTGGCAAGACATACAACAATGAACTTATTGATGGTATCCGCCAAGAAACAGAGTTTGGTGATATCATCACATCTGTGTACAAGAACAATATGTTCTCCACACCAATTAGTTTCGTGAGCCGTCTTGTTGATGATGCTCCACATATGACTGTTAACTTTAACGAAGGTGTTCAGTCTGTTACCCGCGTACGCACAAGCCTACGCGATGCAGTAACTCGCAAGGTTATTGACGAAAAAGAAGCCCTACAAATTCTCAATGACTTTATTGCTGCACCTAATGAAGGTGTAAAGAATGAGATTATTGAGAACTACGCAAAGACCGTAATTCGCAATGCTGCTATTAACTATGGACACCATGAGGACATTGCAGAACTTGCTGTCAATACCTATATCAAGAACCATCGCCTAACCAAAAAAGAAGCAACACAGGCAAAAGAACAGAACCGTGCATACATGGTTGGCGAAGATGGAACTGCTATTTCTGACCCACAGTTAATTACTCAACTTGCTAACGGTGCTTATCTTCCAGATATTGCAATTATTGACAAAGCGTTCAAGGAGTTTGGAACACGCCCTGGTTCTATTACTAAGGCTGGACGTTCGACTATATATGGCGTAAAGACAGCACTTGATGAACTGCAAGCCATCTGGCGTGGTGGAACATTAGCACGTGGTGGTTTTACAGCCAATATTCTTCGTGATGCTAACTTTCGTGCATGGGCAGACACTTCAATGTTCTCCTTGTACTCACAACTTGGACTTAGCACCCTAGGTGCCGTAACTAATGGACTTAACACAGTTAAGAAAATTTCATCTTGGGAAAAGGATATCATCAGCCCTAAGCGCAATATGCGCAACATCCGTGAGGCTATCGATGAGAATGATAAAGTTCTAAAGAAGTTAGAAGGACGACTAGAACAAGAGGGTTTCTATAAGAAGCCTAAAAAGGGTGCAAAGCCTGTAGAAATTACACCAGCACTTCAACGTGTTATTGAGTCTCGAGATACAATCGCAGCAACTCTTGCAGAATTGCGTCGTCAAGAGAAGGCTATTGTTGATAATATCCCAACTCAGGTAATCAAGAAGGATAAGATTAGCGTATCTGGTTGGGAATTCCCAGCACCGCTTTCTGGTCAACTTGGTGAGATTAGCCGTCAGAAGTTAAACGGCAAAGAAGAAATTCGTGGTGCGCTCGCATCTGTTCGTGAACTAGAAATGGAATCTGTACGCCGTGGAAGTTACGGTGGCACGGTTTATCATGCTGCAGACAATGAAGCAGAGCATCTTGTAGCATGGACTGACATGCTTAATAACCACTTGCGTAACGACCCACTTGCGGTTAAGATTATGGAAGGCAACATGAGCAAGCCAGAGTTAATGAACTGGCTACAAGAAAACTCTCAGCGCTCTTACATTGACCGCTTTGGTCTAACTGTTGTCGAAAAAGGAAAACCTGCTCGTCGCCTACGTCGTGATGATGCAGAATACATTTATGACCGTGTTAACTTTGCCGTAAATAGCATCGCTGCTAATGAGCAAGTTCGCAAACTGGTTCTCAATAACCAATTGACAGCAGTTGAGTTAAAGAAACTGTACCCTGTAGTTGCAGAGCGTCCACCAGTATCTGGAGACGTTACAACTGCTGCACTAGGTAGAAGCAATATTGCACGTGGTTTAGTTAATACTCAAAAAGAGATAGTGCAGTGGCTTGCTACACAGCCAACATCACGCCTTAATTACAACCACTACTTTGCGGCAAAGTACTATGAGAAGTTAGAAACTCTAGTAATGAATGCTAACGAGCGTGGTGTTATTCCTGGTGCAAAGCAGAAGGTTCAATACGAAAAGATTGCTCGTTCTTATGCAATCAATGAGTATCGCAGCAAGATTAACGCGTTCTCAAAGGATATGAACTTTGCTGGACTAATGAACTATGTTATAGCCTTCTTCCCTGCGGTTGTAGAGCAGTTCAGGGCGTACGGACGCATTATGATAGATAACCCAGAGTTGCCTATCCGTCTTGCTTATGCAGCCCAGATTCCAGAATACATCGCAGATACACAAGAAGATGCCTATGGTAATAGATACATTGAGTACACTATGCCATACACAGGACTAAAGGCACGCTTTGGAGTTGAATGGTTTAACCCAATTAACCCAACATCTGGTTCTATCCTATCTGCTGGTCCACTAGCAACCACCACTGCTAACCTTTTTGCTAAGCAAACAGACTTTGCCGATAGTAAATTAGGTAGTTTCTTGCTACCATTTGGTGTATCAACCAACAATATGTCTGCTTATACTCCTAATACATGGAGAAAAGCATCTGAGTTATACAAAGCCTGGCGAGGCGATGGAGAACAGTTTAACAGAGATGTGAACATGATTTCCAAGCAGTACTTATTTGACTTTATTGAAGATAATGATAAGCAACCAAATCCTTCTCAGTTGAATCAGATTCAGATTCGTGCAGAAAAGGACGCATTAGCGTTATCTGTATTGAAGTTCGTATCATCATTAACACTGCCACAGCAGCCAAAGATGCGCACAGCAATCTCATTCTATCAGGATAGATTCAACGAAGCAATGAAGCAAGACCCAATTAATGGCGCAGAAGAGTTCATGAAGGATAATCCTGAGTACTTTATGCTTGCTGATAAGTTGGAGAACAACCTATCTGGTATTCGTGCAGACGAAACAGCGGTTGCTTTGCTACAGCGCAACAACATGGCAACAAGAGAAATAGTTACAAACGTTACAGACCTAAGCGCGTTAGGTGCAGTCTTTAATGATGACAACTATGCATTCTCAAGTGCAGCAGATGCTTACCTTCGCACACAGAAGATTCCTGGCTTGGACAGCAAGTACAAGGCTAGCGAAGCATCACTTCTTAATATGAAGTCAACTGTTGTTAACAAGGGTTGGACTGATTGGTTTAAGTTAATTCAGGTAGTTTCAACAGAGATGAAGAAGCCACCTTACAACCTAGACCCTGCACGTGGCTACGGAGACGTAGTTCTACAGCAGTACAAGGACGCTTTCATCGAGCAACAGAAGACCGAAAACCCTATGTGGTACGATGAGAAGATTAACAGTTCTGGTGGTGGCGACAAGGGTAGAATGGCTAGCGTTATCAAGGCCGTTACTATCGCTGCCAACACACCTGAGATGTGGAAAGACCTATCTCAGCAACCACGCTGGTCTGCTATTGTTGAATACATGAACTTCCGCTATCAGATTAACGATGAATTAAAGCGTCGAGATATCGGATACGATACTAAGTCAGCAATTGACCTACGTAATCAAGTCACACTAAAGGTGTGGGAGTTGCGTAATAAGGATGTAAAGTTCGGTCAGTTCTATGACAGATATTTTGATGGAGATGACTTTAGCGTTATCTTCGATTATACACCACCAAAGAGGAGCAAGTAATGGTTGACCCAATTATTGGTAGAAAGCCTACGCCATCAACAACTGCTACGCCGTCTCCTGCGCCCGTTCCTGCTGGTCTTGGTGTATCAATTGAGCAGGCTGCAAAGAATACTCAACTAAATATCAAGACACCTACAAGCGTGTCAGTAAATACAGTCAACTTTGTATCTAGCCTAACCAAGGCACAGATGAAGCAGATTATCCCATGGCTTGATAAGTTTGGTGCTAGCAAGACAGATATCTCAACTATTGGTAATGCTAAGAAGTTCTTACAGAATAACTTTAACACCTATGTTGAAAACGCTGGCAACAGTGTAACTAAACTAATCCAGTTATTTAAGGATGACTATGTTCCATCTGCAGACGATGCAGAAAAGATAAAGTCTAGCGGAGTTACACAGTATGTTACCAAGCAGTCTCCAGAACTTATTGCTAAAAATGTAGATAAGTTCTTGCTAAGCACAATTGGCAGCAAGAACATTAATCAAGAATCTCGCGATAAGATTATGGCCGAGATTAACAAGATGATTGAAACTGGCACCACAACAACTACCAAAAGAGACAAAACTGGCAAGGATACAATTACTCAGACTCCTGGTTTTAGTGAAGAGCGTCTTGGCGAAGTTGTCTCACGTGTTGCAAAAAAAGCAGAACCAGGCAAGTATGAACAACAGAAGCAACTAGACTTCTTCGACTTCATGCAACAGGCAGAACAAATGCGAGGTGGCAGATAGTGGCTGATTTATCAGGCTTTAGAGCAGCAGAGGCTGTATCTGCGGCTGACATAGCAGGAGATGCCGTTAAGGGAATGTCACCTGGCTCAGCATGGGTATTTAATGAGAAGACAAAGAAGTGGGAAAAGCCTGCTAAGCCAACTCAGGGTAACAAGACTTATACTTGGGATGACAATAATGGTTGGGTTGCTAGTGGTGTTGATACATCTGGACTAACAGCAAGCCTTGGCTTTGTTCTTTCTCGAGCACTTCTTGATGACCCTACATATGGTAAGGGTCCTGGAGGACTACAAGAGGTCTACGACCTATGGGCTGCTGGAGACCAAACCGCAGCACTTAATGCATACTTCCAGTCTAACTACTACCTAAAATTAGGTAAGACCGCTGCTTCACGTTTTGCATTAAGTAAGAATCAACCAGAAGTATACGCTGCTGACGAGGCTGCTTATATTTCTAATCAAAAGAATCGCCTATTCAAATTAGGTGTTCGAGTTGAAGATGCAGAACTTACTGACTTGCTAAAGAAAGCATATTCTGGTAATCTTACTGATACTCAATTAGATTCATCTATTGCATTATCAAATGATTTTGGTGGTAAGTTCGGCGGAACTATCCTTAGCCAAATCCAAGACTTCAAGAATACTGCCCGCTCATATGGATTATCATATACTGAGGCTAAGTACAACCAGTGGGGTGCTGACTTATTCGCAAATCGCATTACTGACTCAGAGGTTGAAGAATTAATCAAAACTGAATCAGCAAGTAAGTATCCAGCATTTGCAGACCAGATTATGAAGGGTGTAACTGTTGATGCATTAGCATCTGCTTACAAGTCATCTATGGCTACTCTTCTTGAGATTGATGCAGATTCTATTGGTTACGATGACCCAACTCTTAACAAGGCTTTACAATACATTGGTCCAGACGGCAAGCCAACAAGCAAGCCACTATGGCAGTTTGAATCAGACTTACGTTCTGACCCACGTTGGCAGTTTACAAATAATGCTAGAGACTCAATTGACTCTATGCAGTATAAGGTTATGAAGGATTGGGGATTGATGTAATGAGATACAATCCAAATGTAATGATGGTTGATGATGGTGGAAACACAGTACCTAACAACCCTACCTTAACTCCTGCTCAAGGACAAATTGCAGTTCGAAAGTTAACTTCTGGTCAGGCATTAACTGATGCAGAAAAGGCTTATTTAGGACTTCCAGTTTCTGTAGCGACAACAACACCTGTTGTACCAACTGAAACACCTGCAGAAGATACATCAGCAGCGGATGCTGCAAAGGCAGCAGCAGCACAGGCTGCAGCCGACAAAGCAGCAGCAGATGCCGCAGCAGCGGCAGCGCGAACTGCAGCAGAAGCAGCAGCAGCAAAGGCTGCACAAGAAGCAGCAGCACTAGCAGCAGCACAGGCTGCAGCAGCGCTAGCAGCGGCTAATGCAGGAACTAATGCATCTCTTAAGGCATTACAAGACCAGATTGCTGCATTGACAAAGCAACTTTCAGGCAATACTGCAGCGGATAAGGCAGCAGCAGATGCTGCTAAATACAATGAGCGCATGAGTGTTTACGCATCAATGGCGGACCGTTTTAATAAGTACGGTCTTACTGGACTTGCTAATAAGATTAAAGAACTTGCTATCCAAGGTGCAACAGAGGCAACAATTACTTTACAGTTGCAAGAGACACCAGAATACCAGCAACGATTTGCAGCAAACGCTGACCGCCTTAAGAAGGGCTTAGCAGTATTAACTCCTGCGGAGTATGTCAATGTTGAAGATTCATATCGTCAAGTACTACGTGCTTACGGATTAAAGCAGTTTGACAATGATGCATACGTGAGACAGTTTATTGCTAACGATATGTCACCAACAGAACTTTCCAACCGTGTTGTCACGGCAGTACAGCGTGTACAAAATGCAGACCCTGCTATTGTTAACCAACTCAAGCAATACTACGGTATCGGTGCAACCGATATGGTTGGCTATGTACTTGACCCAGAACAACAGTTCCAGAAGATTGAACGTCAGATTGCAGCATCAGAAATTGGTGTAGCAGCAGGTCGTCAGGGACTTACCGCTGGTGTGTCAGTTGCAGAGCAACTTGCAGCACAAGGTGTATCTCAAGCAGAAGCACAAAAGGGTTATGCGACTATCGCAGATATTCTTCCAACTGCAGAGAAACTATCCGACATCTATGGTACAACCTTAGAAGAGTATGGACAAGCCGAAGGCGAACAAGAAGTATTCAACCAACTTGCATCAGCACAGCGCAAGCGCCAGAAACTCACACAGCGTGAAATTGCAGCCTTTAGCGGCTCATCTGGTGCAGCAAAGACAAGCCTATCTACACCTAGCATAGGCCAATTCTAGAATCCTGAACGGACCTATCGGCCCCGTCAGAGTAATAGACCGAGAGTAGGAGCCAGCCAGTTTCCCCGAACTGAACTGAGGCCTGCGAACTACAACGAATAGAAGGGTGGGTTGCTATGAGCAACAACTACTGGGATGAAGAAGACGATGACCTCGATACCGAAAATGAGGCGCAATTGGACGGCAGTGACTTACTTAAAAAGTTACGTAAAGCCAAGCGTGCTGATGAAAAGCGTATCAAGGAACTTACTGAGCAACTTGAGGGATTTTCCAAGGCGCAGCGTGAGTCAACCGTTAAGGCTATCCTAGAACAAAAGGGTGTAAACCAGAAGGCAGCGCGTCTAGTCCTCAAGGACTTAGACGGTGATTTCTCAGAAGAAGCAGTTACAAACTGGCTCGACGAGAACGCTGACTTATTTGGCATTGAAGTCTCTCAGAGACCAGATAGTCAAAATCTCGCTACACTACGTCAGCAAGATGTAATGACACAGAATGCCGTTACACCAGACCGAGCACAGGACCTTGAGCAACGCATGAACAATGCAAGTTCTATGGAAGAACTCATGTCCTTAATGCAGAGTCAACAATAATATCCGTTCATAGTCAAGGAGACTAAAAAAAATGGCATACACAGATACCTCGTCCACCTCATTAGGTGGCACAGTTGGTGGTGCTGGTCTCGTACAGAAGGCATACGACCGCCTTCTCGAGTTCGCTCTCCGCTCAGAACCACTAATTCGTTCTGTCGCAGATAAGCGCCCAGCAAAGCAATCAATTCCTGGCTCAACCGTAGTTCTACAGAAGTACGTTGACCTTGATGCTAAGACATCAACACTAACCGAAACAGTTGACCCAGATGCAGTAGCGGTGTCAACACCAACACAGGTTACAGTAACACTAAATGAGTACGGTAACGCAGTTCTAGTAACTCGCGCATTGGAACTCTTCTCACTTGCAGATGTAGACCCAGCAATCGCTAACATGATTGCATTCAACTTGGCAGATTCTATCGACCAGGTTGCAATGACAACTCTACGCTCAGGTTCAAACAACATCTACGCAGGAAACGCAACATCAGTTGCAACTGTAGATGCTGCAGATACTCTAGACTCAGCAGACATCCGTAAGGCTGTTGCAAAGTTGCGTTCCAACAAGGCCAAGGGCCGTCGCGGAAATGCATACTGGGTTGGTATCCACCCACAAGTTTCACACGACCTTCGTGCAGAGACAGGCGACCTTGGATGGCGCTACCCACAGTCACAGTCTGCTTCTGAATCAAGCAAGATTTGGGCTGGAGAAATCGGTGAGTACGAAGGCGCATTCTTCGTAGAGTCACCACGTCTATACAACGCTAAGACTGGTGCAGACCAGACACCATTAGCAACTGCTCCTGCAGTTAGCGGAGTTTCTGGCGAGTTCACTATCGTAGTAGCAAATGCTGCTTTCGGTGGTCGTGCTGAGGTCGGAGATAAAATCTCTGGAACTAACGTAGGTACTGCTGCTAAGATTACAGCAATCTCAGTTGGTGCAACAAACACTACACTTACAGTTTCTGTTGCTAACTCAGGTACAGTTGGAACTAATACTCTAACAGTAACTCCAGTAACACGCGTATTCGATACAATCGTTGCAGGTTCACAAGCAATGGCAGAAGCCGTAGCAGAAGAACCACACGTAGTTATCGGTAACGTAACTGATAAGTTGATGCGTTTCCGCCCAATGGGTTGGTACGGCGTACTCGGCTTTGCAGTATACCGCGATGAGGCTCTTTACCGAATCACATCAGGTTCAGCAATCGCTGCTAACTAAGTAGTTAATTGACTGCTGGGCAGGGGAAACCCTGCCTGGTGGTGAGTCCACTAAAGGAGGAGTCATGACAGATTATATCTTCGAGACACCAACCGTCGACGAAGGATTTGAAGGAGTTCAGCGACTCTTTACATTCTACAAACTAGCACGTGGAATCACTATCATCAGGGTTGATGGGACTTACCGTCAGGTTCGTTACCCATACGATGGTGACTTAGATACATACCAAGAAGTTTATCTTGGTGGTAGCAAGTATACTGTAGATGATACAACAAAGGCAGCACTTATTGCTGGTGGCGTTGGTGTAACGGAAGCAAACTTTACAGCAGTATAAGGGACATATGGGACACGAACATACAAGCAAAGTTCTTGAATGGGCTTATAGGTTAGTAGATGGAGACATGATTCCATACTCAGCATTATATGGGTGTGTGTATTGTGATGCTACATCAACTGAGCCTTTCCCTGACGAGAACAATATCTTTATAGACCACACCAAGTGTGGACCTGATTGCTTTGGCTGTAAAGCCAGAGGACTTCAGATGAATACTGGCGATGCTAACAGTCAGCGAAACGCTCCACGTAAGCGATTCGAAAGCGAACTATCTGCATACGCTAACGCTAAGGCCCAGGGCATACAGCCTGGTGGTACATCGATGGAAAAGATTCGTGAGGCAGAAGCGGCCTCCGAAGTATTGAATAAGCCTTACAACGCTAATTCAATGCCTGATGCAAAGCATGTAAACAAATCAACCGCAGCGGTAATGAAAGAGATAGGACAAGCATAATGATGAAGAACAAGGCTTATAAGATGGGCGAAAAGATGGAGTCCAAGGCTGAGAAGATGATGGAAATGAAGATGGGCAAGAAGAAGATGGCTAAGAAGACAGCCAAGAAGTCCATGAAGAAGATGGGTAAGAAGAAGTAATGCCAGTCCGTAAACCAGGCAAGTGCCGCAAGTGCGGCAAGTCAGATAAGGCGTGTAAGTGCTAATGGCAAATCCAAAACCAAAGACTACTCCTAGCCCACAGGCTACCAAGAAGTCTCAAGTTGTTGTAACCACTGGTCGTGGTACAACTATCAAGATGGGTGACCTGGGAAAGAAATCTCCCACACCTACAGCAAAGCCTCGCATTGGTGTAATCAAGGAATGGTCTCCATCTGGTTATGATGCAATGCTAAAGAAGTGGCTTAAGGATAACAAGAACCGATGAAGAATAAAGTTGAGAAAGTAATGGGAGAGTTTAAGCGGGGAACACTACACTCTGGTAAGGGTGGTAAGGTTGTTAGAAACCCTAAGCAGGCTGTTGCAATTGCTCTCTCTGAGGCAGGCAAGTCAAAAGCAAAGAAGACTATTAAGAAGGCGAAGAAAAAATAATGGACCCAAGACTAAAGCGAGCAGGAGTAGCAGGCTTTAACAAGCCTAAGCGTACACCAAGTCACCCAAAGAAGTCACACGTTGTTGTGGCTAAAGAAGGAAACAAGGTCAAGACTATTCGCTTTGGTCAGCAGGGCGTTACTGGAGATAAGAAGCCAACAGCACGTCAGGCTTCCTTCAAGGCTCGTCATGCTAAAAACATCGCTAAGGGTAAGATGAGTGCCGCGTATTGGGCAGATAAGGTGAAGTGGTAATGGCAACAGGAGTAGCAGGTAGCACATTTGCTGACGAGTTAAATCGTCTTGCAAATGGCGGAACATATCCCACACCAGATGCATACCAATCTGAGCAAGGTGCAGCAAATAACTATGCTGACACTAGCGGCTTAGGTATTATAGCAGCATTAAATATTAAAGCCGACACAAACCGTCAGCCTAATAATTACAAGATGATGAACGCTATCTGTAATGAATTAGCAGGAACTACTGGACTATCAGCCGTTGTTGCATTAAGGAGCATAGACCTATGACAACTTTAGCACAGATGATTGATGAAGTCCTTATCAACCTTTCAGGTTATACATACCAACAGGACCGTTCAACATATCTTAAGACTGCAGTCACTACACTCACATCACCAAGTTCAGCACCTACAATCCTATCTCTAGGAGATACAAGCAACGTAGGTAAGGGTATCCTTGAGATTGATGAAGAGTTGATGTGGGTTGACTCATTTGACCGCGTATCTAATACAGCAACCGTCTCACCATATGGACGTGGCTACTTAGGAACACCAGCAACTACACATGCTGCTGATGCAAAGGTAACTATCTCACCTATCTTCCCACGCTACGTAGTTAAAAAGGCAATCAACGATACTATCCGAGCAATGGGTGCAAGCCTGTTGTCTATCAAACAGACTACCTTCCCATTTAATGCAGCAATTAATACATATGAATTTGAAAACCTAGGCATTGAGAATATCCTTACTATGTCATGGCAGGATACAGGTCCTTCTAAGGAATGGATTCGTATCAAGCGTTGGGACTTCGACCCATTCGCAGATGTAGACACTTGGGGTTCGGGCTCACAAACAGTTACTATCTACGACTGGATTACTCCAGGACGTACAGTAAAGGTTATGTATGCAACACCACCAACACCATTTGTAAACAATACAGATGTATTTACAGACACTACTGGATTCTCTGAATCAGCCCGTGACATTGTAATTCTTGGTGCATCATACAGATTATTGGCTTACCTTGACCCTGCACGTGCGGGTCAAATCAGCCCACAGGCGGACGAAACAGATGGCAAGCGCCCATACGGTGCAAGTGCATCAGCAACAAAACAACTCTTTGCTCTTTACTCACAACGTTTGAACGAAGAAGTGTCAGCAATGCAAGGTCAATACCCGCCACGAATTCATTATACTCGATAGGAATATAAATGACAACACGCAATTACTCCTCTCGCTCCCAGCAAACAACGCTGACAAGCGCAATCACCGCTGGTGCAACGTCAATGTTCGTCGTTTCAGGTTCAGCGCTCATGGGTGGTGTAACCATCCCTGCTGGCACAACCTTTACTATCGTACTAGACCCAGATACAGCACTTGAAGAAATTGTAGATGCCACGGCGGTATCCACCAATACCTTTACAATAACACGTGGTATCGATGGCTCATCTGCTCAGGCTCACTCTGCTGGAGCAGTTGTTCGTCACATGGCTATCGGTCGTGACTACCGCGAAGCAAATACCCATATCGAGGCTTCTACAGGCGTACACGGTATCTCTAACTCATCTTCTGTAGTTGGAACAACAGATACACAGACACTTACCAACAAGACTCTTACATCCCCAATCCTTAACACACCTACAATTACAAACCTCACACTTGGTGATGGAAACCTTGTATTTGAGGGTGCTACCCCAGATGCCTTCGAAACTACACTTACTGTCACAGACCCTACTGCTGACCGTACTGTAACTATTCCTGATGCAACAACTACTCTAGTTGGCACAGATACTACTCAGACTCTTACTAATAAGACACTGACAAGTCCAACACTTGTTACTCCAGCACTTGGAACACCAGTATCTGGTACTCTTACAAATGCAACTGGACTTCCAGTATCAACTGGTATCTCTGGTCTTGGAACTGGTGTAGCCACATTCCTTGGAACTCCATCGAGTGCAAACCTTCGCTCTGCTCTTACAGATGAGACAGGTACAGGCTCAGCAGTATTTGCTACAAGTCCTACTCTGGTAACTCCAGTTTTAGGTGCTGCAACAGCAACAACTATTAACGGGACTGATATTCCTGCTAGTGCAACTCTTATTAAGACTAGCGATACTGGCACAGTAACAAGCACAATGATTGCCGATGCAACTATTGTAGATGCAGATATTTCTGCAACTGCTGCTATTACTAAGACAAAGTTGAACCTTGGTGGAACAATTACATCTGCTGACTTGGTAGATGGAACTATTGTTAATGCTGACATCAACGCATCTGCAGCCATTGCACTTAGCAAGTTGGCAGTAGACCCACTGGCTCGCGCTAATCACACTGGCACACAGGCAGCATCTACTATCTCAGATTTTGATACACAGGTTCGTACATCTCGTTTAGACCAGATGGCAGCACCTACTAATGCTGTCTCTCTTAACAGCCAAAAGATTACAAACCTTGCTACACCGACTGACAGCGGTGACGCTGTATCTCTTGGTTATATCAATGGTCAACTTGGTACTGCAAATGGTATTGCTCCACTTGATGGTTCAGGCAAAGTACCTATCGACCATCTACCTGCACTTGCTATCTCAGAAACATTTGTAGTTAATTCTCAGGCTAATATGCTTGCATTAACTGCACAGACTGGTGACGTAGCAGTTCGTACAGATGTCAATAAGTCTTTCATTCTTACAGCGACACCTGCTTCTACTCTTGCTAACTGGCAGGAACTTCTTACACCAACAGATGCAGTTCTATCTGTTGATGGACTAACTGGAGCGGTAGTTCTTTCAGGAACATACTTAAATCGTACAACTGGTCAACTACTTGGCAACCTAGATGCCAATACCAACAAGGTAACTGGACTAGGAACACCTACAAGTGATACAGATGCTGCTACTAAGGTATACGTAGATGTTGTTGCAGGTTCTGCTACCGCTGCTGCAGCAAGTGCTGCCGCTGCTGCCGCATCATACGACTCATTCGATGACCGTTACTTAGGTGCTAAGTCAACTCCACCTACAGTAGACAATGATGGAAACCCACTAGTTACAGGTGCTATCTACTGGAACTCAGTAACCAATCAGATGTTTGCTTGGACAGGTTCTGCATGGGGTTCAATCTCATCTACTGCAGATATCTACCGATACCGCTACACAGCAGCAGGCGGAGAGACAACAGAGTCTGGTCCAGATGATAACGGACTAACGCTTGCTTACATTCCAGGTAAGGAGCAGGTATACCTTAACGGTGTTCTTCTTGCTCGTACATCTGATTACAATGCTACAAACGGTACAAGCATCACAGGACTAGCAGCACTAACTGCTGGAGATATCCTAGAGATTATTACCTTCACAGCATTTGAAATGGCAGATGCAATTGCTCGTTCACTCTTTGACGCAAAGGGTGACATCCTAGTTGCTACTAGCGCAGACACACCAGGCAAGTTGGCACTTGGCACTAACGGATACTTCCTTAAGGCTAACTCATCAACTGCAACAGGACTTGAGTGGTCGGAAGTTCCTAATCCAGACCTAACTCCTTACTTAACAATTTCAACTGCTGCGTCTACTTACGCAACTATCACAACTGTAAACAATAATGCAACACTCGAAAACGACAACACCATTATGAACATAATGGGTGCGTACTAGGAAAGGGTAGTAACTAATGGCTACAACATCTAAAGCGCTGTTCCGTGGAGCAGCAACAACTACAACTACGACAACTCTCTACACAGTTCCTTCTGCTACAACAGCAGTAGTAAGCAACATTGTAGTATCTAATACTGGTGGTTCAGCATACACATTTACTTTGTATCTTGATGATGTGCTACTTGCTAACACAGTATCTATTGCTGCTAACTCAATTGCAATCTTTGACGTTAAGCAGACATTAGTGGCAACTGACACAATCAAAGGTGGAGCCAGCAATACGGCTGTGACATTCCACATTAGCGGAGTGGAGATAGCGTAATGGGTTACTCAGTATTTCCTGCGCCAGCAGCAGGTAGTAAAACAGCATATCGCATAACCCTTACCTCTGGTACTTCTTGGACTGTTCCTACTGGTTGTTTATATGTTAATGCAAGACTTATCGGCGGAGGTGGCGGTGCTGGAGCAGGTGGTGCTGCAGCCACCCACGGAACCGCTGGTGGAACTACAACATTTACTGGCGCAACATCTGCAGTAGGTGGAAACGGAGGTACATCATCTAGTGGAGTATCTGGCGCAACTGGAGTTAATGCTGGTGCTGGAGGTCTTTCTGGATATGGTCCAACAGGAAGCGGTTTTGCTGGTTCAGGTGGTAATGCAAAAGAAATTACTACATATGTTGCAACCACACCTGGTGATTCTATTGCTTATGCCATAGGTGCTGGAGGCGCATCAGCAACGTCTGTTGGTTATGGCACTGGTGGTACTGGGGCTGCAGGCAAAATTGAAATTGAATATTGGGCATAGGAGATAAAGTGAAACTATTTGCAGTTATTGAAAACAACAAAGTAGTCAACATTATTGTTGGCGTAGAAGATGAAGTAGTTGCTGCTAACCCTGGCAAGTATATTGAATATACAAATAGTTGGGACTACAACAATGGTATTGACGGGGGAGACTTTTTCCCTGTCCCAGTAGAGGAGCCAACTGAATGACTAAAGCCCGTGACCTAGCCAATGCTAGTACCGCCCTATCTGCAGTAGATGCTACAGAGTTAGGCTACTTAGATGGCGTAACCTCTGCTGTGCAAACACAGTTAGATGCTAAGACTGCAAAGTCTACCCTTACAACTACAGGTGATATTTACTACGCATCTGCTGCTAATACACCTGCTCGTCTAGGTATTGGTACTACAGACCAGGTACTTAAGGTTACTGCTGGTGTTCCTGCTTGGGCTACGCCTGCAAGCGGTGGCTCACAAACACTACTTTCAACCACAACACTTTCAGGGACTAGCACAACTATTTCAAGTATCTCCCAAAGTTATCGTGCTTTGTATATTTACGGCGCAAACATTCAGACAACTGCGGGAAGTGCAACTTTAAGATTACGCTGGAACGGTCATACTATTGGTTATTATGGAAATGCCGCTATTGCTGGTGCTTATTCAACATATCAAAGCGTCAGGTTTGCTAATGCTGGTGGCATTCAAGATGATAACGCAACAAGAGCATCTATAGCGGACTCAGGAAATTGCCAATTTTATATTAATTTTCCTGAATACACAGCCACTGGTTTCAAGTTAGGAACTGGTTGGTTCAATCCAAGTTATAGTGAAGACGTTATGTCATTTGCTGCATTAAATGACACTAGTACATCGGCTGTAACTAGTTTTACAATTACAACTGTTGATGGCGCGACATCATTAACAGGAACAATTAAAGTATATGGAGTTAATTAAATGGCTAATCCAATGATACGCATACACGATATGGCAACAGATGAAGTTATTGACCGCGAAATGACAAATGCGGAATATGCAGAGTTTATCGCAGGCCAAGAACTTGACGCTGCCAATGCAGAAGTTAAAGCAAAAGCCGAGGCAGATAAAGCCGCACTATTAGCAAAACTAGGCATAACTGCCGATGAAGCAACGCTTCTACTTTCGTAACACTTATCCCTGAGTATGGATACAAACTGCTCAACTAATTTTTTCTGACTTAAGGAGTAACGGTGGCTGGTAGAGATATTACCGAAGGTCGTGCAACGCGGGCAATTGCTGTTGATGTTGGTGTAGTTTCTACTACATCTATCTGGCAAAATACTGACGTAGCATATGATACTGCTATTGGTGGTATGCCGTTTATCTATGCTATCAGCGATGCACGTCCTTATATCCGACAGACTGCACCGTTCCGTAAGGAACAGTTCGACAATCAAACTGAACCAGGTGAGCAATCACTTACTGGTTGGTGGATTCGTAGTCAGCAGTCTTTCCATGGCGGAGACGGTATAACCTTTTACGACCCAGCCCAGACAACATCTAACTCACCTGACCACTATCGCTTTGCCGATAGCAAGGGTGTAGATGTATGGACACAGGGTGAGGTAACACTACTTAACAATGTAGCAAAAGAGCATATTACTACTGGTGCATTACAAGCAACTGGTCGCCCATATCAATCAACACGTTCTATTAAGTGGAACGATACTTCTGGTATACTTCTTTGGGATGAATTTGATGTTGATAAAGTAGCATCAGATGGAACAATAACCCACTTTATTAATTACAATGCTGGCACAGCAGAAGCAGTATATGCTATCTGTGATGATGGAACTACTGCTTACTGGATTACCAATGAAGTTAATGGTGGAGCCAATAAGTTGGCTATGTATAAGAAGGCACTAACTGCTGATGAGTCGACTCCTGGAACATTGATGTTCCGTGAGACTGGCTTAGTAGTAACTAATGCTATTCTAGAATTTACAAAAGAACGTATCGTTGCTGGTATCAATAACAAAGTTTATGAAATCCCAACTAATGCAACAGCATTGCCAACAGCACTATATACCCACCCATCTGCTGACCATGTATATTCTTCTATCACAGCATCTGGTCCTGCTATCTATGTATCTGGCTTCAATGGAATTATTTCCAGTGTACTTAAGTTTACACTATCTACTGCTGGAGTAATGCCAACATTAACATCAGCAGTCGTATCAGCAGAGATGCCAGTAGGTGAGCGTATCTTTAAGATATTCTACTACCTTGGTTACATGATGATTGGCACAGATAAAGGCATACGAGCAGCGATAGTTTCAGACCAAGATGGTTCCGTTACCTACGGACCAATCATTGTAAGTACTGACCAGCCATGTTATGACTTTGCAGCACGTGACCATTACGTCTGGTGTGCAACAAGTGTAGATGGTGCTCCAGGATTAATTCGTATTGATTTAGGATTAGAACTACAGCCACTGCGATTTGCTTATGCTAACGATGTTTACGCTAATGGTATTAGTGGATTTGAAACAACAGCAGTTGCATTTATGGATGGAACGGAACAGATAGCATTTATAAGTAGGGCTGTCCGCAAGGGAACAATTACCAACAAAGCGCTCACCAGTAATGTTGCTACCTTAACAACTTCTGCTGCACATGGTCTAGTTGCTGGAAATGAAATCTGGGTAGAGGGTGTAGATTCTGTTTTCAATGGTGAGTACACGGTGACATCTGTTACCACAACTACATTCTCATATGCTAAGACCAATGCAGACGTTGCATCAACAGTAGTCTCATCTGCTCTAGCAGTTGTCAATCTGACAGGTGCTACGTATGTAGAGAACATGAGCGAATTGATGCCTAATGGTTACTTGCAGACTGGCTACATCCGCTACAATACACTAGAGCCTAAGAACTTCAAGCGCCTTGTTGCACGTGGTGATTTCAGGAAGGGTTCTATGACCCTTGAAACAGTCACCGCAGATGGCACTGAGTATGATGTCGTATCTTACGACGTGTCAGTTCCACCAGTAGAAGTTACTACATCTAACCCACAAGAAGCCCAGGAGTATCTGGCTTACAAGTTTATCCTGTACCGTGATGGTACTGATGCCTCCAAGGGACCAATCATGGAAGGCTACCAGGCAAAGGCTACTATCGCTACGCCTCGCCAGCGAGTAATGAGATTCCCCGTCTATTGCTATGACGTGGAGACAGACCGATACAATGTACAGGTTGGATACGAAGGCAGAGCCTTCGATAGAATTGCCCAACTAGAAGCCGTTGAAGAAAACGGTGACGTTGTAACATGGCAAGACTTAACCACAGGTGAGTCCCGTCAGGCTGTCATTGAACAAATCTCATTCACCCGCCTCACACCTCCAGACCGTGGATTCACGGGCTATGGTGGTGTCATCGATATTACGATTAGGACTGTATAATGTCTTCTGCTCAATGGCTAGGATTAGCCGTATCCGTTTGTACTCTAGTTGCCGCATTTGCTACAGCAGTACGCTGGTTAGTGAAGCACTACCTGTACGAACTAAAACCTAACTCTGGCTCGAGCCTAAAAGATTCAGTCATTCGACTTGAAGAGAAGGTGGAAATCCTTTATCAGATTATGATTCAAAGAGGGAAAGATGGGAACTAATGAAGCCTGTTGTCAAGAAAGCCACACCTGCCGCTATTGCTGTCCTTCGACAAGCCACCAAGATAT
>Ga0099846_1000290_pt1 | contig 20731 bp, 44 predicted proteins | sample CB_VirMetaG_FD_78180 | JGI IMG/M metagenome (GOLD analysis project Ga0099846, IMG submission 78180) | Freshwater to marine saline gradient viral communities from Chesapeake Bay - CB_1504_1 Viral MetaG | ecosystem: Environmental > Aquatic > Marine > Coastal | place: USA: Chesapeake Bay... | reverse complement strand
TACTACCGACGACCGTATGTTTCATGGCTTCCTAAAGCCTTATACTATAAGGGCTGAGAGCATATCAGGTGTAAATAGGGTGGGCAGTATTTGGCTACATCTCGAAAATGTTCGTATATTTGTAGTGTAATTATTTGACATATTGAAGGCACTAAAGGCATAATATCGGATTGTAGAATCCGCTCAAACCCCACTAAAGTAGTAGGAATAGATATGCCCAAACGCTAAAAAAAAATCTTGCACTACTCGTGCAAAAAAAATTGAAATATAAAACGAAAAATTTAACTTAAAAATTTTAAAAAATGGAACAATTTACTGCTTACTTCGCTATTTTAGTTATTTTGGTAACTATTGTAACAAAAATCGTATTAATTAACAAAAAATCTTAAATTTAAACTTTAAAAACTAGAAATTATGGGAAAATTATCAAAAAAATCGGTAACAATTTTTAATAATGTATCAAAAAAGGGTGTTGAATTGAATATTGCAAAATTTAACGCATCGAAAGAAATTGACGTTGTAATGAAAGCTAACAAGTGCAATATTTCAGCAGCTGCGACAATAATTTCAGAATGTACAAACATGACTGAGGGAACAGTTCGCAATATTGCTAATTTCAGATATTTAACTTTAGAGCAAGTTCAAAAATTTACCAATTCTGAGGAACTTAAAAAGTTCGCTTCTGTTGTTGCCACTGCCACAAAAGGTAAAAAAGACGCAATTAATGTTGATGACTTTTTAAGTAGTTTAAAAACTGCAAAAATCGAAAGCTCTGAGAAGTCTGTTTTGGATAAAAAAGAAAAAACCGAAGTTTTAGAGAATCAAAAAATAGAATTTTCTAAACTTAAAAATACCTCAAAATTTAGAACTTTTGCAGGATTAAAATTTTCAAAAGATGAATTGAAATTAATTTTGAAATTTGCAGAATTAGCTTAAAATCTAAAACCTACCAAAACGATAGGGAATGCTCGAGAAATCGGGTATTTCCCTTGTTATCACGCATGATGCGCGTGTATACCATTAGTGCGCCACGTGCGCCTATTCAATCAGTGCGCCACGCTATGATGTGCGTCGTGATTGATGTGTATGCGCTATTTATGCGATGAAGAGAAAATATTTTTTAAATTGTATATAGGAAAATTTCTAAAAAAAAATCTATGGAAACTATCAATTTTATCGGTAATAATATCGAAATGAACACTAATGCAACAATTTTAGGTGCTATTATGTGGATTTTTATAATACCGATTGCATTATTTATGTTGGTTCGGTATGCTAAAGTAATAATTACTGGAAAGGATTTTAAAATCTTTTACAGAAAGTAGGGAGAATTGCGTGAAAATTATAAATTTAAATCTTGCACGACTCGTGCAAAAAATAACAAGAATATGAAAACTTTATTAAGAATTGATTATAACGGTAATGAGCATTTTATTGTAGCTGACCAAGTAGTTTCATTATCAGAAACGCTAAAGACTTATGTAGATGATAATAAATTAGCTATTGAGCAAGTAAGGATATCAAAAGATGTTGATGGTGTATTTAGTTTGTTTGCAGAGATATATGCTTTTGGAGAAAAGAATGCAGTTTTAGGTAGTTGTAGCTTCTCTTGTCAGATTAGTAATGATACAGAGGCAATTGCTTGTCAAGACTTAAAAGAGTTTTTTAGAGCATTATCTTTAAGAGATATTCATTAACGATTTGCTCCTTTCGTCTATCGGCTAGGACGCTTGGATTTCAGCCAAGAAAGGATGGTTCGATTCCATCAGGGAGTACTATAACGAGTCTATTAGACTGATAAACAGACTAATAATAATATAACGCAAAGATAGGATTATAATCTATCACATCTTTTATGCTCGTTTAGCTTTTAACTAATCATGCTATTGTGCGCTATTTGAGGGAACGGCATTCGCTCTAGATGGTTAGTTATATATTAATTTCATAATAATTATGTTTGATTTGTATCTGTGCATTTTGAGGGATTTGTACAGATACATTCGCTCGGGTCGTCTAACGGTTAGGACGCAAGGTTTTCAACCTTGTAATAGTAGTTCGATTCTGCTTCCGAGTACATTAATAGCATGCCTAGAGAAGAAGAATGCGCCTAATGTACAGGGTCAACGAAGGCAAGCTCCCAATAGTGAGGTAGCTAGGCATGCTTTTATAATAAATGGATGGTCAATTCTTATAACTATAAATAACAGTTGTTTGAGGAGATAACCGTGGATATACCACATAGAATTGGCTGTCCTTAAAAAATATTTTATAGTATTGTTGTATGGTTTGATTTTTAACGCATAAACAAACAGAAATAATGACAAAAAAAGAAATAAGACAAAAATATTGTGATAAAAGAAATTACACTTCTTGGAATAAATATAATATTACAGAATATGGTAAATGGTTAGAGAATGAATTAATTAAAGCACAAAGGAGACGAAATTATGATAACAGCAAAAGAACTATTCGATAAAATGCTTGAAGAAAATGACGAATGTACATCTACTGAAATGATGGTAGAGTTTGCGAAAATACACGTTACCGAAGCATTAAAACAAGCATCTGAAAAAGCAGAATTAGAAACAGAATACGAAAACCCTATAAACCCTTCAATGGGTTCTTTTGATGTTGTAGATAAATCTTCAATATTAGATGCTTATTCTTTAGATAACGTAAAGTAGCCTTGTATATAACGTTCTACGTATAAGGAAAGTGCGATAAAATAATAACTTTAAATTAAGAAAATAATGAGCGAAATAATAAAAAGAAAATATAAATGTACTGGTTGCGGTATTGATAGACCTTGTATAGCAGAAACAAACCAAGAGAAAGCACAAATAGCTTTTTATGACGAAATAGAAAACTTAAAATGTATATTAGACCCAACTAACCAAACAAGCTATAATTGGAAGGAAGTACAAGCGAATGAAGTTAACAAAGAAGAAAACAAAAACAGGCAATGTAATATATACGTTGTTAAGCATCTTTTAACGGTTTTAAAAAACGGTTATGAATTTAATAATGAAGAAATTATGTTTAACGACTGTGATGAAATGGCAAAGTTTATAGGCTTTAAAGACTTTAAGGATTTGCAGGAAAAAGTAGATACACCAAAAGTTTTTGAAATAATAGTTAATTGTGGCTAACGAATAGTAATATGAAAAGTTGCTGAATTAAGCACATAAATTAATTAATAAACCTAAAAAATAAAACGTAATGAAAGCAAAAAGTTTAACAAAAGTAACAGAAGTAATTGAAAACATTTACCACGCAATTAGTGAAGCAAATGCAAATGGTAGATTTAAGCACTTTATACCTCACGATGTTTATGTAAGCGATGAAGTTAGATTGAAATTAATTGATGATGGATACAAAGTTTATAAAGGCGATTGGGATGGTGTTATGACTAATTGCCTAATTATAGAATGGTAGTTTTATTTTTTCTTCGATTAAGCAACTACCTTAATTAAAAGGAACTGACCTAAGCAATTTTTTATATTACGTGTTAGCTACTGTGGCGCACTAACACGTAATGCTTAGATAAAGATTTTGCGCCATTGTTACTAACGTTGAGTATAAGATGCAACGCAGTGACCCGATAGGGTGTATTTTATACATTGTTAACTACTGATGAACGGATAAATTAACTAAACTTAAATAAAATGAAAAAATTAATTAGATGGATTGCAGAAGTTACAGGTGTAGCCAAACAAATTAGGGTTGAAGCTTATAAACAAGCAGGTGATAGTATGCAACAATATGCTTATTGGTACACAGGTGGAATTATGGTTGAAGGGCATAAATATGATATTTCTAATATACTTTATGAATACCCTAATAGATGCCTGAAACAAGGAAGCCCTAATTTGTTTGGCGGTCAATTTGACAACCTTAGGCAAGAGTTATGGAAACTTAGCGAAGAAGATAAATCTATAATTGTAGAACTGAACAAAGAGAATTTGTAGTTAACATGGATATAGATGACGTTTACGCAATTTATTGCTATAGAAATAAAAACAATAGTATGCAATTTATTGAATACTTACAAGATAATCAATCTTTAGGATTGAGTTGCTCAGTTTGGCAATCTATTCACAATTTATTTGAGGAATATTTGCTAAATGTTTGTAGTAATATTGATTTTTACAGATGGTTAAAACAGAATTATTAATTAAAAAACTTTGAAATTATGAATGATTTAAAAATTATGTTAAGAGTACTTTTATTAGTGCTATTTATTGGGGTTACAATTATCTTCGCTAAGGCATTTATTATAGTGTTCTGGTGTCTTGTATTGATTGGAATAATTGTAGGCTTTAGAGAGGCTAAAAATGCCGAAAACAAGCGTATATCAGATGCGGTTGATGACCTTGATAATAATAGATGGGAAAATCTATACAAAGACGAGCTTTCCGAAATGGATGAACCGCAAGGAACTCCATTCGATGAAGATTTATATTCTAAAAACTAATTAATCTTGCACGACTCGTGCAAAAAGATATGAAAAAGCAATCATTTAGTTCGTTAACTCCTTATTTAGACGAGCCACGATTCGTAATAACTAATACTGGTATTATGTATTTATTTATCAATGGTGTGTTTCTATGTAGAAAAGACGGTTTAAAGTACCAATACACAGACATTGACCCAATATATGTAATTTCTCCTATTAATTATTTAATGGTTGCTTACGGGATGAATAGATGGAACGTAACTTGGGTGTACAAAAATTTCATATATCAGAATGGAGAATATCCTTTTTGATAGCAGAACGACACGTTTGTCACCCATAAAGAAAAGTATAAATAATAATATACTTATATAATAACAATATAATATATATATATATATATGAAAGTAGTATATAACAAAAACAAAAAGATAGCAAAAGTAATGGGAAAATTAAAAGAAACAATTACAGTTACTAACCACACTACTGGAGAGTCAATAGAAGAAACCATACTAGGTATCAACCAACTCTATGACCTTGTTAAAGATTTAGGTGGAGTTATTGGCTTAGAAGCTACAACTGTTGAAACTAGAGATAGTGTTAATGACAAATTAATAATTCACATAACATGAGATATGAATGACTCATCAGACAAATCTAAAAAAAGCAAATTTGCAACTATTGTTAAAAAACTTACATTATGAAAAATGCGATAATTGTATTAATTTTTTTAGGCTTTAAGATATCAACTTCTCAGACTATTGTTGTAGCAACTGTTTACAATGCCGAGGCTAGTCAATGCAACGAAGATTTTCTTCACACTGCATGGATGTTTAAATTAAGCCCCACAAACCCTTTTAAGCATCGAATAATCGCTGTTAGTAGAGATTTGATACATGAGTATCCAAATGGTACTAAAGTGCGCTTAGAAGGCACTAAATACGATGGAGTGTATACAGTTAGAGATAAGATGAATAAGAGGTACACTAAAAGAATTGATATTCTTATAAATAAAGATATGAAAATAGGTAAATGGACTAACGTTAAATTATACAAACTATGAGTTATGAAGTTATAAGTGAAAAAGATATTCAAAAGTTAGCGTTAATGACAAGAATATTAATTGAGAACGATGCTCTTAAGTTATTTTGTAAATACTCTTATGATTCTTATAAAAGAACTTTTGTAGAATATCATGGCTCGTCAGATAAAATAATTAGATATATCGTTGATAGAGGTATATCTGGAGCTTTCTCTTGGGGTGGAACTAATGAAGGATATAATTTTTGGGATAGGATTCATTCTGAGATTTGGGAAATTGATAGATGAATTAATAAATTTTAGATATGGAAAATAACGAACAAGAAGATATTAAAAATATCTTAGTAGCAGAATTAACTGGACTTCTAACAATGAATGGAGTTCTTAGAGATTATTGCAAATACTCCGCTGTGCTGTTTAAAGAAAGGAATGGTACACCTTCATTTGGAGAATTGAATAATAATGAGTTAGCAAATTATATAGCTCATAACGGTTTGTCTGGAGCTTTCTCTTGGGGAGAAACAGAACAAGGATATCGGTTTTGGAGGGAGTTATCTTCTCAATGGTATTCTAGATTTAGCGAAGCGTTAGAATCAAAAGGATTAAAATATTCAAATTTTTAATATATAAAATAAAATAAATGGATGCAAATATAAAAGATAAAATAACAAAAATAAATCTATCAGATGTTCATACTGTTTCGTTGGTTTACGAAGTGTTAAAAAAACATAAATTACTTGACTGTTATTTTGTTAATGTTTTAGAATACGCAAAACAGAAGCATTTGACATATTTTAATGATAATAATGAAGGTATAATAGAAGATATAGTTAGTTTCATTTCTACTAATGAAATTTCTGGTAGCTTTAATTGGAGCGATACACTTGAAGGCGCTAATACTTGGGCAGATTGCTATCGAGATTTCACTCATTTGAAAAGTATCACAAGAACGATGAGATATAGATATTAAAATTATGGAACACGAGCATAAAGTAAGGTTGAAAGTTACCTTAGATTTAATTGTAGCTAAAGGAAAATTAAGGTCGTTAGCTAAAGGTATGGTTAAATCATTTAATCTACATGGTGGTTTTGGAGTTGATAGAAACAATGATTTTCATAAAGATGTATTTATTTCTAATATCTCTAGAAGTTCATTAAGTGTTTTAATTTACTTCAGCGATATGGACGAGGGCGGTATGTATTGGGCTGAACTTTACAATGAGATAGAAGGTATATTAAAAAAATTAAAACAAGAAAAATACTAAAAAATGGATAAAACAGAACTTTACAATAACTACAAGGATTACGTTAAATCAAAAATTGCTAGATACACAAGCGAATATCATCTTATTGATGATTATGTTCAAGAAGTGTTTATCAAAGCATTTGACGCTATTGATAGAGGTTTATTTGATGATAAAAATATCTGTGGATGGTTAGCTACAATTGCTAAAAATTACGTCCTTGACCAACATAAAAAGAAAACAATAAAGCCTCTAAATAGAGATGATAGTGGTTTTATTGAAAATTATTGGGCATTAAGTAACTACATGCATGAAGAATATGATTACACTCATGAAGAAAGGATAGAGTCTATAACTCAAGCGGTTGATAATATCAAGTCTGATGATGTAAGAAATGTATTCGTACAACATAACTTTGAAGGAGTTAAATTAGTTGATATAGTAAAAGAAACGGGGACTCCTTTAGGAACTATACTAGCTAGAAATAGCTACGCAAAAAAACATATTAGAAAAGAATTAGGAATAACAATTAATACTGCACGAGTCGTGCAAACGAGTAATTAAAATCAAACATTAATTAAAATCAAGTAATAATGGAAGAATTATTTTATCAAACAATGTTGGAGTGCTACAACAATGTAAATGGTTTAACAGCTAAAGAAGAAGTTAAAAAGAAAACAAAAGCAGAGTTATTGGTTATTAAGAAAAACAAAAGAACAGTATTTGACTACAAAATCTTAACTAAAGAGATTTCAGATGACTTTCTTTATTTATTTGAAAAATATGTAAATATAAATAAAGCAGAGAACTTATCTGAATTAAGCGTAATTTCAAAAGAAATTTATTCTCCTAAAGGATATTTTAGATTTTATAAATCATCTTTTGAGGTTATTAATTATTACGCAACAGAAGATAGAACTCACAGCTACTATAACAAGTGTTATACATTTTCTACTTTCAATGATAATTTTTTAATAAAGTCTCAAGGGGATATAGGTTCTAATCAAGCTATGATTGCGCGACTTAAAAAATTAGCTTTGTATTATCTTCTTACAAAAAAGTTTATTAAAAAGGGGGTATACGATTGCAATCTTCAATATGTAACAATGGCTCACAATACATTGAAAGTAAAAAGAGAAAGAATAGCGTCTGATTTAATTAAAGAAGTTTTTTATAAACAAAGTAGTATTTTCTCTGATGTAGAAAAACTGTCTGCTTATACTTGGGATTGTGAGTATAAAGGTTTTGATTATGATGAGGAAACTCAAAAGATAATCTACACATATAATGGTAGTGAAGTTTCAATGAGGGTTGGAAAAGGTATCAAAAAGATGATAAGAGTGTTAAGGCTTACTGAGCTTGGGGATGAATCTTTAAAAAGGCTCGCTAATGGGTTAATGCTTGACTTAACTGATTATGAATTTGAAGTTATTACTGGTAAAGAGATAGGAGACATGTATGTACGAGACAATCATGACGATGACTATGGAGATTTAGGTTCTTTAGCCTCTTCTTGCATGAGATATGAAGAGTGTAATGACAATGGGTTCTTTGAGGTGTATTCAGACCATGCTAAAATGCTTGTACTGAGAAGTAAAGAAACTGGACTATACATAGGTAGGGCTATTTTATGGGATGCAGAAGATTATGATACAGAAGAAGAAATTAAAATAATGGATAGAATATACTCAGCAGAGAGAACTTATTCAGCATTTTTTAAATGGGCTAAAGATAATGGATATTGGAGAAAGAGATATCAAAGTTATGATAACGAAACTCAGTTTATTTGTCCTGATACTGGAGAAGAAGAAACAAAGAAAATGATAATTAAAGGAGCGTGTATATCAAATTATTCTAGAGCTCCTTATATGGATACTTTCGCTTGGAGTAATGGCTCTGACTTGTCAAATATTTGTGATTTCGGAAGATATGAAGCTAGAGATACAGATGGTAGATATTACGGAATGGACGATGAGGATTGGGATTAATCATAAAAACATAAGTAATGGGACGCAGTAGGAAGAAATATAACAGAAAAAACAAAAGAAAAAAAGAGATGTCAGAAAAAAAACCAGCATTTATGGGTAAATCCATAGTCGAAAAGCATTTGGAAAGAACTAATGAAAAAACATACAATGGGTATGGTCAATATGGATATCACAATCAAAGTGTAGCTCCTAATCTAGAAATAAGTAAAACAGAAAGAGATAGCGCAATAAGATTAATGAGGTCTATATTTGAGGTTCAATCTGACTCTTATCAAGAGCAGGATATGAAAATATTTTTACTTAGGTTTCTAGATAAATTACAGAGGGAAAATCCTAATCATCACTATGAATGCAATACTGATGAAAAAGGAAATGTCTATTGGACAAAGGGAATTGCAGAAACATATCCTTGCATAGTGTCTCACATTGACACTGTTCACAACATAATACCAGACCAAGACTACGTTGTTTTAAATTCTAATACAGAGTTCTTTGCAATAAATTTAAAGTCAAGAGGAGCTACTGGAATAGGTGGAGATGACAAATGTGGTATATACACTTGCCTTGATAATTTTATTAGAGAGGATTACATAAAAGTTGCATTTTTTGTAGAAGAAGAAGTCGGATGCGGTGGGAGTCAAGATTGTGATATGGATTTCTTTAAAGATGTTAGTTTTGTTTTTCAAGCTGATAGGAAAGGGTATGAAGATGTTGCGGTTTCTATAATGGGAACAGAGATGTTCGATGATGAATTTTATATAAAAGCTCTAGGTGTATTTGATGAATACAAGAGAGATGTTTGTGATGGAGGCATGACTGATGTAATGCAGTTAGCACATAATGGATTAGATGTAGCTATGGCTAACTTTTCTTGTGGATATTATAATCCTCACACAGACAGAGAGTACGTTGTAATAGACGAATTAATTTTAACATCTATATTGTTTAGAGATTTAATAAGGGTTGCTTACGTTGATGGGGAGAGAAATGTTTTTGAAAGACCAGTTGATAACTATAATTACTATGGGGGCTGGGGCAATACATATTATTCTACAAAAGATAAAGAAGTTGATAAGCCATCGTATTCCGAGTTGGATTCAGACGATGATGGAATGAGTAGTTCTACACATATACATTCTAAAAGCATAGGCGGTAGAGAAGATACCTCTTGCTCTTATTGTGGGCAACCAACAATGTATGATGCTACTATGGAAATGAACTATTGTAATAATTGCATGGATTATGATTATAATTCTGCCGTAAGACGTTAAGATATGGAATATACATTAAATTTAATTAATTCAGAATTAGTTTGTGATTTCTCATTTGAAAATACATATAACTGTACATATACTAATTACGACCAAGAGCAAGATTTAGAAATAAAAATTGTAAAGAAATTTAGAGGTTCTTTAGTGCCTACTAAAATTACAGTGAATGTTTAATTTAAAAATGGCTCTAACGAGATTTGCCAACTCATTTTATAAACAAAGAAGATTTTATTATGAAGAGATTTTTATTGATTCTACTAATGTTTCAATTAACATTGGTAAAGGCTCAGGTAACGCCAAATTACCTACAAAGCACATCTAAACACGTGCTTAATTGCGGAGATGTTATAGAGTATGGCACTACTGTAAACATAGACACTCTTGTGTTGAGTTGTAGTCAAACATTATTACTGCAAGATAATTCAGTGCTTAATGTTAAAAAAGTTATATGGTTTGATGACCCTTCGGTTGCTAGAGGAGATGAATTAGTAAGGCTTATGTATGGAGATATAGGGTTTAGAGATACGATAGCTGGAGTTAAAATAGATACACTTTATAGAGAAGATGATTACGGATATGCTTATATGGATTATAGACCTAGCACAGATTATAATCCAGTTGTTAATTTCCTAGAATGTAGACCTACTGGTATATTTGGAGATTTAAATGTTGATATTAATTACTCAGAGCTTTGTCCTGATGTCATATTAGATGATGAACAATTCGTTGTGACTCCAGAAAATGAGCTTAACTTAGATTGTACTATATGGGACATGAAAGGAGCTCAACTTTATCAAGGAAAATTCAGTGGAATATTCGGTGGAGATTGTGGAGTTAGATGTTTGAAGGAATTATTCTGGAATCAAGTATTGTTAATTGAATTTAGATATCAAGATGGTAATGATAAGTTAATGAGAATAAGAGCTAAAAGAATATACGTTAGATAATTTAATCTTGCACGACTAGTGCAAAAATATAACAAAATGAAAAGAATAATTAAAAAAGACAGTAACACGTATATCGGAATAGTTAGAGATATACACGAACTAAGTGAAAACGGTACTGATTTTTTCTTTGGTCAAATTGTATCAAAAAGATTTGCAATTCCTAAGAAGTCAATATACAACAACAAAGGTGCTGGATTTAACGACTTTGGTATTGAGTTTAATCTTGATGTGTCTAGAGCTGTATTAGCTTCGATAGATTATGAGAGTATAGTATTAGGCTACAAATACGGCGATTACAGGCACTTTAAAGTTTGTACAGCAACTACTAAGGAAAAACTTGTAGACGCTGTTAAATTAGCTAAAAAGCGCAAACAAGAGTATGTTATAGACTTACACACTGGTAAAATAATTGAAACCAATGGATAATCAAAAAGAATGTTGTAACAAAAATTGCAACAATATATTTTACGTGCCAGACCATTTGCGGTTTCAAAGAGACTTATGCGATAAATGTAAGGAGATACTTCTTTATGAAGAAGAGTTGCTAAAAGAAAATATAATACGATACAATGGAGAAACACTATCAAACAGGACTATGGATTGATGGAGATATATTACACTCTGAACTTAGTCTAAACGAAAAAGCCATATTAGCTGATATTTATAATTTATCAACTGGTCTTAACGTTTGCATAAGAACTAATGAATCATTTAGCAAGACGTACAAAATGTCGGTTAGAACGGTTCAGAGGATAATAGCATCATTAAGAGATAAGAATTTAATTAAAGTAAAGCTCAGTAGACCTTATGAGGATAAAACTAAGTCTAAAAGATTATTAACTCCTATATATGAGAATATAAAATTAAATAAAAAAATACGAATTAACTGCAATAATTTTGTAAGTAACTCGTTATATATTAGTAATTATTATTAACCGTTCAAAAAAAACAACAAATGGATGAACAAAAGTACCCTGACTTATGGGTAACGTCGGAAACGACAACGAAGATTATTGCCGCTTTATTAAAATTTAACAAATTAATCGGCACAATTAGTAAGGATGCTAAAAACCCTTTCTTTAAGAGCGAATACGCTCCTTTGCCAACAATCTTAAAGGACATTAAAGACCCTATGCAAGACGCTGGATTAACAATTAACCACTTTCCTATTGGGGACAATAGATTAGTTACTAGATTATCTCACTCTTCTGGAGAATTTTTTCAAGGCGTATTCTATATGAAATCCGTTAAAGACACTCCACAAGATAGAGGTTCTGTTATTACTTACATGATGCGATATGCTGTTGGGGCTTATTTAGGCTTAGCAATCGATAAAGATGATGATGGTAACAGTGGAACATTTGTTAAAGCAACGCCAGATAACACTCCACAATTAAAAACAATGACTATCGGTATTCAGAAATCTATGCTAGATTATATAGTTGATGGAAAAGTTGATGCTGTTGAAAAACAATTAACTAAATATTCTGAGTCCGCAAACAAGACTATTGTTAAGAATAGAGTTAAAGAAGTAAAGTCTTTAGCTGATTTAGACTCTGGAATTGAAAAAGATTCTAAGTAATGGAGATAGATAACGGCAATGGTTATCATAGAGTATTCGATACTGGAGCTACAAGAGATTCTGATGCTGATAAGCTAGACTTTGATGGTTTTTTCCATCCAACAGTAATGATAGCCTTTTCTAAGTACATGCACAAGAATAGGAAATTAAAAGACGGAACTTTAAGAGATTCTGATAACTGGACTCTAGGAATACCCCAAGAACAGTACATGAAATCAATGTGGAGACATCATATTGATTGTTGGTGTAATAGTAAAGGTATTGAGACAGAAGAAGATGAAATTACAAATTTGTGTGCTCTAATGTTTAACGTACAAGGACTTTTATATGAGAAATTAAGAAACAAGTAGAATGAAAAAAACAAAATATTGGCTTATAGTTTCATTGCTATCACTGTTTTTATTTATATCTAAATGGTATGGATGGATTGAAATATCTTACGCAGTAGTTTTATTACCGTTGTATTTCACTCCAGTACTTATCTTTATAGCTGTTCTAGCTACTTCGATATATATTGAGTATTTTGAAAAACGATAATAGTGGTAATAGATAATGAAAAAATGAGAGATTATGAGATTGGCTTTCTGTTAGATAGCGAATTTCAAAAATGGATAGGAAGGTTGCAAACACTTATGTATGAGCACCCTTACTGTAAAGTATTATATAAGAAAAAATTAAAAAAATAATTTAAAACAAGTATTTATGAGTAAAGTAATTAATTGCAGTATTGATGTTAAAGCTATTAACAAAGACAAAATTGAAATCCACGCTAACGGAAGTCATTATTACAGATTTTCTGTAATGGAAAGAAGAGAGCCTGACAAGTTTGGTAACACTCATTATGTAGTTGAGGGTCAATCAAAAGAAGAAAGAGAGGCTAAAGCTCCAAAAAACTTCTTGAACTCAAGCGGAAAGGAATACATTTTCGGTAATGATAACAATCAAGAGACTCAATCAAAAGTTTCTAATGATTACAATAATGAGGACGATGATTTACCATTTTAAATGTAGCTCACTATAGTTGCATTATTAAATAAAATAGAAAATTATGTGGAAATTAATTAAGAAAAATATGTGGACAGATATGAACCCTTGGTTTAGACTGTTCTTTTATACTCTATTAACTATAATTGTATCATTAGCAACTTTAAGTTTGTTAGGAATTATCTAGATGACAGAGGGTTTTAAATATCAATTACAACCATACAGCGGGCAAGCTACAAGACATGCTTGCCCTAGGTGTGGTAAGAAAAGAAACTTTGTTAGATATATCGACGTAAACGGAGATTATGTTGGGGATGATATTGGAAGATGTAATTCTGAGATAAGTTGCGGATATCATAAGACTCCATCAAATAATTCAATTGTAGTTGGAGGATTTACTCCTCAAGAACAAAAGAAGCCTACATTTTTAGATTCGCTTGACATATCATTAATAAAATATCAAGACAATCTGTATAAGTTCTTGATTAGTATTTATGATGAAAAAAATGTTAAAGATATTTTTGATAAGTACACTGTAAGAACTACTAACACTAGATGGAAGGGTTCAACTGTATTTTATCAAGAAGATGTTGATGGAAGATACAGAACTGGAAAAGTAATATTGTATGATGATAAAACTGGAAAGAGGGTTAAACATCCATTCAGTCATATTTATTGGTCACACAATGGAAAAGATGATTTTGTATTAGAGCAATGCTTGTTCGGAGAACATTTATTGAAATCTTTTCATCAAAATTATGGAGATATATTTTTAGTAGAGAGTGAAAAAACATGCTTAATAGGTTCTTTAGAATACCCTGATGACCTATGGTTAGCTACTGGTGGATTATCAAATCTAAATAGTCAGAAGCTAAAAGTATTAGAAGGGTTTGATATTCAAGCTATTCCAGATAAGGGCGGTTATGATATATGGAAAGATAAACTTGAGCCAATAGGTATAACAGTAAATCAAGTGATGGAAGTAAATGGTAATTGTGAAGTCGGAGACGATATAGCTGATTTAATTTTAAAAAATAAATATAATGAGTAATGATTATGTTATATTCACTTACATAGACGAAGAGATTAATTCAATGACTGAGTTGATTGAAATTCTAGATAGTGGAGCAATCTTAAATAAAGAAGATGAAGAAAATACAGATTTATTAATTATGAAAAACAAATTAAAAGCACTTGTAGACGCTAAGAGAATGATTCTAAAAGCATCACTAGAAATTCCGAATGTTGATAACACATTCTTAATGAGTGTAGCGGAGAAGAAGATGTTTTTGAAAGTAGTAAAATTTTTAATGTTTTTTAGAAGAAAGAAATGAGTGATATAGGCTTAAAAGAAAGTAGACCATCTAACGATTTTATACATAGAATTGGTAATTTAAGACCATCCCTTAATAAATTGAGGTACGAAGGATTAAAAAGAGGTCAACATACTGGATTTGAAAGTCTCTATGAGAAATATTCTGTTAAAGAAGGAAGCATGACATTTATAATAGCATCTCCAGCAGTAGGCAAGACAGCTATACTGTACGAGATGCTTTTAAATCTTGCTGAGTTTAGTGATTGGAGAATTGCTATATTTTCTCCAGAAGGAGGGAGTCCAACAGACCTTTACGCTGAAATATTATGGGCTTATTTAAGAAAGCCGTTTTTGAAAAACGATGTAGTAAACGCAACTGATAAAGAAGTTGAAGCCGCTTATGATTTTATAGAGAAACACTTCTACATAATAGATAGTGGTCTAAAAGATTTAACAGCAGAAAGCTTTTTTAGAGCGGTAGATGACATTGAACAAGAAGATGGTATTAAGATAAACTCAATAGTTATAGACCCTATTGTAGAGCTTAATATAAATCCAGACAACAAAAGAGATGATGTTGCTTTGGGTAGCTTTTTAACAAGGGTTCGTAAATTTAGTTCAGACAGAGATATACATACATTCATAGCGGTTCACACTCGAAATATGACAATGTTAAGTAAGAAGCTAGATGATGGCACTACAATGTTATATTATCCACAACCAACGTTTTTTGACACGATGGGTGGGATGATGTGGAGTAGGAAAGGATATATGGTAATGAGTTTATGGAGACCACCAATAGAGTTACAGAGTCCCGATAGCGGTCATTTTTATGAGCGTAACGAGACTATTATAGAACTGTTAAAGGTCAAGCCCAAAGTTATGGGAAAAGTCGGTAGAGTGAGTTTATTTTACGACTACATGAGCTCTAGATATTACGAGAAGGATGATTTCGGGAACAAACTATTCTCTAGAGACATATTGAAACACGAGAAAGAAAAAGAAAAAGTTAAACAAGAAGAAATAACATTTGAATAGTATGTGGAAAGATATATCAACAAATAGTTCTATTGAGGATGTTCCTAGTGGCGCAACTGGATTTGTGTATGAATTTATATTTACTGATGGTAAAAGGTACATAGGCAAAAAAAGTTTCTTCACTACTAGGAAGAGAAAGTTCGGTAAAAAAGAGAGTGCGCTAATTACCGATAAACGTAAAAAATTATATGAGTATGTAACAAAAGAAAGCGACTGGAGAACATATGCTTCTTCAAACGTTGACGTAAAAGCTAGGATTAAAAATGGAGACCCACACGTTAAATTAATATTAGGGTATGCTAGTGATAAAAAGCAATTAACCTATTTAGAAGAGTATTTTTTGTATACTAGGTCTGCAATAATAAAAGAGAATTATTACAATAATTGTATTGCTGGCAGATTCTACACAAAAGACGCTATGGAATGGGGGTAGATAAAAAAATAGGAATAAGTAAAAAGCAGAGGGACATAGCTGATAAGTACGCAAGAAGATATTCAATGGTATATCATAAGCTTATAGTTAGTAGACCGAAAAGGGTAAGGACTATATATTTAATATGCGAAGATATTCACGGATTGGAATATAGAATAAGATGGGACAAGGTAGTTAGAATGAACAGACCGAAAGGTATTCAAGTAACTAACAAAGCATTTTATTTAAAGTACCAATGCGATAAGGTTCACGGTAAAGATTTGTATGATTTAAGCATGATATCTGACGATATGATTAATTCAACAGATAAGTTACCGATAATATGCAAAGTCCATGGTGTGTTCCATAAAAGGAAAGCGTCTTTAATAACAGACAGAGAGGGCTGTCCTAGCTGTTCACAAAATAGATATAATAATAATAGAAAATATGAAAGTAGAACTAATTTTAGATAATCCAGATACAGTAGCTTATAGTGGTAGGAAAGACTCAATAATCTTATTTACAGCTTTTGATAGACAAGATAACAATAAGTTTGTTTCGGATATGACTAGAGCAATTAAGTCTCTAGATTCCAAAGGTGTCAAGATGTCAGCATTAAATATCTCAAAAGAATCAAGGTATTCGCTCAGAGAAGTTGAGTTAAATTTGCATGAGATTGAGACTATTATGAATACTTTAGGAGTTTAATAATGGTATTGAATAAAAGAATAATACAAGAAGAAGTTGAGTTGACACTTGAGCTCGGTAAGTATACAGAAAAACTAGGAGAATGTATCTTACTATTTGCAGACGTTTCAGCTCATAAGAGAGGTTTAAATTTTAGATATACAACTTTTGAAGTTGATTTTATATTGAAGCCTAGAATAGTTGATATGCTTTTGCTTAAACTGTGGAAATACAGAAAAGAAGAAGCGTCCGCTTATACTTTCTTTAGCCTTATAACATCTAACGCAATACAAGATGCTATAAATGATATAAGAAGAGCTGAGAGGGGGGAATTTAACAACGTTTATTACATTGACGATGTTAAAGCTGAGATAGCCGTAATGTACAGTGATGAATCTGAGTACGTCTACAACGAAATGTATATTGAGAACGGAATAATTAAACTAAATTAAATTATGTTAAAGAAATTTAAGGAAAATGTAGGGGATTCTAAGAATCGTTACAGGTTATCAGATGCGGAAGCTACTAGACTAGGTCTTGGCTTAAATAAATCTGGTAGGTATAGATTAAATAGAAAGAAAGTTAAAGAACTTGAATCTATTCTTAGTCAACCGAAAATGCTAGTATACGATATAGAGACTTCTAGAGGGGTTTTTAAGGCTTGGTGGACTGGTAAGCAATACCTTGGTCATCATCAACTTATTAAAGAGCCCGCTATTATTAGTATAGCTTGGAAGTGGGTTGGATTCGATGAAGTATACACTCTTACATGGGATAAAAACCACTGTGATAAAAAAATGGTTGAGAAGTTTATGAAAGTATACAACTCTGCCGATGTAGTTGTTGGTCAAAACAACGATAGATTTGATAACAGGTGGGTGGTAGCAAGAGCAATTAAATGGGATTTAGAAGTTAATAATTTTGTTCGTTCGTTTGATATAATGAAGCAAATGAAAAGGATAGCCCGTATACCATCGTACTCAATGAAGTTTATCACTCAGTTTAAAGGGTTGATAGATAAACAATCTCACGAAGGAATTTATATGTGGGACATGGTAGAGGATGGTACTGTTGAAGAACAAAAAGAATATCTTCAAAAGATGGTTGACTACAATATTGGAGACATCATAGCAACAGAAGATATGTTCTTAAAATTAAGACCTTACTTCGGAAGTGTTACACATCTAGGAGTTGCTTTAGGTAAGCTCAGACACACTTGCCCTCATTGTGGCGGTAGTAATGTTGAATACTATGGAACTAGTATAACAACTGCTGGAACAAGGCAAATTGTCATGAGATGTAAAGATGATGGTGTTCAATATAAAGTATCAACTAAAATTTATGAAGATTTTTTAAAAGGATAAAAACATGGATGTAGAAATATTATTAAAAATAGTATATTATTTTATTGATGAAGAAAATGATTATACACAAGAAGAAATTGACGCTATAAATATCGACAAAGATAAAGTTAATAAGCAAGATGCAATAAATGGAGATTATTCAAGTGTAAGTATTTTTGATAAATACGGAAACATACTAGCGTCTTACGGAAGTTATTACGATGATAAAGGGTGTAGTAAGGTTATTGGATTTGTAGATGGTATAAAATACTGCACTAAAAGCGAAGTTAAGGTAGAAGAAATAAATAAATTAACAATATATTAATATGAGTAAGATAGAATTAACACACGGAAAAGATTACTTTTCTCCATCACAATTAAAGAAACTATTTGTAAGTATAGGGGCTTTTAAAAGCTATCTAAGTAGAGAGTATACTTCTAGTAAGCAAATGGATTTAGGAACAGCAGTTCATATGATGCTCTTAGAGCCACTCAAATACAGTGAGACGTATGTTTATATAGACGACAGTGAGATATGCTCTCAGATTGGCGGAAAACGACCCACAGCAACTAAATTGTATGCTGAATGGTATGAGAAAATTCTTAGCGAGAATGTAGGAAAGGTTTTACTATCAAAAGAACAAGTTGATATTCTAGAAAAGATAAAAACAAATTGTGACACTACTGGAGTAAGTGATACGTTTTTTACTGATGGAGAAGCTGAGAAAACTGTAACTGGAGTAGCTTCTGGATTCGACGAAGATTTTGATGCTTTATGTATAATAGATTATGATACAGACTTTATGTCAATAGATTTAAAAACAACTAGCAAGCCTCTAAGTAAGTTTAAGTGGGATGCTAATGATTTAGGCTATGATATACAAGCGGCTGTAACAAAATCTATAAACAATAAAGACTTTGTATTTGTAGTTGTCCAGACAGTTGCACCTTATGACATAGGAGTTTTTACAACATCTGAATACTTCATGAATAGAGGTGTAGATAAAGTTAACACCGCCTTAAACAATTATAAATTTTATAGTAATGATAATTGTAGTCAGGTACTAACATTTGAGTTATGATTTCAATGCTTAAAATAACAAATATATTATCAGTTTTCTTCGCCTTTAACGAGTCGAAGGATTCTGGTAGTATATACTACGAACATAATACATATAACGATAAATTCTTTAGATGGACTAAGGTAACATTTGAACACGACAAAGCATTATGCTGTGTGTTTAATGATGTGAGTATAAAACTATTTAATAGAGAAAAAGTATATGATAGGATAAAGGCTAATAAAGACAAGATAAAATGGAATCCAGATATGACTTTATTTGGTTGTAGTATGGACGTGGTAGATGATTTAGTTAACGTGATAAATATAGAGAGTTTAACAGATAAAGATATAGAAAGTTTGTTAGCATTTAAAGAAGAAAAGAAAAAAGATGAAAAAGAAACTCGGATTAACAAAAATACAGTACTTACAGATTAGAGATAACGTAAAAGAGGATATTATTCCAGTGTTACATGATTTTTTCAATCACGTAGTTGAGAGTTCAGATGAACAACTAACTATTGAAGAATTTAGATACGTATGGGCTATGTGGCTAAATAATAATCCTATTATGTTTGTATCTCAATCAGTAATAATAGAAACAGTATTTAAAAAAATGGATGAAATATATGAATTATAGTGAATCATTTATAGCTTTCCTAAACATAATGTGGTGGATGCTAGCAGATTATAAAAGGTATGAAGCATTTTTATACTTCGTTGACACAGGTTACAGCGTAGATGGTGCTTATAAATTAATTAAAAACAATTGGTAATATGTCGATATTAAATTATACAGTAGATTTAGAAACATTAGGAAGAGGAGATAATGCTCCAATAATTCAGTTAGCAATAATGAAGTTTGATGAAGATGGAGATGAAATTGAATCGTTAGTCCGTAATGTAGAATTAAGTAGTTTAGATAATGAAGGAATTGAATTGTCTACATTGCATTTTTGGTTAAGTCAAAAAAAGAAAGTTATAGATAGCGTGTTTAATTCAGAACAAACATATCCTATAACGGATTGCCTTCTAGACCTTGAGGGATTTATACTCGATACATCAACTTTTGATAAGGATGATATAAGAATATGGCAACACTCTTCTTTTGATGCTCCTAAAATTAGTTATTCTTTTAAGAAATATCTAAAAAGAGAGACTTATCTTAAATATTACTGGTTTAAGGATATTAGAACGCTAGAGGTTCTTGCCAATCAAGGTAATAGACCTAAAGGTAATATGGCTCATAATGCTTTTATAGATTGTTTTGAGCAAGCTCAATGGATTTCTAGATGTTTAAATAGTGTAAATGGAGCATAATAGCGATTTTAGATACGACTTAAAAATAGGAGAGCAGAAAGAAAAT
>Ga0099846_1000285_pt1 | contig 20839 bp, 37 predicted proteins | sample CB_VirMetaG_FD_78180 | JGI IMG/M metagenome (GOLD analysis project Ga0099846, IMG submission 78180) | Freshwater to marine saline gradient viral communities from Chesapeake Bay - CB_1504_1 Viral MetaG | ecosystem: Environmental > Aquatic > Marine > Coastal | place: USA: Chesapeake Bay... | reverse complement strand
AGCGCGAGCACACCGATCGTAAGAAGCAGCGTGAATCACGAAAAGGTAAGCAATTTGTTCCAAACACAGACCGAGCTAAAAAAGCTCGTCGCGCCGTGGAGCTAGCCTCCAGGAGGAAACAACATGGTTAGACCAAAGACCCGACTTGGTTATTATTACGGAGTTGGTCGAGATCAAACACCACGAGAACCGGCACCTTACTCGGGTGGCGAGAAGTTTGCAGAAGGTCGCCAGCCACGACGTAAGGCTGGGGATGCACTTGGAATAGACTTAATTTCAGGCACTGGACAGCCACCAACATTGCCCCCTCCTTATGTCGGCGGGGCTGAACTCCGCAACTTAGACATCAGCGGAATTTAAAATGACAAAGAAAAAAGGAATGCCGCCTGAACTTCTGGCGCACTTTAAGAAGAAAAACGAAGAAGGCTCTGACAAAGGCGAAAAAGAAGGTAGTGACAAAGAGCGGCGCCGTGATGCCGTTAAGAAAGCCCGCGTTAGACTTGAAGGTAGTAAACGGAATCGTGTCCATGGCAAAAAAGACGCAATTGGTAAAGGACGCCCTGAAAAATCCTGAGTTGTACTCCCCAGCCGAGCTGCAGTATTTTCGGCTTTGGCTTTCCACCAAGAAAAAACAAAAAGCAGCTAAAAAGGCAGCTGCGCTACAATAAAACCTAGGAGTTAGGTAGAACCTTGGCATCGTCGGCAACTAACAAAAGTCCTCTTATGCTGGATCGTCCAGCAACAGTATCCTCATTGGTTACGGTTGCGTCTGGTCAAGCATTTTCTACCAGTTTGATCCCAACTGCAATCGGTAACGCTACCAAGATTTTTGATGTTGATTCAACATTAACCGACGTTTCGATTAGTGGAGCATATATCGACGAAATTTGGTTTCAGTACTCGAAGCGAAATACTGAGTTCATTGACGCCACAACCGCGACCGTTGGTACTTACTCTGCAGATAGTACAGATGTTGTAGTTACCATTTCTAGTGGCCATAACGTCCAGGTAGGGCAAAAGGTTTACCTAGATTTCACCTCATACAGTTCCGGAGCCGTTCCTATTGACCAGGCTGTAACAGTTACTGCCGTTACGCCTACTACGTTTACTGGCACCATTCCCAGTGTGTCTGGTCCTATTACTGGTAACGTTAGCTGCCGGTTGCCGATTGACGTTTGTTTTTACCTGGTCAGTAACGGAACGATTACTAATACCAACCAGTTTTTCCCTCTGTTCGTGGCCAGCATTCCGGCTACTTATGAGAACCAATTCTACAGTTTGACCCTCAATAACGTTTTGCCCCTAATTAACCACCCTGTGGTACAAGCTGGTACAAACTTCACGAGCACTAACAGCACGACCTCTCCCAAGATGCGTGGGATGATGCTGCAGCGCGGTCAAGCCCTGTACGCGGCGGTCTCTGGGGGAACCTCGTTAACCAATGGTTTCTACGTAGGCGTTCAAGGCGGATACTACTAAACCGTGAAAGATATAGATAGCTGGTCAAAAGAGCAAAACTATTTAAACTGGCAACGTGCTGTCCAGATGGCTAATCAATGGCGGCGTATACTAGGTGTTAAAGAAGTGGGATATCCGTATCCAGGGGAACCTAGAAGCAGGCAGTAATCAAATGCCTAGAAGTAAAAAAAGTTTCGGTGGTAAATTTGATTCTCCATCGAAAAATAATTTCAACGGGGCTAATTTTAGTAAATTCACAGAAGATAACCCATTCAAAAGCAATCCGGATTACACAAAAGAGACTCAAAAGTTTCAGTTTTTACCAAGTAATTCACAATTGTTGAGTCGTATTCGATTTTACGATTACGACTCACTTTGGACTCGATGGCGCCGTGGGTATGAGCTCTACACCATCACCCAGAGTGTCCTAGGATCTTTCGCTACAGAACGAAGGTCTCGCGGGGACTTCAGGATGTACTGCACGTTCCAGCAGTTCCCTGGTGTATTCATTCCAGCCCGTTTTTTTACGTTCCCCTCAAGTGATAAAGAAATTGGGGAGCAAATCGTCGGTATGCGAGATGCTAACGGTTTTAATTTTTACAATTTTGGATTACCGATTCTCGCTGTTCGCTATCTAGGAGATTCTGTAACGACCTCTTACTCTCAGTCTGGTACAACCGTCACTATAACTAAGACTGATCACGGTCTTTTTCCGGGGGAGAGTGTTTTTTTGGATTTCCAGACGGGAGCGTCAGTTGATGAAACTTTAACTGTAGTAAGCGTCACGCAAAATACTTTTACGCTTACTGCGACAAATCCGTTTACAACGAGTGGAAATGTAATTTACTACCTCTCGACTACGTTTAATGATCCTCGGTGGACTACAACTCGAGTTCGACTGCGCTCGATCCCGACCCCAGTTAGATTCTTTGCTGGTGAACGACTCGTCGACCGTATAGTAGAAAGAGATCCAGGCATCTTCAGTACGTATTCGCGCACAGGCTCTACGGTCACAGTTAACTGCACGTCTGCGCACGGGCTCTCTACTGGAAATAAGATTTTCGTTGCAATTATCACCGGTTTAGTTTCTGCTGGTCAATATGAAATTACGGTAACAAGCCCAACTCAAATGACATTTACTACGATTGACAGTGGCAGTACAACTGGTAACTTAGTCGTCAATCGCTTAATCCCTGGATTTAGATACGATGATTATGTTGGTTACACCGTTACAGGTGTAGATACAAATACAAATGAAGTTATTTTCCAACGAGCGGATAGTTTCGGTACAAAGACGGTAAATAGTAAATACGTTACAACCGTTCCTGCCGAACGTGGGTTCACTGTTGGTCGTTTTTTGACGACGGATTTACGTTGGCAATGCTCTTGTCAGGATTTTATAAGGCGGGATAGTTACAATTTTTACAGCGACAAAACTTCTCAGCGGTTCCCGGTCACTGCAATCACCTCTACAAAACCCGGTGAGACGCAGAATGCAGATAACTCAATCGATGACATACGTGATAGCCCTGGTGTATTTTCCGATTTAGGCTACTCGGTTACAAATAATTTTTACCAGTTACCTGATTACCAGGATAAAAAGGAGTTTTCGTACCCTAATTTGTTTTACTACCAGATCCGCTGGTGTAAGCATATCTATGCAGCAATGTTCTCGATCCTGCATGATGAAGGTAATGAGCCGATTGCTTTAGCGGCAACCTATAGCCAATCTGGGGCAAACATTACTGTGACTTCTCCAGATCACGGACTTTCTGCTAATAGCAAGATTCAACTTGATTTTACAAGTGGCGATGCTATATCAGGGCAGTACACAATAACCAGTGTTCCAAACAAGGACACGTTTGTTGTTGTGTACCCGTTTAGTTCATCTACGGGCGGTTATGTGACGGTCAGTAACTTACGAGAACATGATTTTGTAAAGTCGTGGATTTTAGAGCCGAATGATAAACCAATTGGTAATGCTCTCGATAAATTCTATGAAAACTTCTTAAAAGAAAATGAACGAGTGAAGCAAGCTGCTGAGCGTCTTACCATGATGCAGCAGGGTATGGAGTGGACTGGCGGTAAATCCGTTACAGGGTCTCGGAACCAGCCGGAGCAGGTAGCAGACTACGATCCCCAGCTTCTCACCATGATGATGACGGATAGCATCCGCAGGAATTCAACAGGGGAATTGGATCGCAACGGTATTGAAGTGAATACGACAAACCGAATGATTTCGATGATGAGCAAACTCTTGAATATTAATCCGACTTTAATTCAAGATACGAAATTTGGTATGTTGGACGAACCCCTCGTTAACTACGTACCTGACTTTGAATTTGGTTTAATCTTTGGTGGTACGTATCTTAACGGTAATCCCGTTGAACCCGCTTCGGCCACAAGTACAATAGACTGTGATACGTATTCCCCGCTGACAGCACAAGATACACTCGTTGACGGCGGTCTTTACATTAACTCGTAGTTATGGCTGTTCAGATTCTATCTCGGCGTTCTAGCGTCTTATACGATAGGCCCTTTCCAATCCGTCTTGGCACGGCTGAGCTTGCAGTCAACAACAATCCTGGGGATCCTGGACTGTATTTTGCAGATAGCACAGCTTCTCCGTCTACAGGTCTGATCAAAGTAGGTCCAACATTTATCGGATCTACCGCCCCCAACACACCTGCAGTAGGTTTTACTTTATCCAGTAAAGGTGAATCTTGGCTAGATACGTCTAGCACCTACATTCATAAGCTTTATGACGGAACCAGCTGGCAAACGCCTAAGGCTGTGGCATCGAACAGTAATGGTAAACCTGTGAGCCCTGTTGATGGTCAGCTTCACTACGACAAGTTGATTCCCGGTTTGTTTATGTATGACGGTGCTACTGCTGCTTGGATTGCAGTCTAATCAGTGAGGATGGTTTAGGATGTGGTCCAGGATTCGATCGAGTTTCGTGTGAACAGCTTGCACCTCACGAAGGAAGTCTTCTTTTAGAACATATTCTTTGATTACTCGATCTTGGAAGTTATCTAAATCATTCTCGATTGCTTCAAAACGACGTTCAATACGCTTGTTAAAATTAGATAGAGCTCGTGATAAACCGGCAAACGCGCCTGCACTGCCAGAAAGAACAGCCACAATCAATTCTGGCGTCACTTTTATCTGATTGATTTTTTACTATTCTAAAGGAGTCAACAGCTTAAAATAAAGTGAGGAGACAACCAGGCAGTGGCAACCGGATACGAACCTAATAATGGAACAATATCAACACAAGACTTTGCTGCCGCAATTGCAGTTGCACTAGGATAGAATTATGGCCACTCAAGTACAATTTCGTCGCGGTACATCTACCGAAACAGCCAACTTTATCGGTGCCGATGGTGAAGTTACGGTCGATACAACTAAGAATACATGTGTTGTTCACGATGCTTTCCAGGCAGGTGGATACCCTCTCCTTCGTGAAGACGGCACTAACACCGCATTCTCCCCTGGCTCCTTAAGTAGTTGTGCTCTTAAGTTTGCTGGAGATTTCAATACGGGTATCATCAACCCTGGTGCCGATCAGCTTGCACTTGTAACAGGTGGTGTTGCTAGATTTACAATAGATTCATCAGGTTCCGTTACTGTTCCAGGAAACATGACAATTACCGGAAGCTTGACCGTAACAGGCAGTCTTAACTCCACTGACAGCATTGCTCTTATTGTCGCTTTAGGTTGATATGGCTAATACATTCAAAAATAACACCAAGTCCAGCCTGGTAACTGCCGCCATCACCGATCCTTCGGCAACTGTTGTTACTACTGGTGGCACGGCAACTTTGATTATTCTGAGTGTTCTTGCATCTAACAAGACAGGCACCAGTGCAGACCTTGATGTTTATATCGATAAGAGCACTGGGGATGATGTCTACTTGATTCGTAATGCCCCTGTCCCCGCTGGATCCTCACTCGAGATTATTAGCGGTAATAAAGTGATCATGGAGGCGAGTGACAAGCTTCAAGCCAGGTGTGGCACAAGTAGTGCGATTGATTTGACTGTTAGCTATCTTGAGCAGACGCCGTAATACTCGTAATGTCATTTACTAAAAACACCACTAGCAAAGGCCTTGTTAGCGAGGTTGCTCTATTGAAGGAGCGCGTGTAGCTTTTAGAAGAGGTGTTGCGCGAGAAAAAAGTTTTAGAGGAAGAAAATACATCTTGGGACGTAGTACGTGCAAAGTGTAATTACCTTCTAAAATCGACCGATTGGACAGTCGCCTCAGGATCTTCTTTGGACTAGGCTCAGTGGGCTGCGTATCGACAAATCTTACGTGATCTACCACAGATATATATTAACTTTGAGGATGTGGTGTGGCTTACTCAGCCTCCTACTAACGGTCCCAACGTGGATCCGGTAGAATAAGGTTAATAGACTTATTTTGAAGACGTGAGTTACATCGGGAACCAACTGCAGACCGCTTTCCCTGCTTATCTCAACATTGATGACATAAGCGGTTCTTTTGATGGTGTAACAACTTCGTTTGCACTTACGGTTGGCGGTGTTGCGCCGGTGCCGGCACCTACTAGTTCGAACCAGTGTTTGATTTCTGTTGGGAGTGTTATACAACGTCCTGATGATACAGGTACTGAAGGTTTCCGTTTAAGTGGCGGCAACATAATTTTTAGCTCGGCTCCTGCGGCTTTAGATGATTTCTTTGGTGTTATCCTTGCCGGCGCAGATTATATCAATGTGGGAGTTAACTTCCCTAGTGGTACAGCAGGCGCTCCCAGTATTACGTTTGACTCTGACTTAGATACTGGTATTTATAATCCTGCTGCAAATGAGGTGGGTATTGTTACTGCAGGGGTTCAGCGACTTAAAATCAATAGCGCTGGTTTGGTTACCTTCAGCGGTTCTTTAGATAATCCTGCAATCAAAGGAACCATTATTGAAGATATTTATACCATTAGTGATGGTGCGGCATTTGAAATTGACCCTGGCAATGGTAGTGTCCAATTGATTACTCTTGGAGCTAACCGCACACCTAAGGCAACAAACTTCGCTGCAGGTCAGTCCATCATGTTAATGGTGGATGACGGCACCGCTTACACCTTAACTTGGACCGATGCTACTTTTGGTGGTAGTGGTGTGGTATGGAAAACTGATGCAGGTGTTGCGCCAACACTTAACACAAGTGGATATACTTCTATTGTACTGTGGAAAGTTGGGACGCAGGTGTATGGTGCTCGAGTGGGGGATGCATGATGTCGACTAAGAAAGCATTGTCTGCGACATTAGCTTCCACTGGGTGGAACCTGGCTAACGCTGTTTACGATGGTTCGTCATTTAACTTCTTCTCCGTAGTTCCACAGGAGACAAATCCACGAGGTCTGTTCTTCAAAGGGGGGTGGTAAAAAGATGTATGTTCTTAGTCGCCTTACTCTTGGCGTGTGGTCTTACGACCTTTAATCCCTAGCAGGCAACCATGTACGTCAAACTTTTCGACAATAAGCCCAGCAAGTTTCCATACGGCTTGGGTGAGCTGAAAAAAGAAAATCCGGGGACATCTTTCCCGACCGCCATTCCTGCGGAAACCTTGGCATCCTTTGATGTTTACGAGGTAACTCCTACACCTGCTCCTAAATTTGATAGCACCACACATTCTGCGACTGCTTGGGTCGAACATGTCAATGGTGCATGGTTGCAGACGTGGACAGTGCAGGAGTTGCCTGAAGATCTAGCCGCTACAAATGTGCGTGGTATCCGCAATCAGCTTTTATCAGAAAGTGATTGGACGCAGATTGCAGACAGTCCCTTAGATCCAGACGGCAAGGCTGCATGGTCACTTTACCGCGAAAGCTTACGGATGATTCCGCAACAAGCTGGCTTTCCTCGGGATGTTCAGTGGCCGCCTGAACCTGGTTCTATTGATGAATCATGACAAATTGGCTGTGGCGATCTATTGTTGGATGTGCTGCAGCCATTCTTGTCGTATCAACTGTCCAGTGGGCAGCCTGTAGATTCTATGTTCTACCTACTGTTTGGCCTTGGTACGCAAAATACGTAGGTACACCAGAAGGAGAACGCATCGACCCACAGCCTATGGGGTGTTCTGATGTTGACTCCCGCACAATTACAGTAATGATGGGCGTATTAACAACGCTGATTAGCCTCTCTAGGAACGCTGAGTAACTTAAAAAGGTAAACTAAAGGAAGTTGCTAAGACGCTGTGAAAACCTCCCAAGTAGGTGTAAACCTAATCAAACAATTTGAGGGATTCAGAACTGAAAGCTATATCTGTCCTGCCGGAGTATGGACAATTGGCTACGGGCACACCGGATCTGATGTAGCTGCTGGGATGGAAATCAAGGCCAGTAGAGCCGAATACCTACTCAAGCAAGATCTGATTCGGTTTGAAGATGTAATCAATAAAAACGTAAAAATTAAATTAGAGCAAAACCAGTTCGATGCCTTAGTTTCATTCGCTTTCAACGTTGGTATTGGCGCTTTCTTGTCTTCTACTCTGCTAAGAAGGCTAAATTCTGGCGAAGACTCCTGCAACGTCGCAAAAGAAGAACTCCCAAGATGGAATAAAGCCAACGGAAAGCCTCTCGAGGCCCTAAGCCGTAGGCGTTCAGCAGAAGTTGAACTGTTCTGCAAAGAACCACCGAAACCAAAGACAGGTCTAATTGCTATTACATCACTTCAGCAAACTTGGTTGAAGAAAAAGCCAATTCCTTCCTACGAGCTCCCGAACGACGAGAAGGCTAACGTATCTGGTGTAAGAACCTACCGCAATTGCCGCGTACTGGACCGGAAGGATAACCACACTCTCCTTGAATTCGGATTTGGCCTCGGTAACTGGTGGATCTTCGACAAGCACTGGAAAGGCCTGGTGACGGACACTAGCATCATGCCCTACGCGGTAGATGGTGATCTCCGATATCTCCGTAACTTTCCCTACTTCTACCAGCGTGACAACGGCCCTGAGGGGTGGAGACAGTGTCAAACCAGCAGTATCGCTATGTGTCTCAAGTACATCGATGCCCCTGGAATCAATGACGACCTAGACTATCTAAAAATCGTCAATAAATACGGAGACACAACCGAGAGGGAGCCACACTACCGAGCACTCGCTGAGCTAGGTGTAGGTGCTAACTTCATTGTGACTGCAGATAACGACATTGTTAAGGCGCAAATTGACAAAGGACTCCCTGTTGCTGCCGGTATTCTTCATCATGGAACTGTATCTCGTCCTGTTGGTGGTGGTCACTTCGTCGTTATTACTGGGTATGATAAGAAGAGCTGGCTAGTTCAAGATCCATACGGAGAAATCGATATGGTCAACGGAGGCTGGGAAAAGACCGGTCCGACAGTTGGTCGGAACATTCGATACTCATTTAAAAGTTTCAACCGACGCTTCTGCCCAGAAGGTGGTGCGAGTGGTTGGTGCTGGCTCGGTTTCCGCCTTCTAAAAAAGTGATAAGTTAGACTTCTGAAGAATTTTGACCACCATGTTGGAAGCAATCGAAGAACTGGAAGACAGTTTGAAAGCGCAGCTTGATAGCCTCGCTAAAGACATTCGCACTGCAGAAGCATCCTTGATTACCACTAAGGAAGGATTCTTGAAGGTGCAGGGTGCCTTAGAGATCCTCAATATTCTCAAAGACAAACTGAAGGGTGACGAGGACAGGAGCAACCTCGCCACTGCCCTTGGATAAATGCTTGGTGATCTAAACCAAGGTCGCTATCGGGCTCTCGAGCTGCTTGCGGATCATATTCGTGAACCGTCTCGAGAGCTCCGCCTCGATGCCATTGTCTGTGATGTCTCAGATGAAGACCTGCGTTGGGTGACGGATCGGGTTCGATACTTCATCCTCCGTTTACTGGAGGAAGCAGATTATGATCCCGCCGCAGATGAGGAAGCGTTCTTTTTAGATCAAATTGGTTTGACCGACTGAGCCCTCAGATCTCGATGCACTTTCCTATGGCAGTTAGCACATAGGCATTGACACTTCGCGATCTCCTCCAGGATCGCCTGCTTACCTCTATATTTCCACATTTTCGAAACGGAATACTCCTTTTTGGATGGATCTAGGTGGTGCCAATCCAGAGTGATAGGGTCGTCCTCACCACAAATCTCACATGCCCTGTTCTCCATCAAGGAAAGGTACCACTGGCGCCGATTATCGCGAGTACGCTTATTGGACGCCTTGGCTCGTTCGACGCTCACGCAGAAAGCTAAGTTCTGCGGAAATTTAAACTGTATACATCTTTAAATGCTGCGGGTGGGATTTGAACCCACAAGAGCGTGACGCTCGACGCATTTTAAGTGCGTTCCGTATACCTGATTCCGGCACCGCAGCAGCGAATGCATCTTAGCCCACTGGAGAGATGTCTGCACCATAAAGTTCTGTTATGGATGCATGACAAAGCATGTACCTCTGCGCAGACGACTTTCTCGTCAACCTCGTCGCCCTTACTCCGAAGCTCGCCAGAAGGCAGTTTCGTACACACATTTTCGAAGAATGGGATTGGAAATGTGCCTATTGTGATAAGGAATTAACAGAGGACACAGCAACAATCGATCACGTCCTACCAAAACACAAAGGTGGACACAACGTCAAGAATAATATGGTCTGCTGTTGCTGTAAATGCAACCGCTCGAAGGGTTCTCAGCTACTGTCCAGCTTTTATACAGAGCAGAACCCTAATTACTGCGAGAGAAGGCTTGATAAACTTAATGAGTGGATGGAGCAGAAACCCTGCTCAATTAAATTAACTTCTTCGGACTCTGCGGTCCCGTACATATCCAATGATTGCTACATCGGCTGGGTCGCGACCTGACGCAAAGAAATTCCTGGACGGTAAAGTTGAAGAATTGATGATCCGTTTAGGCGAAGAACGGATCCCTTCAGGATTTGATCAGCTTGCTCATGGTGCTGTACCTGATGACATCAAGACAAAAGCAGCATTTGGTCAAATTGTAGTGTAATCATGGCTGACCGAGCGAAAGCCAAGCGACTGTCGAAGGAGCGGCTGAAGTGCAATAAGCCAGTCCGTACGCCAGATCACCCTACAAAATCTCATGTAGTGAAGGCGTGCGGAAAAGATGTACCTGGCGGCGAAAAAATAATCAGATTTGGTGAGCAAGGGGCTGAAACTGCAGGTAAACCCAAAGAAGGTGAGTCAGATAGAATGAAACAGAAACGTGCCAGTTTCAAGGCGAGGCACGCAAAAAATATTGCCAAGGGTAAAGGATCTGCAGCTTATTGGGCTGACCGAACAAAATGGTAATCAAAGCAATGAAAATCAAAGAAGACGCTAAATCCTCTTGCTATTGCCACTTGGTTCAGTGCCTACGGGATTCGATGCACCTTTACCAACAGACCTTACTGGTGCACTGGGGTCTGATGGGAGGTAAGTTTTACTCGATTCATAAACTTACTCAAGAAATCTACGAGGAGATGCAAGAAGGCATCGACGTAATTGCGGAACACGTTCGATCTTTAGATATCGCTACCCCGAAAACTGTCGAAGATTTGACGTATTCAACTCTTCCTGCGATTCCCCTCGACGATTGCTTCAATCAAGAAGAAATCATTGCTCAGTTGGCAGCTAACCACAATTCCCTGGCAATGCGTTTCGAGGAGTTAGCGGCCAAATCAGAGACCATGGGAGACCAGTTGACGCTTGATATTGGTGTTGAGCGGGGTAGAGCCCACAAAAAGTTCCAATGGCTCCTCAAGGCGAATCTAGACGCCTAGAATAAAACGAAATAAATAAGGCCCATGGCGTTTTTTGAAGGGTATCAGCAGACACTCAGTAAAAATTTTGATGAGCTGACCGCACCAGGAGTTACTGATGTAGTTGATGTGCATGTCGTTAACTATTTCTCTAGTAGAAATTACACGATGATTGTGACGGTTACGGATATTGATGATTCAGTTGTTGTTCGCTTGGATGCAAGCCTTGACGGTATCAATTACGGGCCGTTAATTTCAAATACCATCACCAAGAACGGAACCTATCCCTATTATGCTAATGGTGCGCCCGTTGGTTTTGTTAGGTGTAACTTTTTGAAGGAAACAGGTGGTACTAATGCAGTTGTTAAGTTCAGTATTTCCGCTAATTAAATAAGGCTCCAGCTCCTAAACCACTTGGTAATTACGTATTTTGACCCACTTAGTGGCGGTTTCGCTTCGTGGAGTGTTTTAGGGTTCGGTATCCCGTTGGAGTAAAGATTGTTCCAGGCGATTAACGTTCCCCTTTTAGGTTTTACAGTTAATTTTAGGTGCTTAAAGAATGTCTCGCCTCCTTCCTCTACATCATTGAGGTATAACATTGCTGTCCAGGTTCTTTGTCCCATCCATGTGCAATATGTTTCATATTCTTTAGACAACGGGGGGAAGAAATCGTGATGCTCTTTATAGTATTGACCAATTTCGTACTTTTGGGATTGCATTGCTTCTCCGCAGAACGGACTAAGCCCCATGATGTTTGTTATCCGCTGATCAATTGCTAAATACAGGGAATCATGAAAGTAATGTAAGCAAGCTGTTTTACTGGTTCTGTACGGAGAAACTACATTTTGCTTATCTTTATCGGCAACTGTAGACGGATTTAAATCTTTCTCTACTTTTTCGATTAAATCTTCCGCTTCTTTCTCTGTAACTAAGTTATCGTAGGTGTAAACCTGGGTGAATGGGTAGTAAATGCGTTTACCTTTCAGGGTAATAGGCGCGTTATAGAATCCCTTGTAGTCAATAGATCTAGGTTTAGACCGAAAAGAGCAAAGTTCTATGATTTGCTCAATTTCTTCATCGGTTAGGTTGTATATATCTTTGTAGTTTTCTTTAAGGTGTAACTTGCTACTGCCACAAACGGCTGCCTCCATGAAAGATTTGATGATGCTGTTGTCCATGTGTAGCTTTACCGTTTGTAGAATATCTTAGTTCAAAATGCTGCGGATCTAGTGGAGCTGATCATCTTAACGTTTGGTTTGGTTTTTGGCAGTATTTACGGCCTAAGCTCCGCCATTCTCGGACAGCAAGAAGATGCAAGCCATTTCAAATCCTCGAAGCTTCTTAAAAGAGTACGCAGTCAAGCACGAAGGACCCGGGCCTTCTAAAGGTGTATCTGATTCACTGGATTTCACGATAGATCAGCGTTTTGAACCTCTGGAAAAGCCTCCTTACCGCGTCTGATTGACACTCAGTTCAGCGCTGTTAAGATAAGTGTAAGGTTTGGATCAACCATGGAGGCTTTAGATTTGCCGATGGACGTGGAGTTCACCATCCACGCAGCGGCCCTGGCGATTCAGAACATGGATCGAGACGACCTGGAAGAAGCGTTCATCGAGATGCTGCACCAGAAAGCTCTAGACCGCCAAATGTTCCTGGGTATCCTTAAAGACCACGGCATCGACGCCAACATTAGCTTTAACTACTCCACGCTCGGACAGATTTCCTAACTCAAATGGCCACCCGCATTATCAAAGGCACGCTTGACAACTTCCAGGTTGATTCTGGTTCCGACGTGACCTACCTGGGCAATACCTCCGCTGCTACTACTGGCGGCATCAATATCCGTGGTTTCCGCGTGAACCCCTCCACCACTGGTGACATTGTGGTGACGCTCGAGGGCACTGCCGGAATTAACACGATGGAAATCTTCCAAGAGGATGATTACAGCGCAGCCAGCGCTCCATCCGGCTATACCAAGTTCAGCAACATCGCCAAATCCGGCAAGGGTGGCGGCGCTGTCGGTGTCACGGTGACTGACGCAAGCAAAAACTATGTTGTCCTACTGAAGCTGGACGGTTACAGTGAGGTGAAGTACGCCGGCACTGTGGTTGTCCCCTAAGGTCTGGAAAGATTACCCCTTTCTAACTCAGAAAGGGGTTGACATCATAAAAGCTTACACAGAGCCCCGTACCCACTTAGGTATGGGGCGTTATGGCTCGTACCGAGAATACGGCGAGGATATCTGGCGAATCGGGTATGGCAGCAAAAAACTAGGTAAACACTGGGTCAACCTACGAGAAGTTGCAAGCTACGGTCAGATTGAGCGTCAGCTGATTGAGGATCTCAAGGAGTTCTCAACGCAAGTAGCAGCCTATGTACACGTCCCGTTGAATAAAAATCGACGTGCCGCTGTTCTCAGCTTCGCACACAGCCTCGGCATCGGAGGATTCAAAAATAGCCGTTTACTAGACCTAATCAACAGTCACGCCTCTAGAAAGGCGATCATCCAGGAATGGTCGCCACACATCAACTCTATTTGGCGTTCTGGTGGTGAGCGGATGATCAACCGTAGGCGGACGGAGTTGGATACCTACTTTGCGGCCGACAAAGAAATCCCAACCATGACACCGCATGACTGTAAAACAGACGGGTGCCTTCTGAATTTGGTCGAGACTTACAGATACCTCCCAAATCAGGTGCGGGCTATCGAGTATCTCGAGCGCAAAATGACCGAATGGGACCCTAATGGGGCTGCTCTTCGCTATTTTTTCCGTTTGTGGAGTCAGCGCCCAGTTTCTCTAGGATCTCCGCAGCCTCTACTGCTTGACCCTTTTGGAGAAGATCCAGAGCCTCAATGAGCTGTAGCTCTGGTGTGTAGTTTTTTAGAAATTCTTCATATTTCACGCCGCCACCTCCGAATCACGTTTCAGTGCAATCTTGAGGAGCACCAGGTAGCCAATTAGGTCCATTACAACGTCTTCATCGTTGGCCAGTAGTCCTGCACCCTGCTTCACCCGATTCAGTTTGTCATCAATCCGCACCAAGATCTGCTCTACGGCGTCGGCCTTACTGAAAACGCGGGCAGGATTTAGCGCACTGTCCCCATACTTGGCATTCTTCTCCAGTAGCAGTTCCTTGATTTGATCACAAATCAGTGCAATGTGTGTCTGAGTGTCCATAGTTAGGTTCTGCGAGAATAGTGAAATGAACCGACAGCTTAGCCAGGATTACGATGTTGACTCTCGTTACAAAGGGGGTAAATACGCACTAGATAATAGTGCTGGTAAAGCCTTTGTGATGAAATTCTTGAAAGAACGGCAAGCGTCTAAGGAAATTCCTTATGGCCTTGATTTGCGAACTGAGGATCGTTTCATTGTAGCTGGCCCTGGTGAAAGTAATTATTCGTACCGAAATGCATTCCGTGCTACGTAATTAGCTTACCTAGGTGTTTGAAGATATAGCGAAATCGCTCAACCTGGTCAAATCCAAACGACACCGGAGGGAGGTAAATAAAGTACCCCCAAAACAGAGGTGCTGGAACCCTAAAAAACTCCCTGCCGTGAATTAGGTTTGCTCGATCAGTCGGGATACACATTGGAAAATCCCAGATTTCAGGACAAACACGCATCATTTCAGGGTACGTGGTGTAGAATAAGGCCTCAGGGATATTTCTGAGTTTCCACTCACGTAGAAGTCTCCGAAACCAGATCACCGACGGTGCTTTTGCTCCCGTACCAGCATTTAAACTCCATCGCCATGTCCCACGCTGTTTGTTAAATGAACAGCGACCATAGGTAGGAGGAAATAGGTAGGTCGTCCCTTTCCATGACTCCTGGATGTTGAGACCATCTTCCTCGAGGGTGTAAATTTTTTTAGCACGCAGGAACTCTGAATTAGCTAAATGCGTTGAACACGGGTCCAGATCAATGTCACCCAGCAGCGCGTCAATGTAGGGAAGGTACTCAACAGGAGTAAGCCAATCATCTTTTACGTGACGAATCCGGCTCATCAGCCGGCGTCTGCGCATAAATTTTTTGCCGTGTAAGCTCACATCTTCAACAGCGAAGTACCATCTGCGTCATATTTATAGTGAATTAATGACATTTGGTCTTTATCTTGGATAATAAAGAGCGCTTCATTCTCGGGATTGATGGATTCCGCCCTGGCGATTGCCTTCTTCATCACATCGGCCGGACCATCCATATCTCGACCATTGAAGTCATTAAGTGCGTTCATTAACGCTTCTACCGTCAAATAGAACATCGAATCGTCCGCATTTTCCGCATCGGGAGCATAGATAACAGCTCCTGGTCCTTCAAAACCGTAAAACTTCTTAAAGAAATCACACATATCCACGCAGATCCTTTCGACCACAAGTTTCATCATGGTTTGCTCTGCCTCTGTTGGTGATGACAGCATCAGTTTGCTAATCATTTTTTTCCTGCGCTCGCTCATAGGTTTCTCCAGTTGGCTTAGTTTATCAAGTTTTGTCCTGTTCTGCCACCTGAGGTTTCTTGATCAAGTGTGTAAGTCCGGACCGCTTTAAGGTCTCGAGTAGCTTCGGTAGCGGCTTGTATAAGACAACGGCTTTCTGCATATTACCGATTTTCTTAATGAGTTTCCCGTTTTCGTCCCGTAGCTTCGTCAGCTCCCCCTGGCGGATCAGGTATTCAGCCACACACCGATAGCGCCGTTTTTCGGCTAAACCAATGTCCGGATAGCGGTCACAGATGGTGCTGGTCTTCATATCACTAAAAGTGAGTCTAATTTGATCCGCTAGAGACAACCCCATCATCAAGTCCGTGGTGCTGGTCTCGTAACTGCAAATTAACTCGAGATACCGCCTCAGATCCAGTGTTTCAAAGCTCCCGACAGGTGGGATAAAGGGCTCAACCTGAATCGCCAACGAATCCACCAACAAATCCGCATAATTCTCTACCGTCACGTCATTGATGTCCAGATCGATAAAACGATAGCTCTGGTAGGTTGTTGGAGCGGTCTCATCGATCTCGAAATCTGTTTTATCAAGAACTTCAAGCCAGTGTTCAGCGTCGCTTTTCGACATCAGAGAGCTACTTTTGTTGTAGTTTAGCTAATTTGTCGCGTTTGTCCCACTGTTTCATATGGTCCAGGATCAGTACGTACTCGCAATAAACGCGCTCTTCTTCCATATGGTCCTCCAATCGGGTGACGCTACGCCAACGTGGTCCATATACCTCGGTCAGGTGCTTTATGCACTTCTCTTTGGATCCTCCGTAATTAGTAGCCTCCCATAATGCCCGAGCAAACAGACGCTGCTGGTACGTCATGAGTTGTGATTTCAACGCCTTGGTGGACACAGAGGTGAGAAATTCGCTAAACTCCTCGATATACGGGTATTTTTCTTCATGAGGCGAATCACATACGCTGAGCTGATTTTGATCATAATCCTTGGCCCACTTGGGGTGATCGGGGTTCAGCATCTGTACGGATTCATCACCGATAGAATCAGTATAGAAGTTAGATTGAAGTAAAACAATGGGCGGTTCCAGACCCTCTGCGCCTGTCACTTATATTCCAGAGCCGGCCACTCCTAGCCTGTTTATCTCCACTGTTCCGGAGGAGGATTATCAGCGTGCAGATGATCTGATTAAGCGGACCGAAGAAATGCGCCAGGAGTTGATCCGGAAGCGCTATAAGGAAGTTGGTACATCCGAAGAACTGGGTGAGCGCCAAGCAGGTATTCGTGCCCAAGAAGCTGCATCTTATCTTGCTTCTCTTCCGCGAGGTGATCGTTATTTAGCAAATATTACCGGCGTAGCGAATCAATATCGTCCAGCTATTGATCAAGCTGGTACTCGTCTAACTCAAGCTCAGCAAGATTATGCTCGAGCAATTGAGGAAACCAAAAAATCAAGAGAAGCTCCGACACCTGAGCCGGCACCTGAGCCGACACCTGAGCCGACACCTGAGCCGACACCGGAGCCTACGCCTACGCCTGCACCTGCTCCGCAAGAGAAGTTTATTACAGATTATGACATTATGGAGAGGAGGAATCCTAATCCAAAAATGGGCGTAGGCTACACGACTCAAAGATATAAAGTCCCCATTTACAATGACGGAACTCGTGGTCAACCGATAGCACAACGAGGTCTTTTTTCCTAGTTAATCATGTTTAAATCTCGAGCTTAGGTTCAGCATCGCCTAAGTACTGAATAGGTAAAGGAGCAGGGTCGATTGTCGGTTCTTCGACCCACTCTTGGTAGGTTTCTTTGAGGACTTCGTACTCCTCATGTGGGACCAGCATGAAGTCGCCTTTTTCTGTTTGAATACGGTAGTACTGCTTGTTTTCTGACACGTCGTCCAGTATCTCATCGAAATTAGCTTCAAGATCCTTTAGCGTGATGATTTTCATGGTTAGGTAAGCAGCCTTAGTAGCTTAACACCTAACCTTAATAATGGTTACAATGAGCCAAAATCGATTGTTTCTTCGGCGCCCTCAGTCAAAAACCTAAAGTTGAGTGAGTCCTCTACAACTTCATTAACGAATCGCCAGTCGGTGAGCGCAATAGCTACACTAATTGAATAAGTCGTCTCAAGATATCGAATATCATTCGTGATTAAAAAGAGATACTCCCCAGGATCCAAGCGGACGTTAGGGTAGTCTCTAATTGGAGTTGTTATTTCTTCGTAATCGATTGAAGTCGAAGTGTAAACATATCCTTGATCGTTAATGGGAAGTTCTTTGCGTCTGCTCCCATCTTCAATCTTGTAGAACGCTAAAAGTGTATTCTTATTAGTATTTTCGGTGTACGAAAACTGACTAAAGTTCTGAGTGAATTGAACAGAGCGCGGTCGGCGTAATTTAATCCGATAGAAGGTGGATTGCCGCCGAGACAATCCACCGTGACTATTGGTCAGCGGTACAATTCGAAATATACTTGAGAAATCTCCGAGATCAATTGCAGTATAGATTGAATCCCCTGGGGTGGGCGGTAGAGGATCGCTGCCGTAATAAGAGGTAGGCCCGTAAGCAGTCGGGCCTGTACCTCCGGTTGGATAAGACTCAACAGTTCCTAAATTGACGAGGCCCTGGTTATTGGGTATGGTTGTCAGAAATCTAGCCACTACTTGTTTTCAGGTCTTTTTACCATGCTAGGCCAGCTAGTCTTTCTGGCAGTTTAGTTGTTCCGGCCAAGTGCAGTTGTTTTTAGAAGCGTTCTCGGATTTAGTCAAAATTTGTAGGTTTGTTTCTACGTGCAGCCCACGCATGTATTTACTTTGGAGTGGGTAGATATGATCAACTTCGTGTGAAATTCCAGTTGATTTTGTTAGTTCGGCTGCTTCGGCGTAAATTTGTTCGATTGCTTCAAGGTCAGCCCAAGGAGCAACAGCTTGCTTTTTGATTGCTCAGCGTTTTGCTCATACCTGAGACGGCGATTCTCTTTCTCCCGCTCAGGGTTCCGCTCGTACCAATGTCGGCGGCTCTTTCTGTGACACTCAGGCCACTGTCTCGGATCCGCACTATATTGATGGAGACCTTTGCGGCAGGTCTTAAGCCCGTCTAAAGTATTCATGTGACCAGTAGTAGTGGTTGCCGTGGGCAGGAGGGTGCAACCTCGCTGCCCTTAACTTTTGTTTAGTGTACCTTACACAACCCCGTGTAGAGGCCGTTTGTGCGGCCAGATTTCTGGTAAGCCTCCTCGATCAAGATTGCACGTTGGGGGTAAGTACCCTCCATCTCGACTGTCTTCACCAGCTCGTAGCTCAGCCTTTTCTCAAGACACCGCAGCTCCTCTACTGCTTCATCAATCGTATCGAAGTAGCCAGTATAGTGATTATCCGATCCGATCTTGACGCAACCGTAGTAAGACTTTTCAGGAAGGTGGTAGTTACTGGGCAGCACCTGGCTGTTCTTTTGAAACGGCTTTTCGATCTCTGTAGTACTCGAAGACATTTCCGTGGTTGAGCTTGATTTCCCCCAGTTTACTGGGAGGGAGCATATCCTTAAACTCCCTTATGGTCAGATGTTTGGGATTGCAGCAAAACGACGCACACTCTGGTCGAGTGAAGACTTTGTACTTACCTGTATACCCTCTTCCCAACCAAAACGCCACCCTGGAGGCAGACTGAGTTTTACCTGAGTGGAATGGAGATGGGAAATAAGCGATGGATTCGCAATTGTTCCGCCGGGTCGAACCCTTCCATGGCCAACACTCGTCTTCTCCTCGGATCTCAACCTGTTCCCAGAAGCGTTTGACCTGCCAATACCACTGGAGGTCAAAGTTGGTCACGTCGACCGCACAGCGCCCGTTTTTAATTTCTTCCAGACAATCCAAACACTCTCCCATGAGTCCAAAGTTGCCTTTGTGACCGGGAGAACCTCTCCGGTACCATGGACATTCTAGTTCGTTTGCCACGTGGATCGATAACCTGTAATCGCGTTCTTCCCTAGGATAGCGAGCGACAAGTGTTTCGCAAATGGTGTTTGTTATACCCCAAAACTCGTCCACAGGCAGTTCCTTTTTGATCTCATTTTGCGTCTCATAAGTCTCGCCCGCACAGATCCGTCTTGCCGTGTGGTAAGGCACTTTGTATTGACGTGATAGATCAAGGACCCGCTTCCCTTGCTTCCGGCCCTCTTGGAGTGCACAAATAATTTCAGGAGTCAGTCCATTCTTTTTCTTCCGCTGTCCCTCCAACGCCACCTCAGCTTTGGTTCCCCAGTAATAGTGTGAGGGGTTTAAACAGTGCGGAGAATTGCAAATAGATTTACGAATCGCAACGTGAGACTCATCTGGTTGGAATTGACCAGACATTGCGAGGATCAGTGGTCGAGCATCCGCTCCTTTGTAACGGATTGTTTTGTGATGACTGGTATCGAGAGCGAAACCAGAGAATGCTGGGTGGCTGCTTTCCCTTAAACACCAGCAATTGGTACGCCCGAAGATCTTTTGACAAAGCTCAAAACTCTTGGCGAAGGCGATTTTATCGGCCGGAGTGAGCTCCGCGTAGAGGAAAACGTCGGAAACGGTCATAAAGTGCGTATGGTTGCTCTTGTAGGGTAGCACAGATCCGTTGCGCCGCAAGGGTTTCAATACACTGCCAATCTCGTCCAAAAATAGGGGTTTTAACTCTTATAGATATTTTTTGGATCCCCAGGTGAGTGTACATTGTACAGACTGTAACGATATACAGTCACCTGGTAACCCAACCTGTACGTACCTAATAGAAAATGCCCTTTTTTTGTCAATATTGGCAGTTTTTTAAATCCCTTGCACCCAAAGGGATTTCAGCCGTCTCAAACCTAACCCTATCCCATTCTCATGAGACTCATTATGATTCCGAGTAAACGCCGTTTATTAGGATTCCGGCTTAATCGGGTACATCTCTTCGTACTGTTGGGCATAAACGTAGGCACAATGGATCGGCTCTACAAAGCGGCACATCGAGCCCCCTGGATTACAAACCCGATGCACTTGGTTACCATGGCTATCCTCCCCAAGTTCAATCGTCGTTCCATTTGGGAAAGTTTGAATAACTTCCATGGAGATGTTCATTGTCCAGTGTTACTATTGTAGATAGGAATCATCTTCTTCAGTACTACGCCCGGCGAGGCCGTAGCTTCTCGTATTTATTTGCATTAAGCCTGGAGGTAACCATGGATCTT
>Ga0099846_1000281_pt1 | contig 21025 bp, 30 predicted proteins | sample CB_VirMetaG_FD_78180 | JGI IMG/M metagenome (GOLD analysis project Ga0099846, IMG submission 78180) | Freshwater to marine saline gradient viral communities from Chesapeake Bay - CB_1504_1 Viral MetaG | ecosystem: Environmental > Aquatic > Marine > Coastal | place: USA: Chesapeake Bay... | reverse complement strand
TATTTATCAGAATTATTTTCATTTGGTAGGAGTTGTTGTACTATTTGATGTAATTCTAATTTAACTCTAACTTCAATCTTTTTTCTATTAGTTGAGGTGGCTGTAATGGCTGTGTATATGCGTGGTCTTTTCATTTCTCTAAAGGTTTATTGGTTATATTATTTTGTATCCATTCTTGTAGTGGTGCTTTACTATAAGGAACATAAGGAAATACTTTTTCTAACCAATATTGATAAAATAGACTTACAACTTCAGCTTCAGTATAATGATGATGAATATGCTTAGGTATAAATATACCATGTTCATCAGTAACAGCAACACCTTCTTCTATATTAATAAATACCATAGAACATGGACTTGCTGCCCAAACTTCTATAAAATAAGGTAATGGTTTAGGGGATAAATGCTTAGGATTAGTAGACCCAATTAATTTTTCATATACACCTTCAGAACTTTCAATAGAAGTAGCTGAAGTACATCTTTCTATCTCTTTAGTAATATAATTATAAAACCTGTCACCCATATTAATATCTTCATTGCTTAAGAATAGAAGTTCTACTGGATTAACATCAGATGTTTGAGTTTTCTTTCCTGCCTCTATAATATTGTGTGCAACTACATAACTATGATGAGTAGCACCGTAACAAGAAAACAATATACTTGTATTCTTTGTGTTATTTGCGATAATTTTTATTTTTTTCCACATAATTTTAGTTATTAAATAATGCACACATCAAAGATACAAGCGTCCTAAAGTTATAACCGGTATTGCATGTAGTTTGGTATTTGAGTGTGTGCATTTAATTAAGATCTTAGTATAATATATACTAGTAAAACAAACAGAGTTAACGCAAGAACTGATAAAGCAAAGCTTATATCATAGAATCCTGTGAGGTCTGTAATCAATGAGCCAATGATACTAAGTATCATAAAGGATGTCATCCACATAATGAGTGGAGTAACTTGTGGTGTTGGAAATTTCATGATTTTTAAAGTTTTTAAGAAAAATATAGCTGAATGTTTGAGCATTTACCATTTAAACTACTTTCAGAAACACGTCTCTGCATGAGTTATAAAAGACCTAATCCTATAAGATTAACAGTTAACGTAGTAGTCACTATATTTTATTTAGTTAGTTAATTTTTTCTTTGGTGGTATACACAGATAGCATATCTGATTATATAATACCAAGCTGATGCTATTAAAGCAATACAACCAATTAAAATGGCAGTTTTCATGATTTTTAAGGTTTTAGTTAAAGATATCGTTATACAAATCTATAAAAGATTTTATTAATAAATAAATAAACCAGAGTAAGAGAGCTAAAATTAGTATAGCTTCCAATAGCTCCAGCATCATTATATAAGATCATTTTGAATAGCAGTGTTTACTAGTTTATATGTATTAGCTGCAGGCTTAAGTTCTAACTTTTGCCGTATTCTATTTACATAAGTACTTACTGTTTTTTCATTAATAAATAGCATTTTTGCTATCATTTTGTTCTTATGACCCATTTTTAAGGACATTAGAACAATTTGCTCTTGTTTACTGAGTTTTTTCATTGTGTTAAGGAGATAATAAAATTTGTAATATCGTAATAAAATGACCAGGCTATTGCAGCTCCTGAAAAGGAACCAATTACAAATAGTATAAAATGCCCTAGTTGTTGATTTACTTCTGATTTTTTCATAATTTTATAATATTAATTAATAAAAAAGCCTCTCAAGTTAATGAGAGGCTTTAATTTGTTGTGCTTCATTCCTCTATTACCGAGTCAGGTAGAGAAGCCCTATTTATCCTGTGTGCACATTATTGTGCTATTTTTTAATAATAATTAATTCAACTCTACGAGCTGCATCATGGACATAACCATCAGTTTTATTCAGGTCTTTACCATAGAACTCTGTTGATATTCTGGACATATCAGCACCCATAAGCTCAAACTTTGTTCTGATTGCTTGTGCTCTGTTAGCTGATAGCTTTTCATTATATGCGGCACTACTATTAGTAGGAGAAGCAAATCCTTTAATTATCATTCGATAAGTAGAATTGTCCTGTAATTGAGCAAATGCTTTATATATTGCATTAAGTTCTGTATCCTTGATATTATATTTATCATGGTCAAAGAATACAAATTCACTTTGAGGTTCTGTATTACAATTGCATACAGCTTCTTCTTTAATAGTTTCCTTGATTACTGTAGTAGGATAAGTGTTATTAACAACAGAAGCTTCCGGATATTTAGTAGGATATACATACCAATCAGCATGCTCTTTAGAACTTTTATCCTTTTGGTTGCCAATGTAGAATACAGCACCTATTGAAGCACTATGAACTGTTGATGTCACACCATAATTATTACTGGCATAATATCCATCTAATGTTCTTTGTTGTGATATATTAGCAGCCACTGTATAATCTAATTTTAATGCAACACTTTTATTTAATTTAAATAATCCTGTTATTCCAATTTGATTGTTTAAAACAGTTTCATCATAAGAATCTCTGTTTATTAATGCTACACCTGGTCCACCATGAACAAGTACTGTAAACCAACTAGAATATAAATCTAATACTCTAAATATATTAACAGTAGCATCAGTATTAAATCTTGTAATTCTAGTACGAGCATCAACACCTTCTAAACTAATTAAACTTAAATCATTAAATCCAACTCTGGCACCTAAGCCAAATGTAGGATTGAAATTATATCTAAATCCAGCTCCTAAATAATGTGTTTGATCTGCATCTATAGCTGATTCATCATTTACTGAATGAAATCCACCTTCAATGTCAAATGCCCATTTCTTAAATTCCTGAGAGAACATTATTGTTGTCATCAGAAACATTGATAATAATAAAATATATTTCTTCATTTCTTTTTATATTAATTAATTAGTTTTCACAAGATCCTAAATTATCTCCGTGGTTTAAATGTGCTTGTACAGCTGATTGTGGTACATAAATAGTAAAGTAATTCCAGTCATTGCCTATTTTAGTTTTATGACAAAGCTCTACTTTCTTAGGGTCACCTTCATCATCATCACAATCTTGCTCACATGGATTAAGATTACAGTCACATAGTTGTTCCATATCTGTAATTTCTTCTTCATCTAATTTATTATCACGGTCTAAATCTAAACCTGCAATAATAACTACACAATTACCATCCTGATAAAGTCGTACAATAGAGTTATAACCATTGCTACCATCATTACCATTGCTTCCATCCTGTCCATCTTGACCATTAGACCCATCCTGACCATCTGTTCCGTTTGTTCCATTTTGACCATCATTTAAATACCAATAGGTTATATCACCATTTGGTTGAGTTAATATAATAACAATACCAGTTTCTGTATACTGAATGTCTATTGTACTACCATTAGCTCCATCAGCACCATTAGCACCATTTTGACCGTCTTGACCATTGGTACCATCTGCACCATCTTGGCCGTCAACACCATCTTGCCCATTTTCTCCATTTGTTGGAAGAGGTAAATAGACTGTGTTTGTTAGAACATTATTGGTGTAAAAATAGATATACCATACACCATTAGGGTATTCTTCGTTAATAATTAACTGAGTTTCAACTGTGTTGACATCAGCAATTTCCATTTTATCAATGTAACTACATCCTAGTAGCATCACTGAAAACAATAATAAAAATAGTTTCTTCATAATTTGTTTGTTTAAAAATTTTAGGTGTTAAAGTTATTGAATTAATTTATAATATGGCTGGTAGATATTAAACTCCTGGTGTTTAAACTGGGAATCAAATGCTCTAACCTCACTAAAATCAGTAGTTTCTACAGATTTACTAATTAACTCAAGTTTATTCAGATAGTGTTGTTTAACATCATTATTTGGATGTATTTCATACTTATCTGTACCAAACCAGAGTTCATAAGTTCTATCAGGAGTAACAGGTATTCTTTCCTGTTTATATCCTTCTTTCTTTCTGAATTTAGGTGTATCAAGCTCTGTTACATGCTCAAGTAATGAAGCATATAATGTAGATTGCATGATTGAAGAGTGTAAATACCAGTCTTCATAATCATCCATATCATCTACCATCTTGATTTCAATATAACGAGTATCTTTAATCATATCAACACAAAAGAATAACAGATCATCTTTTAATTTGATGATACCACGCTTTTCAGCTGATGCTTCTTCTTTTTGTATTATATTATCAGCATACTCATTACCTGCATATTGTCTTGGTGTTGCAACAAACTGCAGTTTTTTAAGTGCAAAGTATAATAATTGACTAGCACTACATTTTACTAGATTAGCAGCACTAAAGTTCATCACTATCCCAATTTATAGCTCTTGCAATTGCAAATTCAGAAGAGGTAATGTTAGAAGAAACTTTGTGCTTAATCATCCACTCCATTAAGGAGAGGTCTGTCTGTGGTAATGTAATTGTACAATTCATAGGAATATGTATTAGTTAATAAAAAATCAAGCTTTGTTTATGATGCTCATTCTACATTGATATTCCTGATAAAGGACCACAATGCATGTTTACTTGCGTTTGAGTATTCCAACTGCTAGCCATTTGCAAAACAGGTATAAACTTAGCCATTCTACCTCTTAGTGAATGGTACTTGATTGATAAATGTATATCCGGTTGCTTAATGCAAGTGATGCAACCATCACTAATTAGTCTCTACGTTTAAGAGATAACATTCTATCAGAGATAGTCTCAAGGCTCTCGGTTTTATTGAGCCACTTCAATACATTTTATTATTTATCTATCATAGGTTATATGAAGATGTTGTGAGATCCAGTTACTAATAATAGAAAGTATAGTTAAAGGAATTATCCATAGGAACTCAACTGGTTCAATTGAATGTCTTAGTTCTGATTTAAAGGCTAAGACACCTACCATCACTATGAACAGGCTGACTGTAATAATCATACAGACAGCCGTGATACAATAGGATAGTATTAGAAGTATTGTTTTTAATACTCTCATTTTAAGGGATTAATTAATTAATTATAATGCTAATTTAGTACTATTTTGATTCTCTAAAGAAACAAAGTTATTTGCTCTTAAACAACCTCTTCCAAGTATACGTGCTTCAAGCAGGTTATCAAATGGAATACGTTGTGGTTTGCCATTGGTTAATACTGTTAAGTAATAAGCTCTTGTGGTCTTTACTGGTGGCGTTAAATTGCCTAATCTTGAATAAGCCATGATTGTTATTGGTTTTTAAGGATTTTATATACTAATGTGAACATAATTGCTGCACATAATTCAATGAATACTGCATAAGCATATTCTTCTATTATGATAGCAATGACTCCTACTATGGCACATACCATTGCCATGAATAGGTATAAATAGAGTTTAATCATTTTAAATTTTCTTTAGTTTAACCTGACTATTGTAATAGTTTCGTCTTAATTTTCAAAGACTCTTCAGAGGTTTTAAATAACATACAAGGAGTTCCACCTGTCACTATCCTGTTAATAATAGCAGCGATTTAGTATGTGTTCTGTTGCCAAGCTTATTCAGCTCCGAATCTTATTCGTTTACATGATGCTCTACTTACCTGTTATAAAGGATAGTAAACCAGCTGTTCTTGATTTATATGGTTGTTCCATGTCATGTAACTCCTGTGTAGTAAGTACAGAGAAATTATTAACACAACCACAATTATTCAAGGGTTCTGCAGTTGAATCATTGGTATAGATGTATAATAATCCATCGTAACCATCATAATATTCATCTATGAGTTCTTGAACTCCATGAACATTAGTGAATGAACGCCAACTACTTGAACCATATGAACAGATGTTCACCAACCATAGATAACCAGAGTCATAAGAGTGTATAGCTCGTAGCTTAGCATCTGCCTTGCGTTTAGCTTGTACATACTCTTTTAATAACTTCTCGTACATATTGGTATGATTTAAGTTAGATAATACAATACATGTCCATTAAGGACTGTAGAAGGGTCTTTATGCTATATTAAATTAGCTTTAAAAGGGAAATGCATGATAAATTGGGAAAGTCTAATGTCCAGGAGATGGTGCTATCTCGCGATTGTACGCTTATACTCCCCATTAACATCATACCTTCCCTCAATCTATCAATTTAGGTTAAATAATGCAGTATATTAAACATTATAACCGTATCAATACATATAGTAAACAGTACTATTAGTGCTGCTTTCTTGCTTTTTATCTGACCATTTAGGTCTAGCTCGGTGTCTTGGATAAATAGTAGTGTAATCATAAGATTTGGGGTTTAAAGATTAAAGATAATACATTTGGTCTAGCTCGTTTACGAGTTCAAGAAAAAAAGAAAGAGCCCGAAGGCTCAATCTATTACTCTTCTGGTTCAGTATAAGATACTAGAACAAGCTCAGCTTGTGGTTCTTCAGCTAAACGAGCTGCACGAATCTTAGCGACAGCAGATTTACCACGTAATGGGTTAGATTCTACTGCATCAATGTCCTTGTCTGTCAAGACAGGATTAGGAACTCGTGGTGCAATCACGACGTCTATCTCTTGTCCTTCAAACTCTACCAATGATTGTAATGTATCATAATACATTCCTAAATTGATGTGGAATGATTCATCATTCTCATCAGTGATTACGAAGTATACAGATTTACCATCCTTAGACAGATGTATGACAGCTGTTTCATTACGTTTCTCTTTGAGAAGGGTAATCCAGAACTTTGTACCTGTTCCTCTCTTTTGTACGTTAAGCCTCTTGGCGTACTGTGCTAATGACTCCACTTGTGGAGCGTTGGCTTTCTTTGCTTTTACTGTTACTTTTGTTTCCATAATGTAAATTAATTTAGATTAATGGGCACCCTATATGCCCGATACTACATAAGGGGGTGGTGTTACTAGGTGGCCCGCGAAATTTTATCCAGAAAAATTTTTTTGAAAAGCTAACAGTACAATTTTTTAGAAAATTTTTTGTACCTTTGTAGAAACTAAATATTTATGAAACTACCTGATATTGCAAAAGATAAGTTGAAGCATTTCTTTTATGCTACACACATTTCGTTTATTATTATTAACCTGGCATATTTGCTAAACCTTGTTTGGTCTGGATATGTTCTCTGTTTACTGGGATTCATTCTATGGGAGTTTTACCAGAAGTATGTTAAGGTAGGAACTTTTTCCCTTATGGATTGGCTGTTTGGATCTATGGCAGCAACCCTGATTTTACTAACTAAGTTACTTTAAAATGGAGGGGTACACAAAGTATGCACTTATATAGCCTCTTAGTAATAGGCTATATGAACGACATGTTTCTGTACCCCTAGAAAAAAGATGAAGATATTTACCATAAAACCCAATAGAACCGGGAAAGTTCGCACTACTTTGTATCTGGAGGATATAGAGTTTGAGAACATGAACACATTATTAGGGTTTGGTCTTGTGAGATATGAGACTTATAATGATGAAGAGTTCTTAGTATTTAAAGAAGCTATTGGAATTCCTAAGTTTAATAAATTTTATGCCAGCAGAATTAAAGGGTTTGATGACCCATACTTGACTGAGGTGTGTAAGATGTTATTGTATTTGAATCCTAATCCTGATAAATTGCTCAGGAAGAAGATTTGTGAGTTTATAGTATTGAGGTTCTCTCAACTGGAGATGAGACCTTCTAATATTAAGAGTACGGAAATGGTTAGTATGCCAGTGCTTACTTTTGAGATGGTAGAAGCTGCTTTGAGTATTGTTTATGTGACAGAAGATAATGCTGAAAAGAAATACTACCCTAAGACTGGTGTATTTATTCTGTTTTCAAAGAACTCTAAATATAGTAAGGGAGATAAGATAAGTATCCATGCTCAAAGTAGAAGTCAGGCTATTGTAGGTCATTTAAGTTCTGCTATTCATATTGCTGCCGAGCATTTGATAGATACCCAGGAATTCATGAAAATTACAAATACTAAAATTGAAGATACAAAATTGGTAAGGACGCATCGTGGTGTAGCTTCTTTAAGGATGATTGCCAAGTATATGAAGGATGATACTAAAGAAATCATCGCGGATCACAATGCTGCAGCACCATTTCCAACTACCAGAACTATGAAGAAGTATAAGGAGTTTTTGGCTATTGAAGAAGGTAAATCTCTCTCGGAAATAACCACGGCTTTAAGTATAAGTAAGTCTACTGCAGTAGAATTCAAGAATTTAAAAGATATTTTTAATTATCTTTAACCCAAATTTATAAATTTAAAATTACATAATCATGAGTGAAACAACAGAAACAGCACCTAAAAAGGCTAAGAAAGCTAAAGAAGACAAAGTATTATTCTCAAAAAAGTTTGGGGCCGGCACATTTTCCGGAAATACTTTGACAAATCAAAGAGAAATAGTAAAAGAACTAGCTACTCAGCTTCTTGCTGAAGGTGCTTGGACAGTAGATACCACTACTGACAAAAAGGGTATTGTAACTCAGTTTATTGTTGCAAAGTAATTATAATACGGGCTTCTAACGGAGCCCTATTTTCTTAAAATATGCAGACGCCTACAAGAAATATTACAAAATATGAGATGCTTTTAGCTATTGCTATGAGTGAATATTATAAAACGACTCATGTTATGTTTATTCCACCACTGGTTCACTATACAGATATGCTGAAGATCCTTCGCAACAAAAAATTTATAGAACCTCTTGGAGAATCCTACTTTAAACTTACCACAAAGGCGTGGCAATACATAAAAAGACAGCAAAAAGGCCGCTTTGAAGAGGCAGATAACCAAATAGATGCTTTTATAGCAAATTTATAACAATAATTGTTGTGATATGTAATAATTTTTATTATATATTTGCATAACAACAATGAAGAATTTATGAATCTATTTAAAGAAGAGGCTACAAACATAGATATTGCATTATCAGAGAAGGATGCCATAGCAATGTTTTTATGTGTGTTCTTAGCAAAAGAACGCTTGCCGAAAGGACAACTGGATATCACAGCAGTACTAGTTAGAAAGTATGCTGAGTATATCACGAATGGTGTAATAGAACCTTATGCATCTATTTTATTGTTCTCTACAGAGACAAGAAAGGAAATGTATAAGGAGTTGAAAATATCAGCGGCACAGTTTAATAATGCTTTTAAGCCACTCATAGCTAAAGGTATTCTGGCTGTAGAAGATGATAAATATTTTATAAACCCTAATATTCTGCCAAGTAAGAAGTTAATTTTTAATTTTCACGTACATGCAGAATAGGGAACGAATTATACAGGAGGTAGCAAAGGAATTGGGAATCCCCCAGAAGAAAGTTCAGGAGGTGGTTTCAAGCCAGACTGGATTAGTAAGAAAAGCTATGCAGAATAAAGAAGCCACTTCAGTCTACCTAAGAAAGGTAGGCACTTTTATTTCAGCTCCTGTAAGACAACATATCAAACAAGTTCGTTTGGAAGCCCGACTGGCTAAACAATCCACCAAAGTAGAAGAAGTAAACAACGAAGAACCATTATATTTTAATTAATTATGACAACAAAAAAGAAAATGCCTGCAGTTGAAAAATTGCTAGAACAAATCCCTAACGATTTTAAACCTGTAGGGAAAATTCCAAGAATGAAATTAGTATATGATATTGCTTCTATACCGAAAGGACTAAGCTTTGACGTATTTGCTAAAATATATGACCAGCATCATATGGTTCTTTGGGATAGTAAGGGTGAAGGAACTAAACCTAAACTTTATGGTTCTAATGATGATGAAGCTCCTCTTATGTTAATGGATACTGAAGGAAGAGAAATTGATATTGAGTTCTGGACGCGTGAGTTTAAAGATAAAGAATACTGGGATAAAGAACTACATAACTGCAAGATGTCTCCTATTTATTTTTACTCTAACTATGGTACTCCTGTGTGGCCCCATACTAATGAAGGGTTAAAAGAATACTTGGCTGAAGTAGGTTTAGAGGAAGTAACTGCTAAAGATTCTGAAGATGCTAAAGTTCAGTGGGAAAAACAGAAGGCTAAGTTAAAAGTAGTTGCTGAAAATTATACGCTAGAATTATTGAAAGAACGTAAAGGTGCTTTAGAAGTAGAGCGTTCTAAATATAACTCTAAGGTTCTTGCCCTTGAAAAACTTCTTGCACATAAAGTAAGGTTAGTAGACTCAAACAATGTACCACTTGAGAAACGTAAAGCTATGGGTAACATCATCGAAAAGCTTAGAAAGTTCTTGCCAGTGGATAAAAGATATTCTGAAAAATATAGAACTCCTAAAGGTAAATGGGATAATGCTATGTTATTCATGACTAACTATGATGTGTTACTTGAGATGTTCTATGAAGTATTACAAGTTAATGGGAAACTCGACCTGCCCGAAGTGGACAGCCCAACCGGAGTCGCTGGAGGAGCTAATTTACACGTTACATAATGAACCCTGTTGGCTCAAACATGATCCAAATGTTATTGATGAAACCTTATTAAATATGTTCTTATGAAAAAAATACAAATAGCCGGCAACAGAGTAACCCTTGAAGAAGTTCTTGCTGCCATAGAAAAAGAAACCTACGTAGTGGTAGGAAAGAAAATAACCATCTGTCACTTAACTCTGGTAAACGGACATGAAGTAACTGGACAATCAGGTGTAGTGGATCCTGCTAATTTTAATCAGGAAATTGGAGAAAAGATTGCCAAGGAAAATGCCCTGAGCCATGTATGGTCTCATATGGGTTCTATACTGCAGGACAGATTAAGTTAAAGCAAAATAAACCCTCTATCTTGGAGGGTTTACTTTTTTCATTACCTTTACACTGTAACAACATACAAAGAATTAGTATATGGCACTACAACGACATCCTGTAGATAGCTTTGATAAAAAAGTAAATTTCTGGGAAGAGTTTCCTGATTATAAAGTACACAGAGCTTTTGGAGAACTATGGGCACTTAATAAAAAGAACAATCATTTAGAGGAATCTTCTAGATTTATGTGGGCACTTACTTTGTGCTATGACAGGAAGAGTGCTCTGTTTCCACAGCCAGAAATTGATAAATGGGAACTTGTCTCTGAAGACTTATTTGGAGATTTAAACTTCTTTATGGGATTACATGAAGATATGCAATTATGTACTGTTATGTCTTTTCCTGTAATGTCTACTCTTAGTACTTACATACGGGAATTTGAAAAAACTATAGATACTCCTGTAGGTATTTCTCTGAGAATGTTAGAGAAAAAGCTTTCCGAAAGAACACAGTTCATTAATGATACCAAATATAACTTAGATTACTATGAAGAAAAAGGAGGCAAATATACTCTTAAAAAAGGTACTGCCGACCAGCTTGATAGAATGTTTGCTAATACAGATAAGATAAATTCTCTGATACAGAAAGCTCTTGAAGATCTTACCAATACTGAAGGACTTGGGAAAATGAAAGGTGGTCAGCAAGAAAGTCTTGGGGATAAAGGAAAAGGATTTTAAACTATGCTGCCTATACACGATGATATGTGGATACTGTATAAAAACAGGATTCCAATTGATAAAGTTCAAGAAGCTCTGCTTATACCGAGGATGAATCCTTTGGGGATACAATACCGAAAATGGTGGACTACAGAGAAAAGAAAGTGTATAGAAGGAAAGTGGGTAGAACATGAAGGAGATTTTAAATGGGTCTCGGGCCCTTTATACTGGTATGTTAACTTTTGGAAGATACTCCTGAATCCAAAGAATGCCAAAACAAAAGTAAAACGGTTAGGTACTCCGTTCTTAAGAGATTTAGAATGGGTAAAAGCTCAACTTTATGAAGAAGTAAGAGGCTTTTCAGGGTTTGAAGATGATGAGGAGTTTACCTGTCATAAGGTTCTTGAAGATATTAATCCTCTGGAAAATCCTGAAGAGTTTGAAGAGTTCTTAATGGAATTCAACAATCCACAACTTATTAAAAATAGTATCACAAAGAAAGACGGTACTTTTAAAACGTACATGCCTGTACGTAAATATCTAAGACAATATTTTAAAAAAGACTACGGTAAAGCACTGTATTACAACATGTGTTTTAATATCGCGGATATGGAAAGTCGTGGTGGAGGTAAATCATACTGGGCAAGTGCTTGTCTTGGACATAACTTTACATTCGACGGAGCTACTGACTATGACGAATTCCTAGAACTTCAGGCTACAGGAGATTTAATGTCTTCCGAAACTTTAATTGGTGCTATTGATACTAAGTACTCTGGAGATTTAATTGCTAAAGTAAAATTAGGATTAAACAACTTACCTGGAGAAATGAAGATTGGTGAAGATGTATATCCTTCTCCATTCTTTAAAAAGTATTCAGGTTCTTGGGAATCTGGTAAAACTATTACTGCAGGATATGATATTAAGATTGGTGGACAATGGTCTAGGAAAGGTTCTGCCTCTAAGATACAGCATAGAAGTTTCAGGGATAACCACGTAGCTGCCAACGGTACGCGTCCTAACTTTTCTGTTATTGATGAGACTGGTTTTATGAGTAATCTTATTGATGTTCTTGGGCAGATGAAAGAAGCTGCAGCAGATGGAACTGTTAAGCAAGGGGTTATATGGATGACCGGTACAGGTGGAGATATGGCAGGTGGAGCAACTGAACAGGTAATGCAGGTATTCTATGCTCCGAGAGCTTTTGACTGTCTTGCTTTTGATGATGAATTTGAGGGATATCAGACTAAAATTGGATTCTTTGTTCCTGCGTGGATGACACTTAATCAGTTCAAGGATGAACTTGGTAATACCAACTGGCAGGCTGCTTACAAGTATCTGATTAAATACAGAGAACGATTAAAACGCAATGTTAAAAAGAAAGAAGCTTATGAAGCTGAAATTGTAACGCGTCCTATTGTACACTCGGAAGTATTCTTGATGACCAACAATTCTATTCTGCCTGTTGCAGATTTAAAAGAACATAAAGATTCTTTGATGCCACTGCAAAATGACCCTAACATCAGAGGTCTTGCAGGATGGATGCACATTGATGAAGATGGGAAGAGTTACTTTAAACTGGATCCTGAAAATTATAAACCTACTACTTATCCTGTCAGACCTGATGGAGATAAAGAAGGAGCTGTGGTTATCTGGGAGAAACCAGATGTAGGAGCAGAGTACGGATGGTATGTAGCAGGTAATGACCCTTATGATTTTGATGTGGCACCCTCTTCGGTTTCACTGGGTTCTGTATTTATAATAAAAAGAGCTTCGCCACTTAACGGAGGTGTAGATAAAATTGTTGCTGAGTATACAGGAAGACCACCACTTGCTACAACGTTCTATGAACAAGTAAGAAGATTGCTTAGATACTACGGAGATGCCAACTGTTTATATGAGAACGAAAAGCAACAGATAAAAGAGCATTTCAAGAATATGCATTCTATAGATTTATTGGCGTTTACACCAGGAGTTTTAAAAGCAAATGAGACTTCCAAGACTGCCAGAACCAGAATTTATGGTCAACATATGCCTACCCCAATCAAGCGGGAATGCGAGATATACTTGAGAGAATGGCTACTTCAACCAATAGGAGATGGAAAATTGCAATTACATACAATAAAATCCATACCTTTGTTGGACGAGTTGATTGCTTACAACATAGATGGCAACTTTGATAGAGTTATTGCTTTGATGTTGGGAGTTATACAACTCATACAAATGCGTAATATAATTATAGAGAAAGCAATAGAAAGTGCAGAAGAGGAGGACAACGGCCCTAAAGACTTTTTTGATCGTAAAATATTTCAAGGTACAATGAAACATAACTCATTATTCAGTAACTAGGCATGGAAAACACACTAATGCAATCTACAGCAACCTACATGCCATCTCAGCATATTAGTTCTACCCTTAAAGACGACAAATGGGGAAGAAAAAATGTTCTTGCTATTAGAAGTATGGCTACAGGTATAGATGAGATGGGAAGAACCACTCGTCAAAACAAAGAAGAGAACTATGACCTGATAAATTCCAGGTTTAAAGAATCTAACTTTAGTCATGTATTAAACCCTTATGGAATAGATGTCAGTAAGTATGGAGGTACTCCTACTGAAATGCAGAATTACAATATTATCAGATCCAGAATAGAGACGCTTCGAGGAGAAGAAATGAACTCTCCTCTGGATTTCTTTGTATATGCTATTTCCGGAGAAGCCGTATCAGCTAAGAAACAAAAGCGTAAAGATGTTCTGAGAGATTTATTGAAAGCTCGTATTCGTATGGAGTTTCAGTTAGATGATTCTATTACAGCTCTTGAAGGTCAAATGGCTCAGTTGCAAAAAGAAATGCAAGGAGCAAAAGACCAGCAAATGATGCAACAGATGCAAGGGAAAATGCAGGAGCTTACTACTCAGAGAAATAACTTGCCTGATATTCAGGAAGAAATGAAGAAATTCAATTCCAAGTATGTTGATCCTACAGAGCAGACAAACAATAAAATTTTAAAATATTTAAAACGTGCAGACCAGTTAGCACTTAAGTTCAATCTTGGTTGGCTACATGCTTTGGTATCTGCAGAAGAAGTATATTATACAGGTATTACCCGTGGACATCCTTCAGCTAGGGTAGTTAACCCACTTCAGTTGGATTATGATAAAGGAGCAAATACTACTTTTATACATGAAGGTAACTGGGTACGTGAAGAGTACTGGTTACCAATTGGGGAAGTTATTCATCAATTCGGAGATGTTCTTACAGATGAGCAGGTAAAAACTATATCAGAAGGAAGAGCCGGTAATGTATATTCTCAAGGAGGTATGCAGCAAGGATTTGTCTATAACTTTGATGGAGGACAAAGACGTTCTCAGTTTGCTAATGGTATAGGAACACATGTATACGTTATGCAGTGTGCTTGGAGATCCTTCAAGAAAGTTGGAATGCTTACATACAAAGACCCAAGAAGTGGTCAGGAAACTATGATAGAGGTAGATGATACCTTTAAAATGCCGAAAGAACTGTTAGAGGCAGGTGCTTCGCTGGAATGGACTTGGGATACAGATATCTGGGAAGGTACTCTTATTGGGCATGATATTTTTGTAAATGTACAACCTAAAAATAACCAAACAGGTAATCTACCTTATGTAGGTTATATTTATAATAATGTGAACTCAATAGCTACTTCTATGGTAGATTTAGTGAAGGCACATCAATATACATACATCATTGTATGGTGGAGACTTGAGCAAGAACTTGCTAAAGCAAAAGGACGTAAGTTCGTAATGGATATAGCACAACTTCCTAAATCTATGGGTTGGGATGTTGACAAATGGTTGTACTATTTTGAGAACTTGGGTGTGGTATGGATTAACTCTAAAGAGGAAGGCCGCAAAGGTGATCCGAATTCTGTAGCAAACTTCAACCAGTTCCAGTCTATTGACATGAGTTTATCACAAGTGGTACAACAATACATGTCTGTTATAGAAAAACTGGAAGCTTTAGTAGAAGATATCATGGGTGTATCACCTCAACGTATGGGAGGTATTAAAGCTTCTGAAACTGCTACAGGTGCTCAGACAGCTATAGCACGTTCTACGAATGTGACTAAACCTTGGTTCTATTTCCATGATTTAGTAAAAGAAGCTGTACTTACAGAACTGTTGGAGAATGCAAAAATTGCATACATAGACGGAAAAGAACTAGAACTTGTACTGGATGAATTTGAGGTAGAAACCTTGAAGATTGATGGAGATAAAATTAATGGTTCTCAAATGGGAGTCTTTGTAACTAACTCATATGAGGACAGACAGAAACGAGAAAAAATGGAGGCTCTTATTACTGCAGCTGTAAATCAAGGTAAAGCAACTCTTCAGGATGTAGCTAATGTACTTGATTCAGATTCTATGTCTTATATCAAAGCTAAGCTTGATGAAGGAGAAAGAAAAGCTATTGAACGTGAGGATGCACAAGCTAAAGCTCAGAATGAAACTAATCAACAGATTGAAGCTTCAAGAAAACAAGATGCAGAAGTAGACCGGGCTCAAGAACTTCAGATTGCAAGAGAACAAAATGAGAAAGATATTCTTATCACTAAAATGCAGATTACTCAAGATATTATGGGTGGATCTAAAGAAGTGGAAGACTTAGCATTACTTGCAGGCATCACTGTAGAAGAAGCTAAGATTAAACTGGAGAATTTAAAAGAAGCAAATCGTGCTGCTGAAAAACAACGCGAGCTAGACATTAAAGATAAAGAAGCTGACATTAAGAAGATAGCAGCTAATAAACCTAAACCTTCATCTAAATGAAAATTGAAAACAAAATTAAAGCCGTAAAGGAAGAAAAGAGCTTTGGTAGTTTGTATTTAAGTTCTACTGATTTTCCTTTTATTAAAGACCTGGGTATCGGAGATACTACAGAACTTGAAATTAAAGTCAAAGTTAAAGGACTTAGAATGCCAGACAGATGGGAAATTTCGGAGAGTAAAGCAAATCCAAAAGACATCAGAGCTGACATTATTATACTATCTGTTGAGCATAAAGCTGAAGAGATGGATGAAAAAGAATGAAAGTAAACCTGTGATTTACAGAAAGTTAAAAAAATTATATAAGAAATCTCATAACAAATTTTGTTATGCAATATAATTTTATAGTATCTTTACAACAACAACAAAAGTTTTTATGACAAAGTTTACAAGTATTTGGGGAGATTTAACAGTAGGTTCTGTGACCCCGGCACCAGCAGGAAATGAGGCAGCTCAAGCAGCTGCAAGTCAAGCTCCTGCTAAAGCTAAAAATGAATTAGATGCAGATGACACAAGTAGTGTAGACAATGAAGAAGATGATGATATAGTAGCTACTATTACACCCGCAGCTAAAAAAGACGGAGAGGAACCCGAAGGAGGAGAAGGCAAACCAAAAGATGCTGCTGCACCAGAAGGAGAAACAAATGAAGAGAAAGCAGCCAGAGAAGCTGAAGAGCAAAAAGCTAAGGACGTTCTTACATTTTCAGACGATGACATAGCAAAAGCATACACAATGCTTTTAGATGAAGGAGTCTTAGAGCTTGATGAAGCTGATGAATTTGAGCAATCAGTATCTGGAATTGGTGATGCAGTAGCAGCCACTGTCAGAAATAAACTGAAAGCTGAGATTGCAGCTATACCACCTGTAGTGCAGGATTTCTATGCGTTTGTTATGGAAGGTAAAGATCCTAAGAGCTGGCAAGTTCCAACTCAAATGAAATGGGCAGATGCAGATCTAACTGATGTGGAGGTTCAAAAAGCAAGTTTAAAAGCGTTATACCTTGACCAGGGTATGACAGAGGAAGATGCAGATGAAGAGATTCAGGATGCAATAGCCGCCGATAAACTTGAAAAGAAAGCAGCCATTGCTGTTACAGCACTAGTTAAAAAAGATGAAGAGCTGGAAGCAAAAAAAGCTAAAGCAGAAGAAGCTCAGAGAGAACTTGAAAAGAAAAAGCAACTTAAAGAAATTGCTGATATTGAGAAAAGTATTGATGATGCAGATGAATATGCAGGCTTTAAGTTAGATGAGAAGAAGAAACAAGCTTTTAAAGATTATCTGTTTAAAGTAAATCCTAGAACAGGAAAAACACAGTTACAGGAAAATATGGCAAATCCTGATAGAAAAATGACTGTAGCCTTTTTAGATTTTGTAAATTATACAAAAGCTGATTTAGAAAAGGAAGTTGCTGATGGATTGACCAGAGACAGAAAGAAAAAGTTAGCAAGGTTCACAGATAAGAACTTAGGTAACAAAAATAGTAGCCAGACAGTGACTACTAATGTAAATAAAAACAAAGGAAAAATTAAGTTCCCAACAATATTTGGGGCACAAACAATAGAAATTGAGGACTAAAACAGAAACCCAGTCCGGATTAAATTAAATTAAATTATGTTTCAATCAGATGTATCGCCTTTACAATTGCACAAATTACGTGCCCTACCATCTGGTATGACTGAATCAGACCATTTATCTCAAGCTTATTTAACTGAGCCAGAAAGAATGGATGCCGTTCTAGCATACGCATTTGGTACGCAAAACGAAACCGTCCTTTCCATGTTGACAGGAGGTATCGGTAACACAAGATTCGTTACAAATCGTGAGTATACTTGGGATTTGCACGGACAAACTGAAAGAGCTGTAGTAGTTACAGGCCCGCTTCAAGCAGGGAATGTAGGAGCTGCAGGTGCTTCTTTCAGATGGAAAATGGAAGAAGGGATCTTCCAAATCTCTGATAACTTAGTTTCGGATGACGGAACCATGTTAAGAGTTTCTAATGTAGTATCTAACGGTATTGATTATATCTATACTGCTGTACTTACAGACCCAGACCCTAAAAAATTCATGAATGCAGACCAACTTTTAAATGGTGCAAGAATGTCTAAAGATTTCTCTACTGTTGAGGAATTCTCTTTAAAAGGTGGTGGAACAGATTTCGTTGCTCCAATGACCTTGAAAAACCAATTAACTACTTTACGTAAGCATTATGCAGTATCTCGTTCAGCAGCTACTGATGTAATGGTAATTGAGTTATTCTCTGAAGATGGACAGTCTACTAAAATGTGGACCAAGTTAGCTGAGTGGACTGCCATGGCACAATGGTACAAAGAAATAGATCGTTCTTTCATCTACACAATCTACAACAAAGACCCTCAAGGTATTGTTAGATTGCAAGGTGCAAATCAACGTCCTGTTTATCATGGTGCAGGTGTGAGACAACAAATCTCTCCTGCAAACAGATTGTACTATACCAAACTGACTTATGATGTTATTGATGAGTTCTTATTAGACTTATCATATAATGCATCTCGTTGGGGTGGAGACTACAATTTCGTAGCTCTTACTGGTAAGATGGGTATTCGTGAGTTCAACAGAGCTGTACTAGAACGTCAAAAAGAACTTGGTATTACCATTACCAATTCAGGAACGTTCATTACTGGTACTGGTTCTAACCTAACATTAACTGGACACTTTAAAACTGTTGAGTTCTTGAATGGTGTATCATTGACTGTAAAAGAATTTTCACCTTACGATGATAAGGTGCGTAATAGAACTTTACACCCTGTTACCAAAAAACCAATTGAGTCTTACAGATTCACAATTTTGAACTTCGGTACTGTAAAAGGTAAAGCGAACATCAGAAAAGTGGCTAAGAAAAACTCTGAAAACGCAATGTGGTATGTTGCTGGTTCTACTACTCCTTTCGGAGATGTAGCCAACTCTACTTCAGTAATGCGTTCAAATGGTTTAGATGGATATGAAGTGCATATGCTTGCTGAGGTAGGTATCCAACTTCAAGATCCAACTAGCTGTGGTGAAATGATTATGAGATTGAATTAGTCTCATTATTTTGTCTATAGAAATAGACTCTTTGTTGTTGTTAGGAGGGTGTAAAAGCCCTCTTAAACAACAAACAAAAATAAGCATACAACAACAACAATTAAAGTTTAAAGTAGATGAGTAGAAAAATTACAACCCTAGAGGGTTTGAACAGAAATGTTAAAGTAAATCTAAAAATGGTTTATGCTGATCCATTAATTAAAATGAAGAAGTATGTAGATGCCTATACAGGTATCGGACCAGGATTAGATAAAAATGGATTCCCTGTTACTGGACTGACAGAAGATTATAATGAACCGTCTAGTAAATCAGGAGCAATTCCAAAGAAAATACCTGGCACTAGAGAAGCCATGGAAAAGCTGATAGATGTACCGGCAGGTACTTTGAAGCAAACAAGTTCTTACTGGCACAACTTTTTTATAAGACTTGGGTCAGATGCTATTGAGCTGGATTTAAGAAGTCCTCATGATTTGCTTAAATATTTATTCTGTTTAGGACAAAGTAATGTAGCAGATGGACTCAATAAAGTAGAAGAGCATTCAGGAATAGAATTCGTTTTATATTCTGAGGAGCAAGAAGCTGCAGAAAGAATTAAAGGTAGAAGAAGTCTTAAGGATGCTTATAATTTAGCTGAAAAATTAGACTTGGAAACTAAGATGCAAATCTTAGCTACTTATGGAATAGTAGTAGATGCTACAAATCCAAACTCTATCATCGATAAGATTGATGAGAAAATAGAGGAGGATCCAGATACGTTCTTGAAAAAAGCCAAAGATGATTATTTGGTAGTAAAATCTTTATTAACACATGCTTTGGATAAAGGCATTTTGATTATGGAAGATGGAGCTATTAAGCATGGAGAGGTAGTAGTAGGACATACTAGGAATTTAGCTGCACAAGCAATTGCTAGTGATAAAACCCTAGAAACTATTCTTCGAGCTAAATTATCTGGAGATATGGATTTAATTAAAAATGCTTTAAGCAACGACGATATAAAAGCGTCACATAAAAAATAAAGTAAATGACTGGTGCAACTTTTATTACTCATGTTCAAGTTAAATTAAACAGACTTGATACTGCAGCTTACGAAGACGTAAGACCAGAAGAAGTTATATTTTTTGCCAATGATGCTTTAAAATCATTAACCTTAGGGTTTGATTTAGGGTATTATTCACAACTAGTAGACAGACAATTGTTAGATGTATATTTAGCAGGTCTGCATAAAGTACAACCTGAGTTAGTAGTTACAGGCAATGAAGTTGCACTGCCTGTAACAGTGCTCAAGGTAAAAGGTTTAGAAGCTTTTGTAGTAAAGGGTACAGAGTCTGGATGGGTAGATACCAGAAGACAGACTAATGAAGAAGTACCTAACAGAGAATCTAACCCTTTTTTAAACTCTTTTCCGGATATGCCCAATTGGAGGCTTATTGGTGGAAAGATTAAATTTGATGCAGTAGGATTTAATTGTACTAAAGTACGATATGATTATCTTGCTACACCAACCGTTATCACTGAAGGTTCTACGCTGACGTATCCGTTTATGCCAGAACTAGAAGATAAAACAGTGATACTAATATTGGAGAACCTAGAAGCTAGAAGGGTGCAAACACAGCCTGCAGTGACTAAATCTTAATAATAAATGTATAATTAAAAACGTAAAACTATGTCACGTAATCACGTATCAAAAGTATTAATTGGTGTTGACACCAAGAACGTTACAGCCGTTGATGATTTAGGACCAGCTGATGCTGTT
>Ga0099846_1000276_pt1 | contig 21141 bp, 41 predicted proteins | sample CB_VirMetaG_FD_78180 | JGI IMG/M metagenome (GOLD analysis project Ga0099846, IMG submission 78180) | Freshwater to marine saline gradient viral communities from Chesapeake Bay - CB_1504_1 Viral MetaG | ecosystem: Environmental > Aquatic > Marine > Coastal | place: USA: Chesapeake Bay... | reverse complement strand
TCTTGCTGCTGCAAAGTGGGCACTCGTAGCGCAGAAGGGTGCTACTGGTGCTGGTACTGGTGATATGCTTGCCGCCAATAACCTGAGTGATCTGGCGGATGCTTCTACCTCTCGCACTAACCTTGGAGTGGAGATTGGTGTAGACGTACAGGCTTGGGATGCTATCCTTGATGACCTTAGTGGACTCACTCAGGCTACAGACAAGATTCCCTACTTCGACTCGGCTACCACTGCTGCTCTCCTTGACTTCAAGGATGAGGACGACATGGCCTCGGATAGTGCTACTGCTATTCCTAGTCAACAGAGTGTTAAGGCCTACGTAGATGCGGAGATTTTAGCGAGCGGTTTTAATGGGGCACTGTATCATCTTCAAGACCAGAAGGCTGCTAATACCGCAGGAGGCACTTTTACTTCGGGGAGTTGGCAGAAGAGAACTCTGAATACTGCTCTCACCAGTGAAATCTCTGGTGCTAGTGTAGCATCTAGTGTCATCACTCTTCCTGCTGGTACCTACTATATAGAAGCAGAGGCCTCGGCCTATCAGGCGAATGAACATAAACTCAGACTCAGGAATACTTCTGATAGCACCACGGCTCTTATTGGATTCAGTGAACGAGCAGCGTCTGGTGACTTCTGCGGGAATACTTCTAAACTCTCCGGTCGTGTTACTATTGCGGGTAGCAAGAACTTTGAGCTTCAACATAGATGCTCTAACACTTCAAACACTAATGGCCTAGGCTACCCGTCCAACCTAGGTGAAGTGGAAGTCTATGCGGATATTAAAATCTGGAAGGTAGCGTAAAGAAAAAGGGAGCCTAAGCCCCCCTCTCCAATTCTTCTAACAACAATTCGGCGTAGTGGATAACCTTACGGATGTCCTCTGCGCCATTTTTTTGTTTGTACCTACAGGTATACTTGATGATATTCCCTTCGTACCAGCCTAGTCCATTCTTCCTGATGAACTCACTGGGTTGAATAGGCAAGTCTTTATAGTGTGATCCTCCTACCTGTCTCTCGTGGGGAGGTTTATAATCATAGTCAGGTGCTTCGTATTCCATAATCTTGTCCCCCTCTACGTAGACTACTCTTCCGGGTTTGTTTACTTTCACAGCGTCCATGGCATCCTTCATATTTTTCTGTGGGCTGCTGTAGGCTTCTTTTCTAATTTTATCGGATAGATTAGAATCCCAGATATTATCAATCAGCATAAGCTCTCAAAGCCTCCCATGCTACCGGGTAGAGTTTACCCATCTCTTCGTCAATCTGGTTAGCAATCTGTCTGGTTTCCCATTGGGTGTCTTCCTTGCAGCGTAGGTTACACATGTCAGCGAAAGCATCCAGTGATCCTGACCAGTACCATTCTGTCATCTGAGACACAGGGAGTACCATCCTAGCCTGCTCTGGAGCTACTCCTGCCTTTAGTAAAATATCGTAAACCTCGAAGTCGTCCTCTATCTTAGCTTCCAGTCTGTCTTGTAAAGAACTCTCTCCGAAGAATCCTTGGAACTCTTCTCCGATTGAATTCACATCTTCAAGAGAAACTTTACCGGAAGACCCTTGCTTCTTATTCTCAGACTTACCCCGCCATACTTCGGGAACATAAACCTCAGGCTCCTCGTCTACATACCTACGACTGATCTCATTCCACCTGAGGAACTTGTGCTTCACCAACTGTCGAGCCACAAAGATAGGAGCCTTGACGTGGAAGGAGGCGAAGCAGTGGCCGAAGGGTGACTTGTGGTTGTGCTTGGCAAGGTAGTGGATGAGCTTGGTGTCCTTGTCCTCATCAAACTCTTCGTGCTTCTTGCCGAAGGAAACCCTTGCAGCATTTACCACACTGAGGTCTGACCCCATCGAGTCAATCAGAGTTGCTTTCATAATCAAATCCTTTATAGTCTACATACTTTGCAGAGGTCTCTCCTTCAGAGATAGCCTTACCCGCCCACCAGTCCACAGGCATAGGTACGAAGCAGACTGTCTCTTCTCTGAGGACCGTGATGACAGTATCAGGTAGGGTACCACCGGCAATAAGATACCGGCAGTACTCAGGCAACACTCCTGATCGCGGTCGCTTAGGGTACCAGTGGTTCCCATCAGGTTCTACGATGTAGGTTCTACCTTTCTTGTCTTCTTCGTACTTGACTTCAATACGGTCTTCCAAGGTCATACGCCTCCGTGATTGGGATTACATGGTGATAGGCAAGGAACTCCTTGATGTCCTTAACTCGTACTGCTACAGACAGGTGCTCAAAGAACTGTCCCCTGATTACCATACCCTTGGAGGGCATACCGATGTAGACCCAGTGGTTGCCTACCTTTACGTACATACCACCACCAGAGTTACCCGGTACGATCTTGCAGTCCATCTTGTAGAACAGATTAATATACCCTCCGATCTCTACATCAACACCAGAGATGATACCCTTGGATGGCACGATACCATTACCGAAGGAGTTACCGATACAGATAGTGTCCTTGAACAGAGAGACATCAGAGGACTTGCCAAGCTTAGCCACGTGGTCTGCCTTGTGTCTGGTCACTAGGATAGCCATATCGTAAGCTACGTTGTGGGCCACCATGTAGGCAGGGTATCCTTTGCTGTCTCCATGGAAGAAGACCCTAAGGTCCTCCCCCATAGAAGCAACATGGTAGTTGGTGATGATGTAAGTACCGAGGATAGGATCAATAGCTACTGATGTACCACTACCAGAACCTCCAGCTACCTCGACAGACACAGTGGGGTAGAGGATGTCCTCAAGGATGTCAGCCCTCAGAGGAGTAGCCAGTAGCATTAGAATTACTAGAAGGTATCTCATTCGCAAGTCCTCAAACCAGTGGCAGGGTCGAAGTAACAAGCCCCACCTTCTTCGATAAAGTTGTCTTCTTCTTTAGTCTCCACTTCTACAATCTCCTCGTCCTTTGAAGCATTAAGAATACCGTACCGTTTACCAGAAGCCCTGAAGGTAGTACACCCACTGGCCCCACCGTCATAGGCTTGCATGTAGACATCCTTGAACTCTTCCCAAGTGACATCATCACCCACGTTACAGGTCTTGGAGCAGGCAGAGTCAACGTATTGAGAGGCCATGTTGAGTACCTTGACATGATCCTCTACTCTGACTTGGTCTGCTGTCCTGCCCTTAATGCCGAATTCACGATAGCCGAAGTCCTCCACTCTTTCAATTCTTGCTCCGTCGAATGTTTGAATGGTACGGTCATACCAGTGCGAGAAGACTGGTTCGATACCCGACGATACGTTGTCCGCAGTAAGACTGATAGTACCAGTAGGAGCAATAGAGAGGAGATGGCTGTTACGAATTCCATACTTCTTTACGTTCTCCACAATACTGTACGGCAGGGTACGGTAGAATCCAGAGTGAGTGATAGCGGGATCGAACTTAGGGAACGGCCCCTTCTCGATAGCCAGAGAGATAGAAGCAGTGTAAGCTGTATCCCTCAAGACTCCCATGATTGTCTGCATCTGGGTAAGGAACTCAGGAGAACCATACGGGTATCCCAGAGCCTCGATAGCATTAGCCAGACCAGTAACACCTAGGCCCATACGCCTCTTGTCCAGTGCCTCCTGAGCCTGTTCTCTGAGTGGGTATACTGCTCTATCGATCACGTTGTCCATAGCCCTGACTACGAAGGGGATGTCATTCTTGAACATCTCGTAGTCGAAGACCTTACCGTAAGTGTCCTCTCCGTAGTAGCTGTGGCTTTTGATTACTCCGTCCTTGATGTACTTCACCAAGTTGAAGCTGCCGAGAAGACAAGCACCATAGGGAGGCAGAGGTTGTTCACCGCAGGGGTTGGTTGCTGCGATAGTCTCACAGTACCAGAGGTTGTTCTTGTAGTTCATCCTGTCGATGAAGAGAACTCCCGGCTCAGCCCAGTCCCATGTACTACGGAGAATAGAATCCCACAGGTTACGAGCATTCACTGTCTTGTACACTCGGCCATCGAAGACAAGATCGAAGGGCTTATCCTCTTTCACTGCTTCCATGAACTTGTCAGTGATACCTACTGAGATGTTGAAGTCTGTGAGCTTACTGGAGTTGTTCTTTGCAGTGATAAACTCTTCGATGTCTGGATGGTCCACTCTAAGTACGCCCATCTGAGCACCACGACGATGGCCAGCAGACGAAATAGTTTTGCAGAGAGCGTCGTAGATTCCCATGAAAGATACCGGACCGCTAGATCGTGAATCAAGACTGCGGATATTAGCACCCCTAGGCCGTAGAGTAGAGAAGTCATAACCGATACCACCTCCGAGTCTCATTGTCTCCGCTGCTTCTTTAGCCTTGTCCATGATGTCGTCCATGGAATCATTAATAGTCCCCGAGACAAAACAATTGTACGGTGTAACCACACGAGGACTACCCATAGCAGACTGAATACGCCCAGCAGGAAGGAATCTCTGGTTGTAGAGAATGTCCCTGAACTTCTCGAAGTGTTCGTTACCATCCGAGAGAGACTGAGCCACTCGGGACATAGCCTCCTTGAATGTCTCCCCCTTGAGGCGGTACTTCATGGAGTGGATTTCTTCCGAGATTGGAAGAGTAGGTCCGTAGTTACTCAAAGCTGTACTCCTTCTGGAATTCTTCCCATTCTGTTGGTGTGGAATAGTATTCAATAACCTTGACTGCTGCCTTGATAAGTTCTTCGTCTTCCTCGTAGTCTAGGTCAAGGATGATACTCATCAGGGATTGCTTAACGATCTCGTCTGCGAAGTCGTCTGTGATCTGTACGGTAATCAAATCAAGTCCTCCAAGTCAGGTTCCTTATAGTTTGGTCCCTTAAGAACCTTACCATCAAAGCGGTAGATAGGCTTACCATCCTCTCCGAGCTTACTCATGTTGCTCTTGTGCACTCGATTGAATGCTTCTTCAAGATCAAGACCAAGAGCTACTGCCATGCCTGAGACTACGTATTGGATGTCTGCCAGTTCCTTTAGCAGAGCAGCTTCGCATCCTTCATAGGGTTCAAGGATCACATGCTCGCAGGCTTCCAGCAGTTCCTCAAGCTCCTCTGTGATAAGATTAATACGGAAGGCCATCAACTCCTCAGTCCATTCTCCTCCGATAGGATGGCTGAATGCTTCATGGAACTCTTTTACTTTGTCTTCTCTAGTCATTAAACTTCTCCAGTCTAGCCTTAAGGTCAGTGTTCTCTTTAGCAAGACTCTGAAGGCGCTCATACATATCTAAGGCGTCACAGTCCGCTGAGATAGCGTCCATAAGTGCTGCGCGGTAGATATCATTACGGATGTATTCCACGGCCTCTGGCATGTCCTTTGTCGTCCGCATCAGCGGCATAGGTCCATAATCGTCGTCGTCTTGCTTAACCATCCAAATCCGTTCAGGTGCGTCAGTCATTAAAGTAGTCCTCCAAGTTTACCATTCCTTCTTCTATCAGGTATCTGAGTATGAACTCTCTGTCGATATCGTTGTCGTCACAGAGTTGGTCAAGGGAGTAGGACATCAGCAATAGTTCAATCTGTTCATCCATACTCCCTCTCCAAATCCTTGATTGAGACAAACTGAGGAGAGTAGCTGCCGTCTTCTACTCCTCTCTTGATGACCACGCCCGACCACCAGAGATCATTGACGTGTCCAGCCCACTTACTTTCGTAGTCTTGGTAAACGCCACATACGAGGCCCATAATCTTCTTACCGTGCGTATCAGAACGAACACACCAATCAACAGTATGGGAATGGCCAACAGTACAAGAGGTAAAGTTTTTGGCGATAAGAGAATAAGCATGATGCTCACCTCCAATAGGACGACCCATGACACCACTGATGAGAAAGTGAGCATAATCAATACCGTCACTGGAATATATTCCGGGGGTTTGTCCTTTATACTCCACCACCTCATGATAGTAGTCGGAGAAAGCAAGGTTTTCAAACGAGACACCATACCGGCTACCCTTCAAATGCGGTTCGTATTCCAATACCTTCTTGATTCTATGCTCGTGGTTACCCTCAAGGACTACACGATAGGGTTGCTTCTTCTTGGACTTCTTGATTGGATGCCAGAGACGATCCTGAAAGTCTAGGTGTGCCTCGATATCCTTCTCGTAGGAAGCAGACCAGAAAGAAGCCTTACCCTTGTCGTAAGCACTGAGGCTAGGCATGTCTGCCGCGTCCCCGATGTTCACCACTAGGTCAGGCTTTACATCCTTGATGAGTTGACCCAACCAATCTGCTCTCTTGTTGTCGAAGTCAGGGTGAGCGTGTTGGTCAGGAATGATAAGGTGTGTCTTAGTCATCCTCTCTTCTCCATCAGTTCAAAGAAATACTCAGCGTCTACCATAGCCAGAGGTTTCTTCCTGTCTGCCTTGAATACCACCAAGGGTTCACTCCCCTTTGGACAGTTAGTGCTAGCCTGATCGTACCAGTTGTACACAGCAATGGTAGCTCTGGACTTGCACTCGATAGACAGGGGCACCAACTCTCTGGCCCGAGTACTCAGAAGGATATCCTCCCCCTGAGCACCCATCGGGTTAGACCTTACGTCATCACCATTCAAAGTAGACCATAAAGACAGTATCTTGTCCCTCGTCCACTGCTGAAGTTTCCTCCCCTTCGCTTTCTTCGAAGCTGTTGAAGTTGCCATTGCCGTCTACCTCCACGTTGTCCTGAATAGGATCAGCAAGAATCCCATCCAGTTGTTCGGCAAGGAACAGAGGACCATTCATCACCAGTTCTACAAGCTTGTCGTAAGTCAGTGTAATCAGTTTATCGTTAGTCATACTTCAAACTCCTTGCAAGGTCCGTACTTTGAGGACCATGGTTCCTTCTTTACAGTGGTCAGGTACTTTGGTTTACCACCTACGATAAAGCCTCTGACTTCTGGGTAGCATACCTTCTTGAACTCACAGTAGCTACAGTTCAGAGCAAGAGACATGTTACCAGACTTACCATCAGGCTCAGGGTCGAACCCTCTGGTAGGCGGTGTAGTATCCTTGACCATCTCCTTGAGGTACTTGACTCTCCCTTCCTTCTGGTTGATCTCGTCAGTGAAGTCGTACATGTCAAGGCAGATGTGACCATGTTGCTTGTCTACCGCCAAGAATGCACCGTGAGTCTTGTCTCTTACGAGAGGATCGTCCTTCCCTGAATAGACATAGCTACTAAGCTGCTCAATGTAACCAAAGGGATCATCATTCCTGAGGTTGTGTTGTTGAAACTTCTGGAAGGAATAGGTAGAAGCACTCTTCACGTCTACCGTTACTCCATCAATCACACAGTCTCGATGTCCTTTGATACCTTGAATGTCCATAGTGGTTTGAAACCCAGTCACCTCATGCCCTGCCGCCTCTGCCAGAGAGATGAGCAAGTCCTCAAGGATATCCCCGTAGAGGAACTTGAACTTGGTGCTAGGCAGGAGAGGAACAGGATCACCTTCCGAGTTGACTGAGTACCAGAGCTTACGCTCACAGGGGGTACCTAGGTTGGACATACGTAGAGTACCTCCAGCCCTAGGTTCGGGGTTGAGACGAGCCATCATGGTGGCCATAAGACGCTCACCCATGTGCTTGTTGACTGTCTCTGTCCACCCCCCTTGGCCATCAACTACGGAGTAGATATCCTCTACCAGAGTGTCGATGGTCTTAGTCAAAACAACTCCTCTTCTTTCTCACGAGGACCAGAAGTCTCCTTGTACTCCACAAGGCTCAACACCTTCACCCCCTCAAGACGAGTACCTTTACCCATTCTGGTGTCATAGACGACAAGGTCTACCTCTACCTCAGAGCCGTTACCGATAGGTCCATCATCCTCAAAGGACCATACATCCCCTGCCTTGTTGGTTACCTTAGGTGCACCACTGGCAGCCTCGAAAGGACCTTCGTGCTTACGCTTGAACTTGACAAACATCTTCCCATCAGTGTCAAGCTTGGGACGGATACGAGAACCGGAAGCCTTGAGCTTATCCAGATTCTCCTTGTCAGCGTAGACATCAATAACATACTGCCCACCGTATTCCTTGGCAGCACCTTCGAAACCGTAGAGGTCTCGGTTGTCCTCAAAGACTCGTGCCCACTTGGCGGTACCCTTGAGCTTCACAAATTCAGTAGCCATACTTAGAGTTCTCCTCTTCTTTGAAAGAATAATACCAATCACTATGGTATTCCTTAAGTTCATAGTCATCTACTAGTACGTAGTAGTCTTCTTCTCCTTCCCTTATAGTATAGTTATAACACGTATCGAGCATGATGTCAAGTCCTTTCTAACAATATTCCTTCGGGATCACTTCTTTGTAGCCTTCGCCCAGTCTCTCTACCGAACTGAATTTAGTTTCGAGAGATGACCCTGTAGGGAAGTAGTAAACGGTATCGGCACTCTTGTAGATAAGAGAGTAAATACCTAATCCATGATCGGACAACACCCCGCTCTTCATCGGTATTCCCACGGGATGTCTGTCTCGTAGGTGTACTCATACCATCCCTTTCCTACGTAACGTGCATCAGGATGTCTGATAGATTCTACCTTCTCCTTGGGCAGCCTGAGTTCCCTAGCCTTTTTACTTAGCCAACCAATACCTACGTACCTAGTGTTAACCTGTCTAGTCTCTTGCATTAGTGTGTCTCCTTTCTAATGGGTTTCGCGCCAATTTCTACCTACGCTATAGCTACCATCCAATGGGCAGAACAGGCTCAGGTCATGTCCTGTGTCTATGATAGCTTGTCTCTGTATCAACCCGACTTGTTCTGCATTGTCTCGTCCTCCAAAGACTACCGTTTGCCATTCGTCGTGTACGAAGTTTGCCTGCTTGTACTGATAAAAGAATTCATCTAGTGCTTTCCTCCAGAGTACGTTAGCGTGCTTCATCACCACAGCCTCACCATTCTGTAGGTATCCAGCCAGCATCAGGTGTTCAGAGTCACACTGTACTTTACGTCCATCAAGACCGATGAAGTATCCTCTTGCTGCATCTCTAGGAATGGTGACGTTCTTCAACCTCTTCAACTCTGGATAAGCAGACAGGAAGTTATCCACTGCTTCCTTAGCCTGAGGCATGGTGCACTTGAGAATACTAGCTATCTTGGGGATACCAGCACCTAGGAGCCAAGCGTAGATGAATGTCTTGGCGTCGTCTCTGGTCTTACAGATAGGACCAAGAGCCTTCTGATTCATTGAGTGGATGTCTGTACCCACTGACTTATCACCGGATACAATAGCGTCCCTGAGTACAGCAGACTTGGTGTAGTGACAAAGGATACGCAACTGAATACCATCAGCGTCAGTACCCACAAGCCATGCACCCGGATCAGCCTCCCAACAGGACCGCATCTCTCCATCGTATTTTTCCTTTACTTCTTCTACTGGTGTCTCTGGTGTACCACTAAAGACAGACACAATGTTGGCGGCATTAGGGCTGGTGTGTGCCATCCGATGCGTCCAAGCACCGATAGGCCAGAACTTACCGTGAATAGAGTTGGTGTCTCTGTTCAGGTTAGCTAACCAATCCTCCAGTTGCTTACGTCTACCCTCAAGAGTTAACCACTTGGTCAAATCCCTTGCTGCCTGTGGTGCTGTAGCTGGTAGAGTGGACAGGTTCTCCTCGTTGACCTCCCATCCGTACCTTTTGTAATGTTCTTCCTTGTCTTCTATCATGTGTACTCCTTAGGGATTACTACTTCAACTGATCTGACACCGTCATCTGGGTCATCTACTCTGAAAGGTCTACGAGGTAATACCATGTAATCGCACCCTGTATCTCTTCGAAAGGTAAACACTACCATAGAGTCGTGGACAAGGCAGCAATCATCTACATAATCTCCACTCCCAGCACTATACTCAGTGACACATACTCCATTGTAGGCCATTAGGTATACTCCTTAGGGATTAGGATTTCGAATGCAGTGACCACATGGGAGTTGACCGCTCTTCCTGTGTTGAAGTTGTATTGTTTCTTAGAGTCCTTAAGGCAAATCCATTTTAGTTCACCAGACTTACTAATGAAGCAGTCACCCTCTACCGGGACTCTCTTAACCATTTCTTGTGTCCTTTCGTTTTGAGGTATGGATTCCACCCGGCATCCCACAGGGCGTCAATACGATCTCTTGGTGAACCGGGATTAAACTCTTGCTTAGTGTAGCACACCAAGTCTTCTCCGTCCCTCTCGTGGTCAGGGTATTCTGTTAGTGCTTTGGATACACCAGAGAACAGAGAGCCATCCTTCTTGGTACGGTACTTGATCCTCTTAGTCTCTACTCTGTGGGGTGGAAACTCCTTCTTGAATGAAGCCTCAAGAGTAGCCTGCTCTGTTTGTACATCGTGGAGAATATCCAGAGCCTTCTCGTCGTTGAAGTAGAACCCATTGTCCTGCATGTCCTTACAGATGATAGCCATCTCATGCTCTACTCTGAGAGCTTTCTTCCAAGAGGGGTCACTGATCTGAGGCCAGTAGTGTTTCAATACTTCAATGGTTACGTCTACATCCTGCCAGCAATAGTCTTCCATCTCCTTGGTACGCTTATCCCAAGGCCCATTGAATGTACCCTTAGGCATCTTGAGATAGCGTCCAAGTTCCTCTAGACCATGAGTACGGAACTTACTATAGTTAATAAGACGAGAGGACACGAAGGTATCCACTACTTTGTGGGGATCAATAAGTCCGTGATAGAACTTGTTAAGTACCGGGACATCGAAGTTCAATCCGTTATGGAATACTGGAGTTACTGCTGGTACGTCTGGGGTATCGAAACTATTTAAGTCTACCCATCTTTCAGTTCCCTCTACCTTCCAAGTATCCGTATCCACCACCTTACCGAAGAAGCAATGGATCACACTAGGATCGAACCCGTCAGTCTCGATGTCTGATACGAATAACTTCATGCGTACTCCTTTGGAATAATCTTTTTCCACTCGCTAGGATTATTAAGACTAACAGTACAGCAGGCATACCTACCGAAGAGAGCATTCCCATCCCCGTTATAGAAATAAAACCTAGTACTTCGCCCTAATACCAGAGTGGTTGGTGAATACTTATTCTTCCAGACTTCTCCTGCTTGCATCAGGTGTACTCCTTAGGTATCTTCTTGTTGTACTTATCTGGGTCTCTGGTGGTTCCAGAACAGCATACGGTAGGGAATTTATGATGGCCTAAGGGGTACGAGACTCCGGGCCTTATCTCCCATCCATACCCATAGTCCGTAGGTCGGAGAGTAATTAAAAGATTGTACCTCATACCATCTCCTTAAGAGTGAAGCTGCCGGGGTCAAACTCCAACACACCAGCAAACCCAGTAGGGCCGATAGGTCTGTTCTTTGACACCATCAGCTTGGTCTGGTTACGAATGTCAGGGTCAGGATTCATATGGTCTCGCTGAAGATCAATACGCACACTGGCAGACTTACCAATCATACGACTGCTCCGAGTTTGTCCATCGTCATTGACGTGAGTAGTACAGACAATACCCACATTGAACTCAGTGGCGATACGTTCCAATTGTACACTGATCTTGGTGAGCACCTGTTCCTCCGTAGAGTCCTTATCCTTGCCGTAGCTAAGCTGTTGGATAGGGTCGATGAAGATGTACCTACAGCCGTAGACAGAAGTAAGCATACGCACCTTGTCCATGATACTGAGTGGGTCCTCGTCAATACCAAGCTCGAAGAGGAACAGGTTCTTCTTGGCGTTCAGCTTGTCTATCGCTGCCTTGATATCCTCCTGAGGCACACCATGCTCGGGGTCCCGAAGGTTGATACCCAGTACGTAGGAAGCCAAAGACAACAGGCAAGTCTTCTTACTCTCCTCCATATGCAGCACTGCGATAGGGATGTCATGGTTCATAAGGATGTCTGCTTCGAAGAGACGCATCACCTCTGTCTTACCCTGCCCCTCCGGTCCTGTAATCACAGTGAGGTGGCCTTGCATCAGCCCCTTACACAGCTTGTTGAAGTCAGTGATAGGAGTAGGGATGAAGGTGTTAGTCTCGTCGTCGTCAAGGATAGAATCAAAGTCAGACTTGTTGTTGTAAACGTTAGAAGGAACATACCGTTCTCTGTTTACCCATGACCATTTGAAACTCTCCTCGTCACCAGCCTGAAGGAAAGCATTAGCATCCTTGTGCTTCTCTAGCTTGACTCTCCATACCTTACCGGGGAATGCTTCACAGAGTGTATCACTGGCCTTCTTCCCTGCATCGTCACCATCAGTACAGATAACGATACTCTCGAAGGAGTTCAAGTATTCGTGTACATTCTGCAACAACTTCCTGCTGATACTAGCCGAAGGCAGAGAGACTACCGGCCACCTCTTACCGAGAATCTGATAGGCAGACATAGCATCAAGCTCACCCTCTACGATAGTGATATACTTGGCACAGCCGGGGTTGAACTTGTCCTGCCCGAAGAGATGATCTGTTGTGAACCCCTTGTTCTTTGAGAAGTCCTTAGGAAGGTAGCGGTATTTCTCAGCATGGGGGTAGGGGTAGGTGTGTCGTACTGCATTACCAAGAGAGTCATAGTCTACAGTAGTACCATAGAACTCACAGACTTTCTTGTCGATACCACGAATGGTTTCAAAGTTTCTCTCTTCAATTTCCAATGGCTTTCCTCCGCTCTTTGCTCCACACGAATGGCAGTAGTAACCACCGTCAGGGAATACGGTGTAGCATTCCTTATGTCCACAGTGGGGGCAGTCTTGGTGTGTCTCCATTACATGTACTCCTCAGGTACTATTAACTTGAAATCTGAATTAGTTAATCTTCTAGGGAATTTATCTTTATCTGATACTAATTTCATAAAATCTGGATTCGCTGCAGAAAGAGAATACGTAAGACTACTTTGTTCCTTATTAGGATACAGAAGATAGATTCCTATACGCATGTATTGCCAAAGGTTCATTGCTCCTCTCCGAAGAAGATATAGTTCAAGTCTCTGAAGGTAAACCCTCCGTTCTTTAACTGCTTATAGTTCTCCTTGATCTCTCCCCAGCAGTGGGTACAGTAGAACTTGTTAGTGTCCTTGTCGTACTTAAGTCTTTCATCTGTGTCGCAGCAGGAACACCTCATAGTCTCACCTTTCCACCAGTGAGAATAGCAGACAGCTTTCTCATCACGGTACTCTGGAGTTCTTCGAGGTTGTTCACCACTGCATAGTTAGGATAGATTCTCTTCACTGAACTATCTTGAATACCGATACCAACGCACTCAATCTCTTTGGATGCTTCGTCTACCGCCTCTTTAGCTCCACGAATAAGGTCCTTACTGTCCACAGAATTACTACAGGAGTTGGCTGGTGAACCATCAGATAGAGTGAATAGAATCTTCCTAGACTCTGGACGTTTACTCAATCTGTTAGCAGCGAACTGAATAGCATCTCTGTCCGAGTTGTTACCCATACTTACCATGTCGATAGCGTTGATGAATGGTTGAGCATCTCGGAGCCTGTCGTTAAACTCTTTGAACATCATCAATTGAAGTGGTTCAATCCTATGATAGACTTTGGTTTCTTTCTCACCCTTGTAGACTAGTCTGTTAATAGTATCGCGCATGTTAGCATAATGATTAGTAAACCCTACGATCTCGTACTTGACTCCGGTACCTTCGAAGCATTCACCAAGAACAATAGCCACTTGCTTAGCCAGAGTGATCTTACCTCCACTAGACATGGAACCAGAACAGTCCACAAGAATACTGATAGCAGTATCCATCTCAATACGATCAGTGCGTCTCTTATAGACATTCTTCTGTCCAGTCATGGCACTAGAGAATCTCTTGGAGTCCAACCTGCCCTGTTCTCTACCAAAGTCCCAGTCTCTCATCTCCTTGGACGCAATCACTCTCTGGAGTTTAGACTTCATCACTGTGATCTGAGACTGAAGACGAGACTTGTCTTTGGCGTAGCCTTCATGAGTGCCAGTCCAGAAGGGAGGATTGTCCATACGGGATTCTTCGCTAGGCTTGGGGAGACGACGATGGAGTACTGTATCATACTTGGTAGTGTACACAGTGTAACCAAGGGCACCCTTACCGTTAGCTAATCCCTTAGCACCACTACCCTCACCAAGTTCAGCAGGACCAGACTCTCCATCCTCTGAGAGTGCTTCCCCCAGAGCCTCACCAGCCTCACCGTACTCCTCCTTCATACCCTTAGGCAACAACTCTCCATCACCATCAGCTACATCAGAGAGGTCGTCATCCTCAGGGTTGAAGTCCTCGGGATCAGACTCAAGGTTAGGGTCCTCTCTCAGCAGTTTGTAGATAGACTTGGCAAGACGAATAGAATCTGAGGTAGACTCTATCTTGTCGATATGCTCTTGCCACTTCTCTGCGTGAGCCTTGACGTTATCAGGTACACAGTCCCAGAGTTCTGAGGTATCCACGTAGTCACGACGACCACGGGCAAGGATACCTGAGGCTACTGTACCAAGGTTAACTCCTGTTCTCTGGTCCTCAGGCAGTGCCTTGATATGTTCTACCTCTCGTACATTAATGTCAGTGCAGAGAGTGTTAAGGTTTCTTTCCGAGCCGGGGTAGAGTTTCATGTACTCCCGCTCAATGAACATATCCTCTACGCAGTTAGTGATTGCCTTGAGTGAAGGACGGTTGTGCTCCGCACACTCTTTGAACAACTTCTTGGATACATCCCAATCAGTGAAGCGTACATGGGCAGACTCGTGGTCGATATACCCTCGGGCTACACCAACTGAGTGCTTACTCATCACCTTGTCTTGAGGAAGAGATGGGATAATGATAGTCTCTCCATCAGTATGGGCCTGATCTCCTTCGAAGACTACCTTGACTCCAGACTTACGGCCAAAGACATCGGTAACTCCGATAGATTCGTGAATGAACTCTTGTGTTTTCATTTCCATACCCGATCCTTAATCCCCTTGAGTACCGCACGATCCTCTTGAGTACAACGATCAAGCACCACCATATCCAGAGCCTCGCTCAGTGCATCTTTATCTGAGGCACCGTTAAGAGACAGGAACTCTGCTGCCTTAGCCACTGCCATCATACCACGAGGAGAGATAGGCTGGAGTACGTTGTTGCCAGTGAAGGCTTCAAGGTGTTCAGTGACGTACTTACTGATACGATCCACGATCTCAGACTTGAGGGTAGGTGCTGCACTCTGAGCCAGTTCCTTACGCTTGTCAGCAGGCAGATAGTCCACTCGTTGCCAGATAGTGAAGCGGTCAAGGAAGGCAAGAGACTGAGCACGAGCACCTTGGTACATACCGAACTCATCCCCTTGGCCTACCGTGTTACCAGTAGCGAACATACGGAACATCTGGTGCGGATACACCTTACGTCCACCGTCCTCAAGCAGAGTCATACCATTCCCTTCGGTAGCTGCCTGCATTACGTAGCTAACATCAGGACGGCAGAAGTCAATCTCGTCAAAGATAGCGATGTAAGCATTAGACATTGCCTTGGGGAGCAGACCATCCTGCCACTGAGTTGTAGTCGTACCACCATCAGCAACCAGATCAGTCTTACCAATCAAGTCCATGCGAGTGATCTCAGAGTCGAAGTTGATCCGCAGTACAGGCCAGTTAAGGTGTGCTGCTACCTGTTCGATGAGGGTAGTCTTACCAGTACCAGTGTGGCCATGCAGGTACATCCTCTGGTTAGTCATCAGAGCATAGAGCACACGAGTCAACTCCTTCTCACGGAAGAGATACTTGGGGTCTTGCTTGGGGATATCCGGGTGAGCAACCACGTTACCCTCGGCATCCTTCCACTCAAAGACAGGCACCTCGATGTTGTTATCAGTCACACCGAAGAACAGTTCCTTGGCAGGACGCATGGTGATAGTAGAAGTAAGGTCTCCCTCTCCGATTGTCAACCCCTCAAGTTCTTCTTTCACCCTAGAGGATGACAACTCTTTAAGCTTCTCCTTGTAGTTAGTCTCAGTCTCTTCGAAGAGTTTCTGAAGGGCATCCTTCTGGTCCGAAAGGTTCTTGTTCTCTCGATACTCTCGGTCCAGCTTGGCCCTGAGTTCATCAAAGGCTTCCTGAGATATACCACCAGAGGCTACACTCTCTTCGGTAGTCTCCTTGTAGTTACCCTTGCTTGCCTCAGCCAGAGTCTCCATTGCCTTGACTACTTTCACCGGCCACTCGGAGTCAGTGTAGCGATCAGGTCCGATGTCCTTGAAGTTAGTCTCCTTGTTCTTGGAGGACAACCAAGTCTTGAACTCTTCAACAGGGATATCCCCGGTGATTAGTGCGAACACAGTACCAGCAGGGAGTTCCTTGAGGATGTTGTAGAAAGTCTTGTCGAACTTCTTCTCCATCTCGTTATAGAAGGAAGGTTCTTTGTCGTTGAACATCCGCTTACAGACGTGAAGAATCTTCTGGATGTTGGTCTTGGTTGCTTCTTCAATGTTCGGCCAGTAGTGTTGACCTGCTTCTTGAATGTAGTTAGTCATTTGATTTCTCCGAGTGTAGTTTTCTTGATAGGGGTTACAGTTACTTCAACTTCGTAGACAGTGGGTTCACCACATGCCCATGAAAGACCTTGGGCTAAGGCCCTCTTGTTCATAAATATCTTAGCATTCTTGATGTCACCACGGTCTACTTTGCGAGAGTACTTATCGTTACAGTACCATCCATCTTGTTCGAAGACATCGGGTGCTCTTCCGTACTCCGCTAGTCTATCTCTCCGTTCTTGTCTGTCTTCCCAGATTACCCACATGGTAGTTCCTTTCCTCTAGGTGGAAACATGGTAGTACTCATTCTGGTCCATCCTGTATGTCCATCCTTGTTCGTCGTCTAAGTCTTCGTAGTCATTCACCTGCACCATACGGCCAAGGTATTCAGATGTATGCAGCAGGTTGTCGCTAAGGTAGGCTACGTTGTCAGGACCAAGAAGGATTACACTCTCTTGGTTATCTACAAACCCATAGGGTACAACGTGATTCTTGTAATCTTCTTCGGTACTTACGAAGGATACTTCAAGCTTTGAATCATAAGCACCGATGCAAGGGATTGTATTCCCTAGAGTTTTACCTCCAGCCTCCAGCTTGTCCATGTGACTGGTAAACTTGGCGAGTTGCCTTAAGTTAGCCACGTTGTCGATTGAATAGATTACTTTATTCCCCATCACTACCTTCCTTCTCGATCATCTTGTTGATCTCTCTTGTCACCAGTTCCACTGCGTCATTCACTCCCTTGGTATAAGCAGCAAGAGCAGTACGGTTAACACCCCTGACCCAACCAAGGTAGTAGAACAGACAACAGAATACAAGGCACAACCCAGTTGCAATCCACACGTCAATCATTTTCTTTGTACTCCCCCTCTTCCCGCCCATAGCATCCCCAATATGCGAAGGAGCCATTAGGCAGCCAGATTTTAACGAAAGGCTCTCCGGTTACATGGCGTGTCTTTGGTTTATCGCCTTCTTTTAGACCGGCTTCTCCTGTATTCCAAACATGAGAACTACCCTTAAATGTACCCGGTCTGTATGGCGCGTAGTTCTTTCCCCCTCGGTTTCGGATGTACAAACCGTGCTTATCTCTACGAACTAGCATCTTTGTTCTCCTTCAGTGGGTGATTCTGAGGACCATAAGGGTCCAAGTTCTCCGGGTCTCTAGGAAGAAACCCCTTCTCTGTGTACCTCTGGTTTAGTTTGTTAAGGTACTTAGTCCAGTCGTCAATCGGGTCGTCGTTCATATGGGTTCTCCCAATAGAAAGCATCCCGCCAAGTGTTCATAACAGGAGACCTCTTGTAAATCTTTATGCCAGTGGTCATGTTCACCAGTTCAACGATGGACTCATAGCCATTGGTTGACCTAGGTGTACCATCACCAAGAGGTAGGTTGTAGTAGATGGTACGACTCTTCTCGTATACTCTCTCTGCCCTACGAGAATAGAAAGGGCAACACCGAGGATCATCTTGCATCATGTATACTCCTTAGGGATTACTACCTTTGCGTTAGACTGTTTGAAGTGCAGCCTTTCGAAGTCCCGACTTCCCCATGCCGTTTTCAGGAACAAGGCCCACCAACTTCCGGGTACCCGTTGCTCTTGAACTACCCCGTAGTTACCAGTTCTAGTTGTAACACAGTCTCCTACTTGTACCATTCAGGTGTCTCCCTTCGTGCAGAGCACAGATAGAAGATGTTCATCAGCAATACTCTTTGGGGATGTGGCTGTCTACTTCGTAGGCTCCGGTCCATGTAAGATCGCCATAAATACGGTTCCACTCAAACCAATAGCCGTACAGCCTGTCGTCTACAACCTCTTCTATGATAGTGTGGCTTCCATGGTAACCTATGCAGTCACCCACTCTGTACTCTCTCATTCTCTCTACTCCACAGCTTGTAGAACAGTTCCTCGGTGAGGTCCACCCACACAAAGACACCCTTGCTCCAGATAGGTACCTGCATCATTGGTACATCCCCGCAATAGATGGCGGCTTGTGGTTCTTCCTTCGAGAAATGATGTATGACTGGGATACAGTAGACCACACCCACCACTTCATCCTCGACCAGTCAAAGAATTCATACGGCATCTCAGTTCTCCTAGTTGAAGACAATCACCCGGCGCTTACGCTTGCCGAGTAGCTCTTTGATGTTCTTCCTGCTAGCAGTAAGGCTACCGGGCAGGGTCTTAGTCGGGTTGACAGAGACATGATACGCCTTCACCTCCTCAGTCCGGTGCGAGTGGGCAATCACGTCATGGTAGTAGTTCCAGTTAGGTCTCATGGTATTCTCCTTCATCAGTTGGCCTCCCCGGCAGGACTCGAACCTACAACCTCGGACTTAGAAGGTCCTTGCTCTATCCTTTGAGCTACGGGGAGTGTTGATGCTACAGCTTAGACGAGTTCCTGTGTACGTCACACCAGAACATGTAACCAACTTGATCGTCACCAAAGTCAAGCTCAATCATGTTGATGTTGTTCTTCTTCTTAGGCGGTGCGACTATGGTGGCTTGTGTTCCGGGCAGCACTGCGTAAGGTGTATCAAATTCCATGCCGCCATCAACCATTGAAACTGGCAGACAGGTAACATCGTCACATGATACTCCACATATGCCACCATCCTTAAAGAAGGATCGGAATTGAATCCTTACCCCCGGAATAGCGTCCGATTTCTTAAGCATAGCCTCTCCTACTTGAACAGCATGCTCTTGATGTGTTCAGCGATAGCGTCCTTGGTGTGAGACTTCTCCATCAGCACACCGTTGACGTACAGTCCTTTAGCAGTGAAGTGAATGGTCATTTCTCTCCTCCTCGGTAGCATTCCATATGTCCGTACTTCATGGTTTACTCCTCCTTATGGATAAACTTCTTGATCGTCCTCATCTCCTTCGAGAAGTCATCCCTTCCGAGACGCTTCTTGAGGATGATACGAAAGCAGGCAAAGACAAGACTGCTCTCCTCATACGACTTGACAAGGATTGACCTTGCCTCGGGTTCGTACTTGAGGTTCATAGTTCTTCTCCTACAGTCTAACAGGAATAGCACCTAGAGTTTCCCCTAGGTACTGACATGTTTCTTCCGGTGGTTGTCTACCTTTGCCTACTAGGCTCAGGTCAGTCGCAGCTGCTGAAGCGGTGGCCAGTGACGTGCCACTGTCCGTTCGCGCTGCTGATGTTCAGTTTCGTGCCGTAGCCGCAGGGGTGGTACTGGCGAAGCATGTCCTCTTTGAACTGGATGGCTTCGGCTTCGGTGTCGAACGAGCGATTGATGCGGATCATTTGGTTTCTCCATGGTTTCGATTTCGGACTGAGCGTCCGGTGCTGCGCCCCGGAGGGCGCAGTGACGAGAGGCTCAGGTCAGTCGCCGCAAAACCTCCTTGTCGGTTGTTCTCAGAGGGCGGTAATCCCTCTTTAGGTCTGCGGTACGGATAGGCCATTCCTCTTTGCCGTTCCAGAGCATCACGCACCAGTCTGGTCCAGAGTAGACTACCTCAACGTAGTCATCAATGCAGACCGGGTCTAACGGGATTAGTATCTGATTGGTATCCATGATGTGTCCCTCCTCTTTCCTCTAGCTACAGTCTAACAGGAATAGCACCTAGAGTTTCCCCTAGGTGCTACACTCTTAGGCCGCTGCTTTGATCTCACGGACCTTCCGCATCATCTCATCCAGAGCATTCTGGTAGGCCGGATGCACAGTGACGTTCTCTTTCTTTTCGGCATCCTTGGCACGTGCCTTGGCGCTGGCGTAAAAGGCTTCGAAGGCGTCGATGTCGTCGTAGGGCTTGGGCGCGGAGGCAGGCTTGAATTTGTAGAAGGGAGTATCCTTCACGCCCTTGAGGATGGCCTTGGCATTGTCCTTGAAGGACACATCTTCCTTGGCTACCCAAACTTCCTTGTCTTTGTTCCAGACCAGATGGCCGGAAAGGAAGTTAGCTGTCCATTTGGAGAAAGCATCCGCATGGTACGGGCTTGCCGACTGGAGACGAGAGAGACGATCTGCTGCCACATCCCCATCGTCAGTCTTGCGCCAGTCCAACAGGACAGCATAGGCGAGAGCATGGATTTTGTCCTGCAAACGTCCTGCATCCCGTGCGACCAGTGCAATCTGAGAGTCGATTTGTTCCGGTTTGTAAGTGTGCATGGTGTTAGTCCTTTCTGTTGAGTTTACACCATGAAGGGGCCATGAGTTTCCTCACAGCCCCTCTAGGTATAAACTTTCCTAGTCCTTTCGGACTAACTAGGTTGGCCTAGCTTAGAAAGTCTATCACCTTGGAAACCTTTTGTAATGTGTCACGAGGTTCCCTCTACACATTCTTCCCGGGGCTACCACGCCTACCTTTTGAAGCTCTGTACTGTTAATACAGGTTCCCCTTCCGGGTACAAGACAACGCTCCAACCGCACAGCAACTGATCTCAGGTTGGCACTGAATGAATGGCACGGTGGTTCTGCTTCACTTCCACCATGAGACTTGTTACTTCAAGCCATGCCCGCGTTATCGCTCGTCTCTGTTAGTCTACCTTCTGTCTGGCCTTGTGCTACTTGGGCTTTCCTTGGTTGGCGTTCATTCAACGGGCGAGCCTACTCATTCCCATTGTGCGCCTATTCCGTGCCACCCGTTCGCAGTCCGATTACCCAGAGGGACCTAACGTCAACGCCTTGCACGCTATGACCGGATGCCCCTGCAAGGTGGAGCGTGATCCGAGCCTAGGGCATGCTTCCCTAGGTAAGGTTTCCACCTGTTGGCTTAGCTG
>Ga0099846_1000274_pt1 | contig 21152 bp, 34 predicted proteins | sample CB_VirMetaG_FD_78180 | JGI IMG/M metagenome (GOLD analysis project Ga0099846, IMG submission 78180) | Freshwater to marine saline gradient viral communities from Chesapeake Bay - CB_1504_1 Viral MetaG | ecosystem: Environmental > Aquatic > Marine > Coastal | place: USA: Chesapeake Bay... | reverse complement strand
GCATAATCGCTTGGAAATAACCCGGACGGCCATACGCCTGCTCAAGTGTGATTGGTTTTTGTGTCTTTGGGTCAAGAATTGGTTTGCCATCTTTACCCATGACCGGCTGATTGAAGATTTTGGTCGCTTCTTGCATACGGAATGCAAAGCCAGCAGACTTGGATTGATCTTCAGTCGGCTTTGATCCAGAACCGGAAAGTTGAGTGCCGCCAGCGCCCATGACTGGCATGGCAGTAGCAGCAGCGCCCGGTGCTTTGGGCACATAAAACAAACCGTCTGGAGTCTCTTTGATCTCAAAAGCCTCACGAGCAGAACGATCCCGAGAAAGTGCCAAATTACCTTGTGCAACACCCAATTGTCCACGGGCAACCCCCAAGTTGCCAAGAGCCACTTGGTTGGATGCAATTTCACTGGCACTCATGGTCTTCTTAATCTGCTCAACTTCTTGGTTGTTTCGCTTGTCGCGCACGCTGATGTACCCACCCATGTCTTGGTAAGAAAAGTCTGGGTTTTGCTGGACGTTAAGAACCTTCATACCGCCATCCTCGCTCAACACGTAGCTGATGGGAGTGCCAGCGGCAGATCGGCCAAACTGAGGCGTGGTGCTGAATTTTTCTTGTGGTGCCAATTGGTTTGCAATATCCATGTAGGCCTTGGCCTTTACTGGATCGGATGCAGACACGTTGGCTGCTTGGCGGTATTTAGCCGCGTAATCCGCTTTACTTGGACCGGCTGGCATGGTGCCAATTGCTGCGGCACGGCTCATGGTTGGGCCAACAGCGGCACCGGGTGCGTTGATTGCATCAACACCAGTCAAAGGAGTAGGAGCTGGTTGACTAGCGCCAAAAATCTCGGCAATTCTTGCGGCCTGATCTTTTTGCAGCTTCGCCTCGTCCAGCTTCTGCTTCAGGAGCATCTGCTGAACCGCATTCGTTTGCCCGGACTGCATGGCTTCAGCACCGGCACTCAATGCCCCGCCGAGGGTTTGGCCAAGGGTGCGGCGAACGGGAGACGGGCCAGAACCCTCCAGCAGCTTTGCAGCCACCTGCATCATGCTCTGCTGGCGCACAGCGGCCAACTGCTCGGGGGTGAGCATGTCGGCGTACAGGCTATTGCCACCGAACATGTTGCCACCACCGCCACCAAAAAATTTGTCAAAGGGTCCAGCCATGATTTTTCCTTAAGACAACGCGCCCAACAGTCCACCACCGATGGCACCGTATGGACCGAACATCTGATAACCAGCCAAGGCACCACCAAGGGCACCAGAGGCGGGGTTGGTGTAGTTGGGCGTGCTGGTGGTGCCCGTGGTTCCCATACCGGGCATCTGCAGGCCCAAGGCGCTTTGCATGATGCCAAGGCGCTCCAGACCCAGATTGCGGGACGCATTCATCTGCTGCTGCGCCAACTGCTGACGCGCACCACCCAAGCCCATCAGGGACTGGGCACCAATAAGGTCGGCTGATGTTTGAGCCTGACCCATCTGGCCAAGCTGGTTGGCGGCACTCAGTCGGAACTGGGCACCCTGCAAACCTGCTGATTGGTTGCGCATCTGCTGCTGCTGCGCCAAGTTCAAGGCCTGCTGGTAGCCCTGATTGCGCAGGTTGGCCAGCATGGAGCCAGCTTGACGGCCATACTCACCAGAGGTCAAGGCCTCGGCCACACCGTGGCGCGAGCCGCCAAATGCACGCGAGGCCATGGCCTGCTGGCCGGTCTGCTGAATGGCACGCTGACGGGCCTGCTCCAAGTCGTTGAGCGAGGTGTCAACGACTTGTTGCTCAAACGGGTTGTAGTATTGCTGGGTCAGTGCGGCGTCGGGCCGAATCTCCATTGGAGAGTAACCAGCGACTGCACCGGTCAGGTCACCGGCCATGCCGAGCTGCTGACGGCCCACGCCGTTGGCCGCTGCAATGGCCTGTGCCTCGCCCTGCTGGTACAGCGGGTCAAAGCCAGCGAACTGCTGTGCGCCAAGGTTGTTGGCGGTCTGTCGGGCGTAGTCCACGTTGCCAAGGTACGAGGCCTTGACCTGTGGGTCAACTTGCGTTGACGTTGTGCTGACGCTGGGTTGGCTTCCACCTTTGCTCATTTCATTTCCCCTTCAGTTTGCCGACTGCATAGCACAGCGGCTCAAGAATAAATCGGTAGGCCTGACCAACACGGTCACGCTTGCCACCACGCATCTCGGCCCGCAGGTCTGCACTGCGATGGCGGGCGATGTTCTCCAGCACCGCACGCAGTGGCTTGCTGTACCACTTGTCTTGCTTGTAGCCAGCAGTAACCAGCGGCAAGAACAGGGCGTGGTATCCAGCCTCGTGTGCCTTTGTGAGGTTCTTGGCGGCGTATGCCAGCCAGATGCGGTTGCGGAACGAGCCGAAGCCATAGGCTTGGTTCATGGCGGTGCAGACGATCTTGGTGGACGTGGTGCCCTCGCCATAGCCACCCAAGTCGTCGTATCCAGCTCGGCTCAATTCTGTGGCCACTGAGTCTGCAGAAAGCTGGTCTGGATTGGTTGGGTCGTAGCCACTGGCAATGGTGTACTGATCAGCCACAAACTCTGGCACCAAACTTTTTTGCAACATACCAAGCGGCGTGTAACCAAATATTTTTTGACCCGTCCGAGTGATTGTGGACATGGTGGGGTTTTCTGCGTAATAGGCTGCTTGTTCTGCCGGAGACATTTCGCCAAATTCAACACCGGACGGGTTGTACATATCGTATGCATTACCACCACCGCCACCGCCACCACCACCGCCACCGCCGCTATACACAGGTGGAGGTGGTGGAGGTGCGGCAATTCTTTCGTACTGCTGCATCCGTGTGGGTGCGATGTCTTGCAACAATCCAAACTGCTGCTGGTAGTCCGTGCCAGCACCCAGCAGACCGGGCGTCTGTCGCATCATCATGGGGCGGTTCAGAACCTGCATCGCCGCACCCACCGTGGGGTCGTAGATTGCGGTGGGGTCCAGCATCATCTGCGGCATCTGCTGCGGTGCCAGCATCATGTCCATGGTTGGAGCTTGGTAGCCGTAGCCACCGAACGCTGGCGCAACAGGGGCCAAGTTGGGGTTCTGGTACGCGTTGTACGCGTCCACAAAACTGTTGAAATTCAGGCGGTTTTCTTCGTCCATCACAGCTCCTTTGAGAGCACAAACCAGTTCGGCCTGTACCCCTCGTCCTTCAAAAATGTGCGCTCCCAGCCCTTACGGCCTGCAAGCGAAACCCTTGTGCATCCAACCTCTTTGCCCCACGCCTCAATAATCGGGCGCATTGCCTTGAGTTCGTCTAGGTTTCCACCGGCCAAGAAGTAGTGCAAATCTTTGAGCTGTGGGTAAACAACGATCTCTGTCACGACCACCGCGTTGTTGCTCGGCCAAATCTGAAATCTGTCAGACAGAACAGCCGCCGCGATGTCGTTGAAATTGTGTGTTCCTCCAGCGTATTCTAAAGCGTCCTCAATCCATCGGCGGCACCGATTCAGCTCGGCAAACGCATCGATCACCGGCGACCCCCGGCCACCGCGTCCAGTCGCATGGTGCCCACACGCCAGTCGGTGCTCTGGGACTGCTGCAGCTTCATCTTGATCTGTCGCCCACTGAACCGCACAGACGTGGGGTTGGCCGTGCTAAATGGCCCATGGGCCTCACTCGCGCCGTTGGGGTAGAACCGCGTGGAGAACGTCAACGCCACGTTGCCTTGGTTCAGCTCGTCGGGGATCACCTCACGCACCGACATGATGTTGTCACCGGCAGCGATCTGGAACGGACCAGACTCGGCGTAGATGTCGCCAGTGTTGGCAAGGCCAATCTCGTGCTCGTACAGGAACCCGTCCACGCCCACCAGCAACGGCTTGTCAAACGCACCGGACCCGGTGCCGCACGTGCGGTCCAACAGGCCGATGTTCCAGTGGCCCTCGCGGTAGTTGTACAGGACGTAGGAGTCGATCTCGTTGGACGTGGCACTGGGGTAGAACCACCACACCTCGCCGTACTGCGAATTGTGGACCGCGTACACCTTGCTCGACTGCGACTCGTTCATGTTGCGGAACACGTAGTCGCTCACGTCCGACTGCAGTGGCTTGACCACGCCGTCGTACATCCAGAATCCGCTCTGGCTCATCCAGAATGCAGAAGTGTCGGCCACAATGGCCACGGCCTGTGCGCCGATCAGGCCGCAGCCCGAGCCGATCTTCTCAAAGCCATAGACAAAGGGCTGGCCGATGTACTGGGCGCTGTGGCAATCCATGTCGGTCCACAGCAGGTGGATGCCTCGCACGCGCTTGCCAGCGAGCAGGCCACCAGCCGTCACCAGCTCAAAGTCACCTGCTTGGTTCAGCGTGGTGGGCGTCCACACGGTATTGTTCTCTTGGTCGCACCACGCCACCTTGCGGGGGTTGCCACCAGCACCAAGGGCAAAGACAAACCGCTCGGACGTGACCATCACGGCCTTGCAGTCCACGGGCGCGTTGGTGATGGCTGCGGCCACCGTCGGCGTGTTGAAGTCTAATTGCCACTCGTACAGCTTGCCGTCCTTGCTGGCACACGCCACAAGGTACTCGCCATAAGAGTCCAGCGACCATGTGGTGGCAGGAATGACCACGGACAAGTTGATGCGTGCCACGCCGTAGGGCTGTCTGCCGTACTGCGCGTAGCCGTAGCCGGTCTTGTAGGACGCGTCCTCGTCGCCAACAACGTAGCCCACTGGGGTGATGTCGGCCAATGCACCGTCCACCCGGTAGACGAACAGCTTGGTGTGGGTGCCCACGGCCACATACGGCTCGCCAGCGTTGTCCTCCCACGCAAACAACCCACGGGCCTTGCCGGTCACGGCGTTGGTGCCGCGCTTGCGCCACCCACCCACTGGCCGGATGGTGTTCTCAAACCAGCGCACAAGGTTGGCGTCAAACCACCGGCCAGCCGACTGCAGCTCTGTGCCGTTACGGTAGACGCCGGGAGGTAGTTGGATTGGGATCAGTGCCATGGCTGTATTGTCTCGCAATCAAGGCGGTGTGGGGATCACGTCAGGCAGTGGCGAGACGTAGTTCACGACCATCACCGCCGAGGGGATGCCGGGGTGTGGCGACGTTGCGGCCACGGCCTCAAACGTCACGTCGGTGTCGTCTGCGGCCCACTCCAGCTCCATGTAGTCACCGTCGTTCAGGTCAATGTTGAAGTTCCACGCGATGTTCAGGTGGACGTTGGACCCGCTCAACGTGTACTGGTGGGTGGAGTAGCCGATGTTCGTGCCGTTGCGCACGATCCAGATGTAGATTTGCTTGGCCGAGGCGGACCCGCTTTTTAACTGCCCACTGAACTGGAAGTTGTAGACCCCAGACACCCTGACGTAGATGCGGCTGTCGGTCCCAGCGTTGACCTCCACAGCGTTGCTCAAATACGTGGACGTAAATTCCACGGGGGTTGCCGTGTTAGTGGCCGCTAACGTCTGGTCTGCTGTGTTGAAGAATAATCCGTTGGGTTTGTCGATAAACTGCCCGCCATTGGGGCCGAGGACAGACCGTAAGGTTGAAGACAGCTTGAGCATGAACGTGCGCAGCAGACCATTCGTCTGCTCTGCACTTTGCTGCGTGTACCCAGTCCCCGGCGACGGGAACGTGGGGACAATGGGCGTCTCCAGCGACTGCGATCTGTTTGCCATTACGCCACCAGACCGGGCAGGTACACCGTTTTGCCGTTTTGTTTGGTGGCGGTCATGACCTGCTTCTTGAGGTTGTTTGGGTCATACGAAACATGAACCCACCCGGAATCGCTAATACCCTGAGTGTAGAACTCAAGTATTAATTGTGTAAATTCAAGGTTGTCCGCAATCCACTGGGCCAGTTCAGCGTTTGGTACACCGGGGATTTCGATGTCAGCGGCCATTCCCTTTGTGTGGTCGCTGGTACGCGAGCCACCAACCTTGGCGTTCACGTCAGGGTGACGGAAGCCGCTGTTGACCTTCACGCCTTTTTGGTAATGGTCACGGATGGGCTGCAGCACCTTGCCAGCCAGCTCGGTCAGGTTTGCGGTCTCGGCTGGGCCGGGGGTGTTCTCCATGTCGTAACGCAGAGCCGTCTCACTCTTGGTGAGTTCATGCAAAGAAAAATTGCGGGTAAGTTGGGTCATGGTCAAACTCCGTCAGGTGTGTCGATGGTGGCTTCAGGCTTCTTCGGCTTGCCGTTGTCGGTGTTGATTGCCAACAGGGTACCCAAAGAGCCGGTGATGAACGTGGCAATCGGGAACAGCAGCTCGAAGAACCGTGCGTCGTTGGGTGCCATGCCACCCATAGGCTGGGTCACGAACACAAGCGAATACAGCACCGTGCCCACGATACCCATTAAGGTGATCGTCATGCCGACGCCGATGACAAACTTCAGCTTCTCATCAAGGGTTGCTTCTTGTTTCATTTGGGTGGTCCTAAAAGGTCTTTGGTGCAAGTCCCGTCTGCCTCGCAGGCAGGTGGGTTGCATTCAGGTTTCTGCCAGTTCGCGGGGTCTTGGCATTTGTAGCGGAATTGGTCGTCGCAACTGGCTGCGAACAGAGCGGGGATGAGGAGCAACAGAAGACGGCTCATTGCAAGCTCTCCCAAACAAACATCGCCATCAGGTAGAGCAGGTAGCAACAGATGCCGATGACGCTGAAGTACAAGACGTTGAGCAGCATGTCCTTGCGGCGTTGCTCTTGCAGGAAGGCGATGCGCTTTCGCTCGGTGGCGATGCGGCGGCGCTCTTCCATCATCTCGCGGTAGGTGTCCATGCCGAAGCGATAGAGGATCATCTCACGCAGCTCTTTCTCTTGCTCCTCGATCTTCTTGCGACGGATCGTGGATTGCAAAGCCTCCTCTTCAACAGACCCGGCGTGAAGGAGCTTCTTGAAGAGCGGCGGATTCTTGGCCTGCTCTTCAGCTTCCTTGATGTCAGCGCAGGCGGAGAACCACTTACCGAGCTGACCGGCCATGCCGTCAAGCTCTTGGCCTACTTCAATGCCTTTCTTGACGGCGTTGTAGGCAGCGGACGCCATCGCAAATGCGCTGACTGGGTCAATCATGGTCAGCCCTTCATGTGTCCAGCCACCCATGCGACAACAGCACCAATGGACGACGCGATGGTCATGCCAGCCCAGAACCCGCCACGGCCCTTGTTTGCTAAAGCAAGCAGTTCATCAAGCTGGTGTTCCATCTTTTCTAGCTTCTTGTCAACGACTTCAAAGCGGCGCTCATAATCATTGACACGTTGCCACATGGCTCCGTACTTTACCAAGTCGATCTCTGGTTCTTTATCCATGATTTGCAAAATCTCCATGATATTTTTCGCGAGCCATGATCACCACCAACTCGGCAAACTCTAAATTTTCGTAGCTGCCAAGAACAACACGTTTTTTGTTTAGTGTGATTCTTGCCTCAAACTTGCCACTATCAGATCGAAGTCTTATTCCCTTCACACCTGTTGAATTTCGCTTGCACTTTTTTCGGTTGTGAGCGTTTTGCGTTTTTGTACAAGGTCGCAGATTTTCGATTCGGTTATCAGATCGGATGCCATTGATGTGATCAATGTAGAAATCTGTGTTGCCATTGTGATAAACCCATATCAGCCTGTGTGCTTGATGCGGCTTGCCGTTCACCTCTACAGATACATATCCGTATGGTGTGAGTCGTCCAGCAACTTTGCCAGCACAATTATGCCGACCACTTGTGTTTTTCCAGATCAAATTACCATCACTGTAAACAAACAGTTCTTGTAAATAATTCTGATCGATTTCAGGGTGTTCCATCATTTCACCTGTGCTATTGCTTTCCAAGCTGTGAAGAGGTTTTCGGCGTCAGTGGCGTGTCCGTCAGCTTTTTCTGCCACTGCAAGATATTCTCTAGTGCATTGCTCGAATACGACACTGAGGGTGTTGGTGTACTCAGCAAGGGAGGTGTCGGTAGCTTCGGCGAAGGTGCTACGACTGGCAACGAGGTCGTCGCGCAGCCTGTCACGCTCACTGCGAGCAGAAGCGGCATCAGCCTTGTTGCGCTGCGCGAGCGCAACGGCTTTTTGAACTGCGGCATCTTTTTCTCCCTGCATCCGTGTGGTTTCGTCCATCGCCTTCTGTGTCGCCACCTGAACGGCTTGCGTGTGCTCAAGCACCATCTCGTCGATATTACCGTTCAGTCGCCCGCCGTTGGCCGTCCAACCAGTGCGAAGCCCCACAGCCAGCGCACCTGCGGCAATGTAGAGCGTTGGCAGCATTACTTGGCCGGATAGATCAAAACGTCATCAGCATCGCCAACGATTGGAGTGATACGGCCATGAACCAAGTCGGTGATCATGTCGTTGTCGGCCAGCTTGCCTTCCAGCGCGTTGTTGCTGCTGTTCAGGGCAATCTCAGCATTTTTGCTGATGCTGTAAAACTGCGTGATGCTAGGCACGATCAAAGCGGCCCAAGGCAGCAAAGCCTCGGCTGTGCTCTTAGGAGCAGCAATGGCTTGTTGGGCTTGCTTGGCACCAGCGTTCTTCAACGCGAAATACATCAGGCCCATGCCTTTGGCTTGCGCGTCACCCTTTGCAGCCATCTCAGCCACAGCCATGTCAGCACGTAGTTCTTGCTCTGCTTGGCGCTTTTCGCGTTCAGCAATGGCTGAGTAATAGGCGTCTTGGTTGGTGGCACAAGCAGTCAGCGTTAAGGCTGCTGCGGCGATTGCGAGTAGTTTCATTGTGGTTGCTCCTCGGTTGGCTCTTCAGGGACAGGCTGTTCAGCCAGCCATGCTTGGTACTGTGCCTCGGCAGCAGCGATTTCTTCTGCGGTCAACTCGATTTGAGTGACCTCACCAGTTTGGACGTTAACGACTATGCGGTGCATGGTTTAACCCTCGTACATGATGTTGATGGTGCCAGCGTCAAAGGCATCCGTACCGTTTTGAGTTGTGATGCGAATTTGTGTCAGAGTGGCCGACAAAGATTTTGAACCACCACCGAAAACAGCAAAAGCACTTGTCAAACCCAAAGTGTGGTTGCTTGCCCATGTATTTGAAGCAAGGTCAACCAAGTTAATTGTCATGCTTCCGTGAGCAACGTCAGCCGCTGCAAAAAAGTTCATGACAAAACCATCCGTAGCAGCATAACCGCCGGGAGTAGCAGAGCCAGCAACTGTGGACGCCCCCAAATACCCAGTATTTTCAAAACCTCCGGAATCACCAAGCTGCACAATTTTTCTACTTGTTCCGTTGGAGCTAACACCAACAAAGGTAATTGTGATCCGCTTCACCCACGAAGGGATGCTGGTGAAGTCAACCGAAGTGCCGCTGGTGGATGCAACAGCAGTTGCAAGGGTCAGAGAAGTGCCTAAAGTAGCCACAGTACCCGTGCTATCGGGCAACGTCAGGGTTCGGTTGGTGTCAGTCGCTGGTGGGACGATGGTGGTGATGCCAGTCCCGCTTTGGGACAGCATCTCAATCTGGCTTGCAGCCAATGTTCCGTTTGCCATGATTATTGTGCCTCCAGTGTGCGGATTTCTTCACGCCACGCTTGGCGCTGTGCTTTGATGGCCTCGCTGTCCTTGTCGTAGTCGGGCAAGACCTTGTAGTCGCTTTCGTTGAGCAGCGCCTTGAGTTCAGCGATGCGGTCAGCGTTGGCCTTGGCTTGCACCTTAACGGCGTCAATCTTAAATAAACTCATTTGATGTGCCTCCGATACCGTCAGTCAGTTCTTCCTCGTCCACCGTCCATGCGTCACGCTGGCTGCGGTCTGTTGGAATGTCAGCAGCGTCCACGATCTTGAACGGCTTGCCAGCAGGAACGTCCTTGATGGCGATGGCTTGGATGCTGTGCTGCTCAAGGGCTTCTGGCGTTGGGATGATGACAGCGACCACGCCGTTGTCTTGGTTGTAGATGATGCGATTCATGTTGTTGGTTGTCCTGTGAACGTAGTGAACTAAGCGCAGCGATTAGCGGAAGATGGCTACGCAGATGGTGCTGAAATCAACATACGCAGAAACGGGATTCGATGTGCGAACCCTTAACGCAGTTGTGGACAACGCAGTTTGCGAGGACAGGTTGAGTAACGCTACCGCAGTAGCATCGTCAAGTGATCTAACCGTGCCAATAGCAGAATAATCTGCATCGGGGAGCGCAGTCGTGAAGTTGACTGTGTAGTCGCCAGTGCCGTTGTCCGTAATACTCGTTACATTCCCGCTTGCACGAATCGCTGGTGTACCCGTGCCGTTAAAGTTGCACCACGCTCTGCAGGTGTAGCTTGGAGCAGAGCCAGAAGGCGTTGCCAGCACAGAACTACCCAGCGTTACGTCACTGCTGAAAGAGCCTGTGGTGGCTGTCAAAGCCTGACCAGAGACAAACACAGTGCCAGCAGCGTCTGGTAAATCAATCGTCCGGTCACTGTCCGTGTTGGGCGCGGCGATGGTCAGCGTACCTGTGCCGCTGGCGTTTCCGCTTAATGTAATTTTGCTCATGCTTGCTCCTGTGCTGGTTCTTCTGGTGGCTGTGCAGCCAACCATGCGGCATACTGCGCCTCGGCAGCAGCGACTTCTTCGGCGGTCAGTTCGACTTGAGTCACCACACCAGTTTGGACGTTTACGACAATGCGGTGCATGATTTACCCTTCGTACATGATGTTGATGGTGCCAGCGTCAAAGGCATCCGTGCCGTTGGTGGTGGTGATACGAACTTGGGTGAGGACATCACTTAATGTTTTCTGACCTGAGATGAAGTGACCGCCGCTGTTGGTTGAGTAGTTCTGCATACCCATACCGTTCCAGTTGTTGCCGTTCGTATTTACAAAAGTCATAGTGGCTGTGTTAATTTCCCCAGCGGCTCCAGTAGACCAAGACAATCCAAATCCAGTTGTGTAAAACCCTGCACGAGTCGTGTTGTTTGTTACAGAGACGTATAGCGCTGTTGCTGTATAACCTGTCGCCTCCACCCCGCCAGAATCACCAAGTTGGATTAAATAAGCAGCCGAGCCGTTTGTACTTACGCCGTTAAGCATCACCGTGATCCGTTTGACCCACGATGGGATGCCGGTGAAGTCAACAGCAGTGCCAGAGGCCGTGACAGCCGTGGCCGAGACTAAAGGGTAGATGTTGGTAGCTACGCCGCTTGCTTGCACAGCCCCGCTAAACGTACCTGTGGTGCCTGAGATCGGACCAGCCGACTCCAAATCAGGTGTGGTAATCCCGCTGGTTCCATCTAAAACAATACTCATCTTGTACCCCTTAAATTACAACGTACCGTGCGCCGCTACTGACGGTGACGGTGACGCCTGAATCGATTGTGATTGGGCCAGTGCTCATGGCGTTCTTTGTCGCTGGGATGGTGTAGTTGGTGGTCACGGTTTGGCCGTTCTGCACGAAGATTTCGTCAGAGCCACCACCAGTAGCACCGCCACCCACGGAACCCCATGCCGAGCCGTTGTAGCCCTCAAACTTTGCAACGTCACTGTTAAACCGGAAAAAGCCAGCAGCGGGTGAGCCATCGCGCTGCGCCTCAGTGCCAGCGGGGATGCGTGTAGAGCCAGTCGTCCCGGTAATAACCTCAAGTGCCACCTTCGCAGTGGCGGCTGTGGTCGATCCGGTGCCGCCCTCGGCCACCTGAATCTGGTCGCCGGTCAACGCAATGGTGCCAGCGATGGCCAAAACCTTGCCAGAGCCGACGTTTAGGCCAACACTGGTGCCGGTGCCGTCTGCCTTGAAGATGCCGTCGATGGTGTCCAAGTCGGTGTTGATCTTGGTGCCCCACGTGTCGGTGGACGCGCCAACCTCTGGCTTGACCAGACTTAGGTTAGTGGTGTTTGTATCTGCCATGCTTGGTACCTCTCAATGGGTTCAATTATCAGACGAAACAGGCCAGCGCGGAACACTACACCGCAGTCCAGACCTCGGAATTTTGCGCGACCGGGGTCCATGTCTCGGACGTGTCCGGTAGCGGTGTCCACGTCTCTGGCGTGTCTGGGTCGTCGTTCCACTTGAACACACCATTCACGGTCATGGACGACAGGCCAGCGTAGATGGCACCGGCACTGCGCACGCGCCTTGCCGCAAACACCATGACCGACGACGCGTCAATCTCAATGCCCTGATTGACGATCACGTTGGAGTCGATCAGCATCTCAGAGTCGGACGCCACCGTCGCGGCCATAAAGGCAATGCGGATCGCGTCCACCGCCATGGCTGACTCGTCAACCACCGCAGCGGCCCCAATGGCCAAACGCTGCCCCGCCACAGCCACGTCAGACGCAGAAACAACATCAGCAGCACCCAAGGCCACCCGCCGAGCGGCAATGGCCACAGCCGATTGCGACGCTATGGCCAAGGCACCGTCAGCAATCCTTAACCCGACAATGGTTGCGGTGGACTCGGCGGCAATGCCAATCTCGCCAAACTTGACCGCAACCGCGTCAATGGCCACCGTGGAGCTGGCAACAACATCAAACGCGCCAAAGACAAAACGAGTCCCGCTGATGGAAGCGGAACTCGTCGCGGTGATGTCGGCAGCTCCAAGGCTGACGCCGTAGGAGTAGTTGCCCCCGCCGTAGTAGCCGGAGCCGTATGCAGCCATCTTAGGTCAACGTGATGGTCAGGCTGGACGCAGGGACGCGGAACACGTCGCCATCGTTGATGATGCGCTGCGTGGTCAGTGGTGCCCATGCCAGCATGTTGCCGCTGGTTGACGCGTCAAAGATGGCCGCGTGGGTGATCGTGCCCCAGTTGCCGCCAGATGCTGGATCAAACTCGATGGCCGCGCTGTTGGTGGCCGTGGTGGCCGTTCCAGACACGGTGATGGTGCCGGTGGCCTTGCGGGCGTAGCCCGAGCCAGAGACCTCGGTGCCGCCACCACTGTCAGACGGGGCACCAGTAAACAGGCCCACGTACCAAGCGGTTGGGCGTGTTGCCGTGTTGGTCGTGAACAAAAAGTTCAGGACGAGGTTTTCGCTGTAGTCTGAAAAACTTGCCATTATCGTGCTCCAAAAGATTTAACCCGAGCCTTGATCAGGCCACTGGCGCTTGCGTTTTGATCAGCAAACTTTATCGACTCAATCGCGGTATTGTAAAGCGTGCCCCACACCGCAACACGCTCGTCATCTTTGAGGTACGGCGCGGTTTGCATCAGCGACCCATAGAGATACGCGTCAGGTGATGAGGTCAACAAGAAATTGGTGGGGTTGCTGTCGGACAGCTTGTCGAGTTTGGCAAAGTACACCAACTCTGCCGTGTACACGCTGTCGGGTGTTGGGCTTACCCGCAGCTGGTTGCCGACAATGGTGAAGTTCCTTGGCCTGCCCACGGCACTGCCCAAGCTGGCATCCAAGTCGTCCATCTGCTCTGGCGTGGCAAACGCCAGCGGCTGGATTGGTGTGGTGCTGGTTAGCTTGAAAGTCTTGGCCTCCAAGAAGTCTGCAGGCACCGCGCTGTACTGCGTGTCCACCGAAGCGGTCGCCCGCTCAATCATCTGGCGCACACGCAGTGGGCGCTCCATCTGCGCCTCTGCCAACGAAATAAATGTCGGAATGACTGCGGTCAGGTCCGAGCGGTTGATGAAGTCAGCAATGGCCGACTTCAGTGTTGTGTAGTTGGTGATTGACATGGGCAAATCATACCTGTCCGGGCCGCGTGCGGAACACCCGGTTGTCGGGGTTGTTCAGCCAAGCCTTCATGGCCACGGGGTCGTCCAAAATACCCTTGGCCTTCAAGTCGTAGTAAATCGCCATCGGAATGCTCGCCACCTTGTGCAAGTCGCCCTTCCAGTTGGTGCGCTCATCAAACTGGTTGTACATGGCCTTGTTGGCCTCTACGACATCGGTGATGTCCTGCACCGTCTCAATCGTGATGGCACCATCATCATGGAAATGCATCTTCTGGTGCTGCCCAATCGCCCGGTTCTCCGAGACAATTTTTGTGTCAAGTACGTCAGACATGTTGGTCCTTAAAAAAAGGGCCGGGTGTTACCCCGGCCCTTTTATTCACCTATTAGGAGGTGGTCAAGTCAAAGATACCGCCGTGGGCTTTTTCGTTTTTGATACGAACACCCCACTCGGCGAGCATAAGTTTCTTGTCTGCATCACCGGTCTTGGCCATGTCCATGGTCTGCATAGGACGGAGGTAATCCACCGATGCGAACTCAGGATCAAGCACAAAGGCGTCACGCTCACGCTGGAACCTATTAGGGACGATGGAAACTGAACCAAAATCACTAATATAGACATCAGCCGCCGCGATGATGGTCGTGGGCTTGTTGGTCGCAGCGATGCGGGTTTCAGCGATACCAGCGAAGCCCGACACCTTGGTCTTGTTGAAGGGACCAACCATCAACATCTTAGGCGTGCCGCCCTCGGTCCACACTTGCTGGATCACGTCCTTCAACATGGCTTCAGTGAAGACACGCTGGGTAGACGAATCGGTGCGTGCGTCGTTGGGCACGGTGGTGTAGGTTGGGTCTTCACCGGGGGTCAAACCTGCACCAGTGGTGGCGTCAAAGTTGGTGTTGGTCTTCAAGAAGGCGGTCAAAGAACCAGTCTTGCGTGCGGTGCTGCTGTCACCAGTCACGGCGGCTTGATTGCTCAAGCAGACAAACTCTATGTCTCGCTTTAGCTCAGCGCCCCGCTTAGCGATTTGGTATGCTACCTCAGATTTTCTGCCTGCTTTATTAACCTTTTCTTCTGTACCAGAGATCACAACCGACTTGCGGCTAATCTGTGCGAAGTTCTGCAAACGAACAGTGGCGACCACTGCGTCGTAAGAAGTTTCGTCGCCTTCGAGCTGCGCGTTAGCTGCTGCCGTGGCCAAAGTGTCCGTTTGCCAGTCATACGAAACGCTGGAAATTGAACCCTTGCCGACGTTGTTTACGAAGGGCGTTTCTTCTGGTGAGATCGAGTAGATGACGTTGCTCAAGTCCTCTCGGATGCCCTTTGCTGCGTAAGTCAGAAATGTGTTTGTTGCGATAGCCATTTTAAATACCTCAAAAAGTCATAAGAGTCGTTCGATTAGGCTTGCCGCGTCGCGGACATGCCCACCTTTTGCGAGACGCTGTTGAGCTTGCTTAATCTCACTCGACTGTGGCTTCTTGGCTGCCGTTCCCGGCTTGGCCGTCCTCTGAGCCGACTGCGTTGGCTTTAAGTTCTGGCGCTTGGCGACCATCGAGTCGTACATGGCCAGCTTGCGCAGGGCCAAAAGGATTCGGTGATCCGTCACGCTGTTCAACTCTTGCTCTGTCAGTCCGATTGCTTTGCCCGCTTCGATCCATGAGGACTTGGCTTGCGCCGCCGCCTTTGGGTCTTTCAGCTCCGGTGCCACCGACAGCAGCAGTTCCTTCTCTTGTGCGAGACGGGCCTGCATGGCCTTCTGGTTTTCCCGTTGCTGTTCCTGCATCAAGCGAGACTGCTCTGACTGGATAGCCATAGCCTTCTCGGCATTGACGCGCTGCATCTCGCGCTGCCTCACCCACTCGATGGGGTCTTCGTTGTAAAGACGGTCCATATCGACGTTGGGCTGCTGCGCTTGCTGCAACTGGTCTTGCAAAGCATTCAACAGTTGAGCGTACTGGGCACGCTCGGTACGCACCGCCTCAAATTCTGCTTGAGCCTGTTTGCGCTCTTGAGCAAGCATCTGAGTCTTGCGCGTGTAATCTTCCGTGCGGCTGTAACCCTTTTGCAGCTCGTCAATCGTCACTTCAACTTCTTTGCCGTCGATCTTGACGGTGAACTTCTGTGGCTCGACTTCCTGCTCGGTGTCCTCATCCCCTTCAGACTCTTCGTCTTCGGATTCCTCGTCTGATGCGTTCTCCTCTTCAGACTCGTCTTCCTCGACGGGTTCGGGCGACTCCTCGTCGTCCATCAGCGCCTCCTCATCTTGCTGGTTGTCGGCATCGCCGGACAGCATCGACTCGATGGCATTTGCCGCCTGAGTGGCGGTCATGGCCTGAACACTGGATGAATCCGTAGTGTTATTGCTCATTGATTAGGTTCCTATGTTACTGCAAAGTTTCCTTCTGCAACTGCTTCTCGGCAAATCTGCCACGTTCAGCATAAGTTTGCAGCTGGGTCTTGAGGTCGTCTAGCACCTTGACAGCCATGAAGGCCGACTCGCGCTTGACGCTCTCCTCAACTTTACTGTCTTTCCATTCGTTTGTGTAACGATCCTCTAGGTCCTTTAACGCTTCCATGACAACTGAGTCAAGGCTGGTGATCGTTGAGGCGCGTCGGCCTCGCTCAATAATTTTTCGTTTTTCGTCCATTACATAACTCCTTGTTGTTGCGCCTGCATGGCCATGCGGTCACGCTCGACCTGCACGTTCAACTGCTGCTCATTGATCACGGCACCGTACTTCAGCTCCAGCTCGCGCAGCTTGATGAACTTGTCGATGTCCATCTTGTCGCGCTCGCGGTCGTCGGCCAGTTGCATCTTCTGCTGCTCAAGCTGCAGCTCTGCGGCCTTCTTCTGGATGTCGGCCTGAATCGACTGGACCTGCACCTGTGCCAGCATCTCCTCTGGCGAGGGCTTGGCAGGCTCTTGCGACTGTGGTGGCTGGTAGTCGGCGGGGATGGCGTTGAAGAACTGGCTGGCGTCCTTGAACCCAGACAGCTCGACCATCTTGCGCAGCGTGTTGGCGTACTGCGCAGGGGTCACCAGTGGGTTCATCGGACCCATCTGCATCAGGGCTTGCTCCTGCTTGGCGGCGATCATGCCCAGCATCTGCATCTTCTGCTCGGTGTCGCCGGTGCCCATGCCCACGTTGATGGCCACGTCCATGGTGGCGTCCCAGTTGCGTGGGTCAACCTGCACCCAGTCGTTGCGCATGCGGACCATGCGCGGCTTGTCTTGGTGCTTCACGGACAACTGCAAGATCAGCTTAAACAGCTTCTTCATGCCCTCAGACAGAATGCGCGTTGTCAGTTCGATGCGCATCTGGCTGGCCGACACGGTGGCGCTCACTGCCGCCTTGGTGGTGGACTGCAGCGCGTCAGCGTTCAGGCCCATCGACGCACGGCTCATGCCGGTGCGCTCCTCCTTGATGCCGTCCATGTACTCCAACATCGGGAAGGCCTGCTGGCCGACAAAGGGCTGTGCCAGTGGCTGCACCATGCCCGGCGCCCGCATACGGATGATGGCACCCGTCTCGTTGTTAAGCACGTCGTCCATGTTGACCTGTCCCTCAACCACCGCAGTGCGCGGGTGGATGCTCTGGGCCAAGCTGTCCAAGGTGTTGCGCAGGATGTCGCTCTTGATTTCCTGCAAGTCCTTGGTGTAGTCAAAAATGCTGTTGGCCTCCAGCGGGCTTGTGTGTGGCTCTGGATCGCATGGAAAATCAGCAAAGCCCACGATGTCCGCTGGCTCGTTGTTGATGATCTCGTAGCCCTCGCCGATGCAGCACAGCTTGCGCAACTCAGGGATGCCGTCGCCGTCAAAATCCACGCGCATAAAGCCCTCAACGTACAGCACGCGGAACATGGCCGGGTTGTTGGACTCGTTGACCGAGCCGATGGTTGTGGTGGTAGGGCGTCGGCGCAGGTACTCTTCGTTGTACTCAAAGTCGCTGGTAGTCACGTGCTCCATGATTACGTCTTCGTCGTAGCCCATCTCCAGCAGCTCGGCCACGGTAGCCATCTTGCGGTGTCCAACAAACGCAGCCGTCTCAATGTCACGCGCATTGCGGTCGATCAAGAACTCTTCTGGCGGCACGCCCTCCACGCAAATCTTGCCCTGTTCAATGGTTCGCTTGACCTCAACGTCAAACATCTGCGGCACAGGGACCATCACCGGCTGGCCGGTCATGGGGTCCATAGCCAACTGCGGCTCGGTCACGCTCGGGTCGTCGTACTGGGTAATCACGGTCACCACGGCACCGGGTTCTTGCTGGAGCATCATCACAGTGGCGTCGTCCAAGCCGCTGTACTTCTCGGTGCGCACGGTAGTGTTCTTGGCCCACCAAGTCTTGACGATGCCGCACTTGCGGACCAGAGAATCCTTAAAGGTTCCGTACAGCACCATAAAACCAGCATTGTCTTGGTTCAAAACGTAGTTGGCGTAGTCGCTGGCCTGCTCTGCGGCCTTCACGTCCTCTGGGCCACGGGGCATGAACTCGACCACTCGCTCGGAGCTGAAGAACACCCGCATGATGCTGGGCAACATGGCGTTCACCGTGTCGCGCACCTCAGTGGCCACCACATGGCTCTGGCCCTCTTCCTCGTTGCCAAACGGGTCGCCACGGTAGTACGCCGTGGCTTGCGCCCGGTACGGACTCAGGTCGGTGTCAATGTAGGTCACGGCGTCCTCGATCTCCGAGGCCACAATCGACTGCAGCTCCTGCTCGTCCATGAACAGCGCAGAGGACTCGCCGGTGGCTTCTTGCTCGGCCTCAACCAGCTCGCGCTGCATGTCCTCGGCCACCTTCATGCCGTCGTCTTGGTAGTTCTCGTCCGTCTGGTACTTCTTCATTTTTTGCCCTTTTTGGCGCGTTCAGCCTCACTGAGAGCAATGGCAACAGCCTGATCTCGGCTCTTGACCTTCTGCCCAGAACTTGATTTGAGCTTGCCAGCCTTGTGCTCTCGCATCACGCTGGCAATCTTTTTGGCGGATTTGGTGAGGTTCATGCGCGGATTTTCGCACCTTTACGCCAGCCGTGGCACATTCCTTCGCAGGGGCTTGGCCCAGCTCTTGGAGCCGCCACCAGACCCATAAATGGCCGTGGCCGCGTCCCCGGCAAACGTCAGGATCAGCGAGTCGGCGCAGTCGGGTGACTTCAGACCCCTCTTCTTGATGTCCTCCTTGGACTCCACGCGGGTCTTGCCGGTGCTGGAAAACGTGTACCGCACCGTGGCCAACTCTGCCGTCAGTCGGGAGTCGTCAGGGATGCGGCAGTCGCGCTTCTCAAACCAAGCTTTGCACTTGTACCAGAGTTCGGCCTTCAGGTTGGCGTAGGTTTGGTTGGGCGAGAAGCTCGGGCTTTCGCTGACGTTTACCCCCACCGCTGGTAGGCCCAGTTCCTTCAGTCGGTCCACCACCCCGGCGCCCAATCCAATCGAGTCCACCATGATCGACTCGGGCTTGTCCTCCGGCTTCTGCGCCTCGTACTCGGCCACCACCGCACCCGTCAATTGCATCAGGTCCAAGTTGCGCCACACCCGGCTGGCCTCGGTCACGGTGTTGCCCTTCCTCTTGGTCAGGCTGGAGCTGTCCGAGCCGAAGCGTGCCACGTCCAGCCCCCAGATCATGGGCGCGTATTGGGTCGGGGCCACGTCGCGCTGCTTTGCCGCCTCAATCAGCTCCATGGAAATGATCGTGTCGTCGTCACTACGCGGGAACTCGCCCAGCACCCGGATGCGGTAGGCATTTGACTCCTCCCCGTACCGGCTCCCCATCTCGCTGATGTAGTCTGTGCTTACCCGTGGTGAGTCCTCGCACGACACGCGAAACGTCACCCACTCGCTGCTCAGTCGGTTGTGCGTGTCATAGAAGAACCCGCTGGATCGCGTCGGGTTGCCCAACAGCAGCGTCACGGCGTTGTGGCCGGACATGGAACCCGCCGCAGCCTCAAACACCTGTTCCGGCACACCAGAGGCCTCGTCGGCCACCAGCATCACGTTCTCGCTGTGGATACCCTGCAACGCCTCGGGCTGCTCCGCACGTGACGTCCGTGCCGAGATGAACATCTCGTCCGGTGCGGCGTTAAAGACGATGCGGTCCTGCTTGACCGTCACCAAGTCTTGCAACGGCTGCGGCATCTGCAGCACCCACCGCTTCAGCTCCGCGAACATGGCGTCAAAGAGCTGCGCGCTGGTCGGGGCCGTCACCACCACCTTGACCGGCGAGCGCGTCATAAAGTACCAGAGCATCGCCCACGCACTGGCCGTGGACTTACCCACCCCGTGGCCTGACCGTACGCTTACACGCCGGTTGCCCTTGGCGATGGCCTGCAAGAACTTGATCTGCCACTTGTCGGGTGTGACCCCCAGCACCTCGTCAACGAAGGCCACCGGGTTGTTTTGGTACCGCTCGACCCACTCCTCAAAGACGTTGCGTTTGGTTTGTGTCATAGCCGTGCGGCCCCCAGTTGGTTGAATTGTTCAGTACGACGACTCGTCATTGTGGCTTTGTGCATCGCCTCCAGCACCCTCGGGTCCACCCTCTCGAATGGCCAGAATGCACTTGGCGTAGATGTGCTCAAGGGTGTGGCGCAGCCGGATGGACTCCTCGATGGCCGAGTCACGCTGGTATCTGAGTTGTTTGTTTTCATACTGTAGGTCCGCGACCAGTAGGTCAAGTTCTCGTTCGTTCATGTTGCGCTCTCTGTGTTGGGTGGTGGGCAGTTGCCCGGAATCTCGGCCACACGGTACACCGCCACGCTCGGGACCGCTCGGCCCGAGACGCCATCGGTGTTGGCCGTGTAGCCGCACACGTACACGTCCACCATGGACTTCAACACCGCACGCACCCGCGACGGCCCCAAGTTCAGCGCCGACGCGATCTGCGTCACCGTCTGCCCTTGGTTCTCGCGCAGGTGGTTGCGGATCACTTCGTCTGTGTGAATTGCCATTACTTAACCTCCTCCTCTTGTTGTTGTGGCATCAGGTCTTGGTCAAGGTACTGGCCCAGCATGAATGCCCCCAGCACCAACAGGAATATGGCAACGGTTTTCATGGCGCAATCCACATGGCCACCATTGCGCCAAAGCCCATGACACCGGCAGTGATCAGTACGTAAACAATCCATTTTTGTATCTGTTCCCAATCCACGGGCTTCTCCTGTTGTTGAATCTCTTGGCGCAGTGGCTCCAGCCGCTCGTCATCACGACGCAACCATGTGATGATTTGTTTGATCATGTGTTCTCCTTGTTGAACTCCCGCAACAAACACTCGTAGTGTCTTGGCCCCCATGTGTGGCATCCGGGGCCGTGTGTGCCGATGCGCTCTGAGCGGTTCTGCTCCCACGTCAGGGCTTGGTTCAGCCGTGCCACTTCGTCCAACATCTCTGCGTGCAGCGCCGTGAGCATGTCCCGATACTTCGCGTCAGGCAGTAGCTGCTGCGCGATCTGGCAGCGCTCTGCAAATGTTGGTTTGCTCATACCCACACCTTCCACAAAATAATCACCACGATGCTGCCCAGCGACCCAAGCACACAGCCCAGAGCGAACAGCACCCAGCCCTTCAACGTCCTGCGCCATGCCGATGGTGG